>ERZ795053.1690-NODE-1690-length-27697-cov-5.153028_pt1 | contig 27697 bp, 21 predicted proteins | sample MGYA00375137_ERZ795053 | MGnify/ENA primary metagenome ERZ795053 (study PRJEB30182, sample SAMN05720284) | activated sludge metagenome | isolation source: Anaerobic digester | place: Hong Kong | collected 2014-12-17 ...
TCAGGGAGGGAACTGTGGGTTTATTTACGCCGCTATGTACTAGTAAATCCCGGCGTAAATCAGTGGACAGTGATCAGTCAGCAGGAATCAGTTAATGCGCCCACTGACCACTGTCTACTGACTTCTGCCCACTGGTACTAGACCTATGTCACCCTATCTCCTGAAACTTCCCGTAGCAGCACATCGCCGCATTGCACTGTTTTTTACAGCTTGATTAGCCGGTGACGGCGATGGCGCTACGCTCTATCTCGTCTCTACCTCATATGCGGGAATGCTTTGATCCCGGCATAGATGGCGGTATCGCCGAGCTCTTCCTCGATACGCAGGAGTTGGTTGTATTTGGCAACGCGATCGCTGCGTGCCGGTGCACCTGTTTTGATCTGGCCTGTGTTGTAAGCAACCACGAGATCGGCAACGGTAGCATCTTCTGTTTCGCCGGAGCGGTGGCTCACAACCGCCGCCCAACCGGCACGGTGGCTCATATCGATGGCCGCGATACTCTCCGTGAGCGTACCGATCTGATTGACTTTGCAGAGCAGCGCGTTGCATGCTTTTTCCTGGATGGCGCGCTCAATGCGCTTGACATTGGTGACCAGCAGATCGTCACCGACCAATTGGACTTTGTCACCGACTTTGGCGTAGAGTGCCTTCCAGCCATCCCAGTCATCTTCGGCCATGCCATCTTCGATGCTGATGATCGGGAAGCGGCTGCACCAGTCGGCCCAGAGATCGACCAGTTCGGCGCTATCCAACTCTTTGCCTTCAATTTCCAGCTTGTAGCGCCCCGAAGCGGCATCATAGAGTTCGCTAGTGGCGGGATCGAGGGCAATGTAAACATCCTCGCCCGGTTTGTAACCGGCTTTCTCAATCGCCTGCAAGATCACCTCGATGGCTTTGACATTGCCCCCCAAGCTCGGGGCAAAGCCCCCTTCATCTCCCACATTGGTGCTGTGACCAGCATCGTGGAGCACTTTTTTCAAGCTCTGATAGATCTCCGATCCCCAGCGCAACCCTTCAGCAAAGGTCGGTGCACCAACGGGCATCACCATGAATTCTTGGAAGTCGGTGCTGTTGGTGGCGTGTTTGCCACCGTTGAGGATATTCATCATGGGGACGGGTAGCGTACGCGCGGAGACGCCGCCGAGATAGCGGTAGAGCGGTAGCCCCAGCGCTTCGGCACCGGCTTTGGCCACGGCCAAGCTCACGCCGAGGATGGCATTGGCACCGAGCTTACTCTTATTTTCGGTGCCATCCAATTCGAGCATCAGTTCATCGATGCCCACCTGTTCGAGTGCATCGACGCCAAGCAACTCGGGTGCCAAAATTTCATTGACATTGTCGACGGCCTGTTGCACGCCTTTGCCCCCGTAGCGACCCTTGTCACCATCACGCAATTCGACTGCTTCATGGGCACCGGTGCTGGCGCCACTCGGTACAATCGCCCGCCCCATGGCACCTTCATCGAGGATCACTTCTACTTCCACCGTTGGATTGCCGCGGCTGTCCAACACTTCGCGGCCATGCACATAAATGATTTCGGTCATTGTTGACTCCTGCCAGGTGGCTATTCGAAAGTCTATGTATTGCCTGCATCGCCAAAGAGACACATATTTACAGCGAGATTTCCGAATAGCTTTTAACAATTCTGCAAATCTTTCCTATTATCGCGTATAAACGCTCTGGTAGTTGTATCACGGATGGCAAAAAATGGCGAATTTTTTGAGAGGTAGCGCAGAGCAGAACTGGGCGTTACAGCGCATTCTGCGATATAGCTTGATTGATATGAAACTTGTGACGTCGAGCTACGTAATGATCTCCAGAATATGCGCTGTCGTACTACCACGATGAACCCTTGCTGCTTTCTCGTGCCTTGGTGCTACAGCAGCTTCCGTCCCAAAGGAGTAATAGAATGAATGAATGGACACAAGAACAACAACAGAGCGGTGCATCAACCCCAACGCAAACGCCGCTGCCCAATCCAGCTCCGCTGCCCCCCCAACCCGTCGTTGCTGCGTACCCATCCTATTCCGGCCAGGCCGGGAGCGCCCCTCCTGGGCCACCCCCCTCCCAGGAACCGGTTAGCAAATCCCTGTGGAATCAGCGCACCGATGGCATGACGCTGGTTGCCGGTTTCCACTTTGTTGTGGCCGCCATCTTCTTGCTCGGTACATTGATCATGATGATCCCCACCGGCATTTTGGGGATTGTTTCGGTGGTCGAGGATCCGGATGCCATGATTGCGATGTTTATCGTCGGGGGGATCGCTATTCTCACATTGGGGCTCTGTCTCCTCTATCTGGCTGTGGGCTATGGCTTATGGACCCTCAAGCCGTGGGGGCGAGTGGCAGCTATGGCGTTGGCGGTTGTCAGCCTTTTCGGCTTTCCCATTGGCACTGTTACCGGGGGGCTGACGCTCTGGTACCTCATGCAGCCGGATGTGACCAAGAAGTTTGAAATGCAATAACAGAAGATTAAACAAAGCGGGGTGCCTCCCAACGAGGCGCCCCGCTTTGTTGGTCGTTCATTGCATATTTCCCTATAGGACGTCTACGCCTCGATGGCAAATTCTTCCTGGATGTAAGGCTGCATCGCCTCGTGATCCAAGTCAATACCGAGGCCGGGGCGGGTCGGCACGAGCGCCGTGTTGCCCGCATAGGCCATGTGTGGTGTTACCAGTGTCTCTTCGCGCACCCACTCGCTCTGCAGATCACTGGGCAGCAGGCAGTTCCGCACGCAAGCCGCCGCATGAAGGCGTACATGCTGTAGCACTCCCAACTCCAATGCACTCCCATGCCAACAATCTTTGTGGGCAAACTCAGCAATATGTCCCGTGCGCACAAAGTTGTAGCTGCTACCGCCACCCAGATTGTAGGTGTCGGCGTAATTTTCGCGTAGCGCCACGCGAAGCACATCTTCCGTGCGCGTGTGGCAAGCGATGGTCAACGATGGGAATTGGTGCGCCTTGTGCCATTCGTCGACGGCCTGGAATGGAAACGGATCTTCGATCTGGAAGGCAAATGGCAACTCGGCCAGCATTGCAAAGAGGGGCGCGGCTTCACGCATGGAGCGCCAGGCGTACATGGGATCGATGGTAAACCGAAACCCAGCCGGGATATCGGCAGCAATGCTCCGTAGCGCATGGACAGTATCCCCAAACCGGTTACACTTCATCTTCATGCCGGTCAGGCCCAACTCGGCCGCTTCGTGGATCAGTGCCAACAAGGTCGGTGCTGCCGGTCGATTGGCCCAGAAATCAACCGCCACTTGTTCGCGCACGGCCCCACCTAAGAGCTGATGGGCCGGCATCCCCCCCGCTCTGCCGACTGCGTCGAGCCAAAGCGCTTCCATCAGTGCGTAGCTTCGCCCGCCGGCAACCTCCCAGGAAGGCAGCGTGTAGGTGGCAGGCAGACCACTCGCTTCGTAGCCATGCTGCCAGATTGTGGCGGGCGTCACGTGCAACAGGTTGCGTCCCAGCAGGTCATGGAGCGTCGCTTCAACCGTGGCGCGACTGGTCCCGCGTCCACACTCGCCCACCGCTGTAAACCCTGCCGATGTCCGCCCCTCCACCAGATGGATCGGCATCTCCGGCCAACTGACACTGGCACTATAGACCGGGCTATCTTTGGCTGGGGCAGAGAGGATATCGGCGCGGGCAGGAACGACGACCTGCCAGACGCGAAAGGATTGAAAGGATAGCGTTGTTTCTGTCATGATGGGTCCTCAGTGGGTTTGCGGTTTATCTTGTATTGGGCTTCCGTGCATTTTAGAGCTTATTCCCAATTGATTTTTCCAGTGGAGCCAAGTGCTCAAGGGGGATTGCCCAATCCCCCGCCACCTCAGGATTTGACAATCCCGAGTGAACAAATCGGAATAAAGTCTTTTACACTTCATATAAATAGACGCGGCGTTCTTCATTGAGACTGAGTTCCAACGCTGCGCCAATTTGGATTGCCTCGATCATTGCAGCTGGTGCCACAGGGCTCGGTGCACCGCGCAACACCGCGAGAATTTGCACCAACCCTTGGCGATAACAGTCACTGATATCCAAGGTGACCGAATGGTTGCCGCTGCGACCAAGCGCGGTTGCCCGAAACGCATATTTGGCGTCTACCGCAAGCTCCAAGATGCCCATTTGACCATCGGCCCAAGCACAGGTGGCGACAACGTTGCCGTTTTCATGTTCATCCACCGCTGGTCCTTCCATCGCCTGCACCCATTGCACGCCAGGACCCTGTGCTGCCAGCATCAGTTCGATGCTGTGAATTGCATAAAAGAGGAGGCCGCCATAGGGGTTGCGTCGTGTGGCTGGGCCGCTGTAACTGCCCATGCGAATGCCCCCCAGTTGTTGGGTTGTGGCCAGAAACTCTTGGGCTGCCGCACTAAATTGTACTGTCGAAAACGAGGAAAAGGGGGCGCCAAACTGGGTTGCCAACGCAACAATGGTGCGTGCATCATCCGGTTCGATGGCGAGTGGCTTATCGATAAAGGTCGGTATCCCCGCCGTGATGAATGGGCGCACCAAATCGAGGTGCAAACCACCGTGGCGTGTTACGCAGATGACGGCGTCGACAATATCGAGCATGGCCGCCGGTTCATCAACAATGGTTGCGATCTGATTTTGTTCGGCGACTTGTGCTGTGCGCGCGGCATCTTCTCCCCAAATTGCGCTGATACAGGCGTCGGCAGCGGCATTGTAGTGGGGATGGTCAACCAGATTCAACAACTCAGCAAAACGGTCGGCATGACTGTTGTCACTGCCCAAAAGTCCAATGGTTACCATACATTTCTCCCGGGGATATGGGTGGGTTGAGCGCCGAAGGTGCGAATACCATTCGTATTCCGTTATTATCGCACGGGATACGGAGTCGGGGCAAGTGGCATTGTGAGAGGGGACGCACCTTGTGAGATAGGGTTGCGTCCTTTGCATAGCGAATTTGGCGTCTCTGCGTAATTTTCACTGAAATTGGGTGTGGGGATGGTATCTGTGTCACCGGTTATCTGTGCCACCAATAGACACCATAGGCGTTGACGACAACACCGGCAACGATGAGCAGGCGCATTGCCCAACTCATCCGTGGCGGTGTGGCGAGGGCAAGGAGTACCATCACCGGTAGCATGAAATCCAAACTAAAGCGGTAACCAAATTGCCACCAACCGGTATTGTAGTAGAGCAGTAGTGGAATCATCAGGAGAATCAGCGAGAGCCAGGCACCAATGGCGAGTGGCGTGCGCGCCCGGGCACGACCCAAGTAGATCAGTGCCGGCGTGGTGAGTAGCAGGCTCATCCCCTCGGGATTGGGCACCCAAAAATTGATCTCCTCATTCCACTGCGGACCGGCCAACCACATTGCCCAAACGTTTTTGGGGAGATAGTGCACGTTGAATTGACCGTAGGTTTGTAGTTTGGGCGCCAGCGTCGCCGCCACATTTTCGGTGCGATAGCCAAAGTTTAGTGGGTCGTCAAACCGTGCGTAGTTGTAGAGCAGCAACAGCGTCAACGCAATCACCATTGGAATAGCACTGCGGACAGCCCACAGCAGGCCCGCCCGCCATCTGGAATTTTGCGCTTCGGAGCTGTGGGGAAGATAGCCAATGGCAATGCCACAGAGCAGGGGCCAGGTAAAGAGGACATTGGGGCGCGCGGTCATCGCCAATGCCAGCGCGATGCCGGTGAGCCAAGGTGAACGATTGGCCGCAGCGCTCCAAGTCGCCAACGCGACAAAGGTGACGGTTGCGACCTGTGCCACAAACCAGACGGAGCCAATGGTCGCCATATACCAGTGTACGCTGCCCACCCCAAAGAGAACCGTTAACCATACGAGCGCGCTTTGGGTTAGCTGTAGTTGTCTATGGGCTGCCAGTGTATGCAAGAGCAAATAGACGAGTGTGACGTTGAGAGCCCCCAGTAAAATACAGAAGAGCGTGGTATTTAGCGTCGGCAAACCAAAAAGCGCAATCCATGGCAGCATCAATAATGCCGGTAGCGGTGGAAAAGGGACATACCACTTGCCGGCATATAGGGTTAAGTCATGGGTACTTGGCGGATCGGCAAGGTAGAGTTCACCCCGTAGGAATGCCGCGGCCAAGTGATTGAAGTAAGCCACATCGGGCGTATTGAGATGATGGAAGGCGCGTGCTGCTCCCCAATACACAAAACCGGCAACACAAAATATTAGAATTGCAAACTGCCATGGATGTCGATTCAAAGGGTCAATGTCCGCTCAAGATTTGCTTTTGCAGTAGTCGCAGGGGATGTCATGGCGCGCCTTCCATTTTCGGAGATCACCAAAGAGGGTCAGATTGAGCGTCCGGTGTAAGTTACCCAGTCCGCACCCGATGCAACGTTGTGGATGGCCGTATCGCACGAATTGGGTAAATCGCCGTTGGCGCAGAGAGCAGAGCAGCGATTTACACAATTTTTGGCATAGCGCCTTATGGATTGACAAACCCATGAAGATGGCCGGGGAAAAGTTTTTGACGAGAGCTTCGTTCATAGTCGCCCAATCGATTGAACCGGCCCAACAGGCGTTCAGCAACGGTGCGTGTAAAGGCAAAGAGCGCGTCTTCTTGTGGATAAATCAACACATCCACCTGTTGACAGGAATTCTGGAACATGCTCTGCAACGATTTTAACCCTTGATGAACCACCAAAGTCATTCGGTTGCTGGAACGATTGAGTGAATCCACCACATTAAGATAAAAGGTTTGCAGTTGCGGATCATTTTCCAATTGCTGGTATTCCTGGATGTTACAGGGGAGAACCACGCAACGGGTTTGTTGCGCCAACGTATTGATTTCGCTCATGCAGAGATCCGCCTGCAATGTAATGCCATTTTGCCCTCTTGCCTGCATCCCACCAATGCCGACTATTTTAACACAAAGGCCCGCTTCTCGCAGTCGCGTGGCAAAGATGGTCGTTGCACTTTCATCATATGCATTTCCCCAGAAGATCAAAGTATAGCTATCAGGCGTCGATGTCATCAAATTGGTAGCCATTAAATTTTCCCTTTCCTCAATACCGGCGTTTGACCACAAACACCAATGCCTATCGTTGCCATGCGTAGGCGGTATGCCAAAAATCGTGTGAATCGCCGACGTAGCCCTGGAGCTATCCGCGATACACATAGTGAGTCAGAAAAAGATCCGTGGTTTCTGCAGCCCGAAACATTATCTGAGAAACTAATAGAATGCATGCTGTACCGCCCGTTCGTATCGACCGTCCTTGGCGACAACCGCCGGCATGTAAATTTCTAAGCTACAGCATAGACAGATTTTGGGGATTTGGTCTGCTGAATATCTACAGGATTCTGTCATCTAAAGGTGAATCCACCTTACAAGATCGTTTGGTTCTGAGATGAAATAGGACTTTCTTCTCGAGGGGGAATGCAGGACTGACGCAAAAATCGCTAAAAACTGTGTAGAAAGACAGCAGATCAGCGATAGGTCTACCGTAGTAGTGTTATGTGCAAATGGTATGACGATAGCCAACGTCCGGGGCGGTCTAGCTCGAATTGGGTAAATCGTATAAATCGCAATTGGCTCAGAGAGCGGATCGGCGATTTACACAAGTTTCGGCATACCGCCACGTCCGAAGGGTCTATTGACCTCTTTTGCCAAGGACAAGCTCTTGGCAGAAATGCAGAAACAGTGTACCACAACGCATGGTATCACACCAACGGGATCTATACCGGGCGCATTCGGGGCTATTGGCCTACGTTCGTTGCATTACGTTCGTTGCACTACGTTCGTTGCACTACGTTCGTTACACTACGTACGTTGCATAAGGAGAAACAATGATGTCATCCAGTCCAGCGGGTATTTCAACAGAAGATTCCAAAGATGAACCCATCCAATGGGTGCAATCGACAAGCAACCATATCGGCTCTTATCTCCACTTTGGCAACGTGTTGTTTGCTGACAGTGCCAGTAGCAAATTTACCGTGGTCCATCGCTTTGAAGAAGCCAATATACCGAGCCCTCCGGCTCCCGCACCCCATCCGGTCGATAGTGCAGAGCTTTATGAGCAGGTGGTTGCGGCACTTACTGCTCAACATTATGAACAGGCTGCTGCATTACTTGCGGAGCATATCCATCTATTGCTGGAGATATTCCCTGGTACCCAACTGCGTCATCTCATGGTGAGAATGGAAGCCGAGCTTGCGCCCCCCAATGCCGACCTGCTCTACAGTGAGGCGACCTTGATGTTGCGTGCCGGCCACTTTGAAAGTGCGATCGTACAACTACAGCAAGCACAAGTGCTTTATTGGAAAGCCAAGCGGCAGGTGCAAGCAATCCGCTGCACCGTGGATATTGCCCGCTCCTATTTCAACCAGGTAAATTACCAAATGGCGATTCACTATCTCACCGATGAAGCCAAACCGCTGCTCGATCAAAGCACGCAGGTGCCGGCCGTGGTGCGTGCCGACTATCTTTTGCAAATGGCCAATTTGGCCACTGACACAGGCCATTTGGAGGCCAGCACCGAATACGCCAGACAAGCTCTTGACTACTATATCAGGAGCGGGAATTTGCCGGGCCAGTTTCGTTCGCAATTGCGGATTGCCCGCAACGATATGCAATGTGGCAACTACCTTGAAGCACAATCGCGCCTCCAATTAATTCGGCAGTACTTTCACATCGGAAAACTCGGCGCGCCATCCGAAGGTCTGCTGCTCAACGCAGAGATTCACCTGCGTTGGTATCAACACCAGCTCGATGCTGCCCTCCGCTTGACCCAACTTTACCTGAAATTGGCCGATCATGAACAGTTGCCTTATGCGCAGGTGTATGCACGTATTTTGTCTGCCAATCTCTATCGCGATAAGCACGATTATATACGTGCCAAAGAGTGGTATGACGAAACCGAGCGCCTGCTCAACAAGCTGGAATTTTACTTCTATCAGCCCTGGTTGGATGCCCAACGAGCATGGTTGTTTATCCTCCAGGGCGAATTGGCACAGGCGGAAGTGCACTGCGCACAGGCCTTGTTGACCACAGACTGGGGCCAACAAATGAGTTTTCAAGTCGAAAAGGCTGTCATTCATCTGCTGCAAGGTCAGATTGAGCATGCTGAGAATTTGTTACAGCAGTCCTTGATCTTCTATGAGAATTCAGGTGATCGCTTGGCAAGTTGTGCGATTCGCATCTACTTGGCCTATGCGGCAATCCAGCGGCACGATAGCAACAGCCTTCTGGGCCATCTCGAAGCAAGCTTTGTCCCAATGGCCGAGCTACAGATTGATGCGCTGCCCTATTGGTGGCATCCCGAAGTTGTTGCTGAGGTTTGCTGCCAAGCCATTGTTGCTGACCTTCATCCCATGATGGTCAAAGGGATTATCACTAAACGGCTGGGGCAGCATAGTGCACCAGCACTCACAAAATTGCTTGACGCCGACGATCTCGACATACGCAACCAAGCGCAACTGTTGCTTAATACGGTCACCGGCCAAACTGTCACGCTGCTGGAGCATCTGGAGGAGTGCCCCGCAAAGCAAGTTTTGTTGGAGCTTCTGGGGAAAGGCTATCTGTTGGTCGACGGCTACTCACGTTTGGAGGCAGAGCTGACCACAGCCAAATTGCGCCGTTCGCCCAATGTGACATTAATGGCCGTTTTTGTGCTGCATACCCGCAACGTAAAACGTACGGTGATTGCCAAGCGGTTGGGTTGTTCGATAGAGAACGTTCGCAATTACATCACGCGAATTTATCAACAATTTGGTCTGCCGATGAAGGGATTTCGTAGCAGAGAAGAGCGCCGCCAACGCCTCGTTGCCATTGCGCGCGAACGCGGCTATATTCTCTAAACAACACTTTGGGCAAGTGTCTGCTGGTTTCGAAGCGTAGCGCCTGTGCCTTGCGTTTTTGCAGTGGCTTCCACACGAATGGCTGTTTTACCACAAAGAGCGCGTTGTGCATTATGCACAACGCGCTCTTTGTTGAATTAGGATATATTGACACTGGCAACAAATAGTCTTTTTTTTTACACTTTTACTATCACGGTCTGTGCAACATTTCACAAGATTTTCGCACTTGTTGCCGCATGTCCGACCGAGAATTCTCTGTTCCCGCTGGGCTACAACCGGATTTTCGGATACGTTTTTCACTCATATGGGCGGTAAACTGAAATTGCACGTTTTCCCAGAGCGCATAACGGCAATTTCAGCCGCATACCTATATGAGCCAAGTCTTAAATGTGCCAAGCAGTATCAAAACAAAAATTCACAACTAAACCAATTGCAGTACATCATTACCGGAGGAGATTTATATGGCCCTCAATTGTAGCTCGCCACAGGATGTCACCAAAGTCATCAGCGATCTCAATATTGAATTTATCGATCTGAAATTTACCGATGTCGTTGGTCAATGGCAACACTTTTCCGTGCCCACCGATTTTTACGATGAAGACGATCTGTTTAAGAGCGGTTTGGGTTTCGACGGTTCTTCTGTGCGTGGTTTTAAGTCCATTGAAAACAGCGACATGCTCCTGATCTGCGATCCGACCACCGCCTTTGTCGATCCGGTCTGCCAGGCTCCCACCCTCAGCTTAATTGCCAACGTCTTTGATCCGTTGACGCTTGACCCCTTTGACCGGGATCCGCGCAACGTCATCCGTAATGCAGAAGCCTATCTCAAATCGACCGGTATCGCCGATATTATGTTCTGTGGTCCGGAAGCAGAATTCTTTATCTTCGACGAAGTTCGCTACGAAACTGGCCGTTACTCCTCCCAGTATGAGGTCAATAGCAGTGAAGCCATTTGGAACACCGGCAAATGGGGCCCTGGCCACAAGCTTGGCTACAAAGGTGGTTACTTCCCGGTTTCTCCCTTTGACGGCTTCCAGGATATTCGCTCTGAGATGGTGAACCAGATGATTGCCGCCGGCTTAACAGTCGAGCGCCATCACCACGAAGTAGCGACGGCCGGCCAGACGGAAATCGATCTGAAATTCGCCCCGCTGATCCAAATGGCCGATGCCATGCAGGTCTACAAGTATATTGTCAAGAATGTGGCCGCTAAGTACGGCAAAACGGCAACCTTTATGCCCAAGCCACTCTTTGAAGATAACGGCTCCGGTATGCACGTGCACCAGAGCCTCTGGAAAGATGGCCAACCCCTCTTTGCCGGCGACAAGTATGCTGGGCTAAGCCAAACCGCGCTGTGGTACATCGGCGGTATTCTCACACACATTAATTCGTTGTTGGCGATCTGTGCACCAACCACCAACTCCTATCGTCGCCTGGTGCCTGGCTACGAAGCGCCCGTTGTAATTGCCTACTCTGCCCGCAATCGTTCGGCAGCCTGCCGCATTCCAGTTTCATCCCAGTCGCCGAAGGCGAAGCGTGTGGAATTCCGCTGCCCCGATCCATCCGCCAATCCCTATCTGGCCTTCTCCGCCATGTTGATGGCCGGCCTCGATGGTATCCAGAAGCAGATTGATCCCGGTCTGCCTTCAGAAATGGACCTCTTTGAAGGTGACACCATCAAGCAAGTCAAGACAGTTCAGGGCTCACTAAGCGCTGTCCTCGATGCCTTGGAAGCCGACCACGATTACTTGACGGCCGGCGGTGTCTTTAGCGAAGAGCTGATCGAAACCTATATCACCTACAAGCGTATCAATGAGTTCGATGCGGTCCGTCTGCGCCCCCATCCCCATGAATTTGTTATGTACTACGGTATCTAATAAATTCACCCCTGAAAAGTTGCACAGTTTCTCTCGTGTGCAATGCTCGACATACGTGCGACTTTTCAATGGGTTGTCCATAAGCTTTGGGCTTGACAGCAGATCTACGTGAATCCTACCCTGCTTGTTGCCCACGTGGCTCAGCAGGCGCGGATATCGATCACAAGTCTAATCAATGATGAACAAGGGTGGCTAAGGATGCTCGTTGCTTGGGCAAACCTTGCCACCTTTGTTATCCTAAAGCGCGTCTGCAACGAAAATGTGCTCTGCTCAAAGGGGAGATAGATCATGGCAGTTACCTACACGACGGATCAACTTGAACGGGTTGATGAGCTGATCAAACGCAATGATATCCGTTTTATCCGTCTTCAATTTTCTGATATTATCGGCGTCGCAAAACATGTCACGATTCCCGTCAGCCATTGGCCCGACGCCATTGAACATGGCATTTGGTTTGACGGTAGTTCTATCGAAGGCTTTGCGCGCATTGCCGAAAGCGATATGTATCTTGCGCCCGATCTCGAAACATTTGCAGTGGTGCCTTGGGATATGGATCTCTCGACAGCTCGCGTCATCTGTGATATCTATACCCCAGATGGTGAGCCGTTTGAAGGCGATCCGCGCTATATCCTCAAACGCCAGTTGATACGGGCTGCCGAGATGGGCTACGATTACAAAGTGGGCCCGGAACTAGAGTTTTTCCTCTTCAAACGCCACAGCAATGGCAGCATCTTCCCACTGGAATCCCACGACAATGCCGGCTATTTTGATGTAAGCAGCGATCAGGCCAACAACGTGCGTCGTCAGATGGTCGACGCGCTTCAGGCGCTAGGCATTCAGGTGGAAGCATCCCATCATGAAGTGGCCATGGGCCAAAATGAGATTGACTTCAGCTATGGCCCGGCGCTCACAACGGCCGATCATGCCATGACCTTCCGTATCACACTCAAGGCGGTGGCTCAGAAGAATAATCTGCACTGCACCTTTATGCCCAAGCCGATTGCCAACATCAACGGTTCAGGGATGCATGTCCATCAGAGTCTTTGGCACACGGGCACCGATGAGACAGCCATGTACAATGCTGAAAACGAATACGGTCTCAGTGATGTCGCGCTCCACTTCATCGCCGGGCAATTGAGCCATGCACGGGCCTTTTCAGCCATTATCGCACCACTAGTCAACAGCTATAAGCGGCTGGTGCCCGGCTACGAAGCGCCTGTTTATATTTCGTGGGGCCGTACCAACCGCAGTGCCCTGATCCGGATCCCACGAATTAGTAGCGGGCGTACCAAAAGCACCCGTTGCGAGTTGCGTTGTCCTGATCCGAGCGCTAATCCGTATTTGGCAACGGCCGTCATGCTGGCAGCCGGGCTGGATGGCGTTCAGAAACGCATGACACCGCCGCCGGCCGCCGAAGAAGATCTCTATCATGTCGATGGGATACGCGCCGGTCTCAATACATTGCCCGGCGATTTGGGCGAAGCGATCGAAGAGCTGCGGACGGACGAGGTTATTCAAGCGGCAATGGGGCAGCATGTCTATGAGCGTTATGTGGAGGCCAAAACACAGGAATGGAATGAGTATCGTACCCACGTAAGTGAGTGGGAACTGAGTCGCTACATGACGCTTTACTAAACGGTACCAGTTCTCAGGGTGATGGCCGTTGCGGTGGCGGTCGCTGTCCACAAGTCGCTTGGCACTGATGACCAAGCGACTTGTGGACAGCGACCGCTTTTTTGCGATACTGCCTTTTGGGGGCGAAATTCTTCTTTCAATTTGGGACGCGCCCTTCAGTTTGCGCTTTGCTTAGCGTGCTTAGCGCCTTTGCGTGCACTTATCTTTCCATCAGCACGTACGTTAGGTCAACCGGTAGATGCGATCCTTTTCCAGCGCCAATGTCGCCAGATAGGCACAGTCACGCACCACTTGATCAAGCTGGGCGAAACGGGCATCCTGGGTGTTACCGGCGCGGTACCGATGATAAATCTGCTGAATGATCACCGCAATTTTGAAGAGACCGTAGACATAGTAAAAGAGCGGATCAGAGACAGTGCGCTCGCTCACTTCTTGGTAACGGAGTACCAGACTACCCCGATCCAGGTTACCCGGTAGGGCTGTGAGGCCGAACATCCCAATCAACGAAGGTGGATCATTGGCTTCAATCCAGTAGCCAAGCGTGGTTCCCAGATCCATCAACGGATCACCGAGCGTGCACATTTCCCAATCCAACACCGCCAATACCTGGGTGAGATCGGAGGGTGCCAATACGAGATTATCATACTTAAAATCGTTGTGAATCAAGGTGCCTTCCTGGGAAGGAGGTTGTCGGCGATTCAACCACGTGATGACTTCCTCCAACAGTGGCAGTGGTGTTGTTTCTGCTGCTTCGTAGCGCCGCTGCCAACCGCGCAGTTGTCGCTCAACATAACCGGCCGGGCGTCCTAAATCGGCCAGTCCTGCCGCTGCCACATCCAACCCATGAATTTCGGCCAATGTATCGATGGCAGCGAGTGAGAGCTGTTGCATCAGGCTGGGCGAGAGGGGCACACGTGGCGGCGGCACAGCCCGGAGAATCACGCCTTGAACACGCTCCATCACATAGAATGGTGCCCCGATGACGCTCTCGTCCTCGCAGTAGATGAGAGGTTCCGGTACTTTGTGGTAGACCCGACGCAGTCCTGACAGCACGCGATATTCACGCCCCATATCGTGGGCAGAACGAATGTTGGCACCAAAGGGCGGTCGCCGCAAGACCATCTCCCGGTCGCCCATGCGAAGCAGATAGGTTAGATTTGAAAAGCCGCTTGGAAATTGTGAAACCTGCAACGCCCCCGTGCACGCGGGTAGCTGGGTCGTTAGATACTGCGCCAGCGCGGTCGTGTTGAGTTCCTCGCCAGGGCGAATTGTTGTCGATCGGTCTAGAAAAGTGGGATCCGTTTGCTGTCGTTCATCCTGATCACTCATGCGAACCTCCCCTGCGTTATCTGATGGGATTCCGGCTCATCCTGCCGGTCTCGTTGTTATTCTTCATAGGATTCTAACACCGGTTCATAGCGACAACGACAGCCGTAGATTGCCGTACAGGCGCGATGAGGCAACTCGGGTACGCGGGCTACCAGGTATTGTTTGCCCAAAAATTGCCGGCAATGTTCGCAGGTCTCCCCATCATCAGCACCGACAATTTCAAGACGGCGTACATGGTCACCGCCTTTGCAGCGCTGCCACGTTTCTTGGTTATCCACATACAAGGCCAATTGATAAGCCTTCCAGTAGGCGGCCTCAGCCGCAGCGAATTGCTCCGTGGCCAGCTCCTGTTGAACAGCCGGCGGAATGTCGTCATCACGCAAGCGCCAGTATGCACCCCAGAGATGCTCCTCAGCGGCATAGTTTTTCAACCACGCCACTGCCTCAGCACTGAATCCATCCAATAGCCAATGCTCTAGAAAGAGAATCCGCCGCGTCAATGCGCTGTGACTCAGTTGTGGTTCCTGGCCAGTCCAATCGGCCTTGCCCAGGGGCTGGCGTGCTTCATAGGCCCGGCGTAGGGTCAGTGCTTCGCTCGTGTCGCGGGCGGCAATGGCAGCCCGTACTTGTGGAAGAACTGCCGCTTTTTCCGTGGCCAACCGCGCCCGATATTGGTTCACAAAAGGCAGTGCTTGCTCTGTCACCTGGCGCTTATCACCGTGCTGGGTGAGCCATCCAAGTTTTTGAAAAAGCGCCAGGCTCTCTTCATAGGATTGAGGAAGCGCGCGTGTCCAAAGTTGCTGCTCCAACTTGGCATGGGAGGATCGGGATTCAACAAACTCTGCCAACAGTGCGATCTGTGCGTACTCACTTTTTTCCGTAGATGTGGCCAACGCCATGCCATCGCGACGTGGCACACCACCAAATAACTTACGAAGGAAACTCATTCTCACCCCTTGGTATGAACCTACCTTCACAATAGGCGCATGTGAATAATTTACGTGCCGCTCCGGATATAGCGCAGCGGTAACACGGCACCCAGCAAGCAGAGCACAAAAAGCAGGACAAATAACAGTTGGCCAACGAACGATCCCAATACCAGCTCCTGCTGCAGATAGGCGAAGAATAGGGTCAACGCCCAGAGCACATGGGTCAACGTTGCGGTAAAGAGTAGTACCCGATTCATGGTATCCTGTCCCGCGGCAATGAGTAGGAAGCAACCGAGGGCAATGAGATTGGCGCCATTGAGCCGCAGCAACCAAAGTGCACCAGGAACGGCCAGTTCCCAACGCAGGAACAGGGAACCCGGTGCCACTAACAAAAAGAGCCCCAGCAGCAAGCCAATGATGATACCATTCAGCCGTAAGAGCAAGCGCAATGGGCGAAAGGGATCGCCCAGTGTGTAAGCCATGCCAATGTCCAATCCAATGTGTCATGGCGTGCCAGGCCATGGAGAGTTCTATCGGATGCCGCCGTAACGGCAGTGCGCTATTACTGATTCTACAAAAGAGCATCGTACACAGCAACTTTGCCATTGGGGCAGGGTGTATTTCATGTTCCGCGCTAGTTCCGGCTAGTACAAGCGTGCGTTGCACTGGCCACGCGTGTGTCCCATTTTGGGAGATTGCATAGAAGAACTCACTGAAGCGTCCGCTGCAATGCCAAACTGTGGTACGCACCCAGATACCACAACCATTTTGACGCTCTCTGAAACGGCTGTTACAATAAACGAGGCCCTTTTCCTTTGATTTCTATGCCAGTGCCCGGCAGCAACGGATCTGCCAGGCGTAACGAACTTCGTGATTGATGCGTACACTTGCCATTAGTGATAAAGTTGAAGCAATTCTCTATAGTGGTGCCATTGCCGACAACTTTGGCGAAGTGGAGCTTGTGCTGAGCTGTGGGGATCTTCCCTTCTACTACATTGAGTTTATTGTCAGCATGCTGAACCGACCGACCTACTATGTCTTTGGCAACCATGGCAGCGAAGTGCAATACCACAGTGGGAAAAATGAAAGCTGGCAAGTCGCCAGTGCACCCCAAGGGGCCACCGATTTACATTGCAAAACAGCCAAAGTTGGTCCCTTGTTGGTGGCAGGTCTCGAGGGATCGATGCGTTACAATGATTCGTCGGAGACCCAGTACACTGATCTGGAAATGTGGTTGAACATCTATCGGCTGGCCCCCAAGTTGCTTTACAATCGCCTACGCTATGGTCGCTGGCTCGATGTGCTCATTACCCATTCTCCCCCCTTTGGCATTCATGATCGCCCCGACCGTGCACACACCGGCTTTCGCAGTTTCTTGCCCTTCATGCGCTGGTTCAAACCCCGTTATCTTCTTCACGGTCACATTCATCTCTATCGCAACAACGAAGTGACACAGACCCGCTACTGTGAGACGGAGGTGATCAACATCTATCCCTATCGCGTCTTGGATCTGGAGCCACTTGGCTGAATCCTTCGGACTGAGAGTAGTGGGCAACAACATGGTGGACTCACGCAAAGCCGCAAAGGCATAAAGAGCGCAAAAATGCTTGGCGCCTTTGCTTGAAAATCGCATTCCACTATCTTGTTGACCACTACAATTCTTCGGACTGAACGACAACTTCTTCACCAAATCTCCACATTTCTCTGGTATACTGTGAGCTGAACCCTAGGATGAGCAATGCGGAAGGGCGCTCCCATGCTGACGACGACAACCAATCGGATTTTACTTGTTGATGACGATCACGAAATCGTGCGCGTCCTCAAAGCCTACTTAGAACAGGCCAACTTTCAGGTGTTGACAGCCTATGACGGTGAAACGGCGCTCCACACGATCCGCCATGATCGCCCGGATCTCGTTGTGCTCGATCTCATGTTGCCGGATCGGGACGGCTGGGAAATTACGCGGCAGTTGCGTGCCGATGACCAGTGGTCTGCGCTCCCGATCATCATGTTGACGGCGCGCGTCGAGGATACAGATAAGATCATCGGTTTGGAATTGGGGGCCGATGACTATATCACCAAGCCCTTCAACGTCAGAGAAGTCGTGGCTCGGATTCGGACGGTCTTGCGGCGCAGCCAGAACCGCGGTACGGCAGCTCCATCTCGTGTGTTGCGCAACGGCAACTTGGCGTTGGATGTGCACCGCCACGAATTGCGCATAGACAACGAGCCGGTCGATTTGACCCAGACGGAGTTCAAGTTGCTGCAAATGTTTATGGAAAATACCGGTTACGCTTTCACGCGCATTGATCTCATTGAGCAGGCATTGGGCTATAGCTATGAAGGAATGGAACGCACCCTGGATAGCCACATCAAAAACCTGCGAAAAAAGATTGAACCCGATCCCAAGAATCCGACCTTCTTGCAAACCGTCTATGGGGTCGGCTATCGGTTTGAGCGAGTAACAGCACCATGAATCGTCTGTGGGTACGGCTCACTATCTATTTTGGCACCTTTGCTCTGATAGGCGTTTTGCTCCTCGTTATCGTGGCGCGTCTGCTGGTCAATGATACCGTACGCCAGTCCTTTCTCCCCGCCCAACTGCAAGCTCCCGGCGGCATTGTCGACACCTTGGGGCATTACTATCAGCGCCACGGGGATTGGGCGGGCGTTGACAACCTGATGGAGGGTGCCCGGGCCACCTTTCGCCTTTGGGCCGGCGGCATGGATCTGCGTGTGCTCGATCAGAATGGTGTGCCGGTTTATCAACTTGTGCAACGGCCGGGCAATCCTGGTGCTGGGATGGGGGGCGCCGGCATGGCAGCGAGTGGACCGCCCGACAACCGTCCCCTGGGTATGGGCTTGATGGGGCGACGTCGAACACCCATCGAGCTCCCCATTACCGTGAATGGGCAGACGGTTGGTTTTCTGGAAGCCCGCTTGATGATGGTCGATGGGGCAGCCGGCGCAACGGGTGACATCTTTCAGCAGTTGAGCAGTTACATCCTGTTCGTAGCGGTGGCAGCCGGTATTCTCGGGGCAATTTTCAGTGTGGCGGCCAGCCGCATGCTCACTGCTCCCCTCAACCAATTGGCCGATGCTGCGCGGGCCATCGGTGCCGGCAATTTGGCCCAACGGGTGGAAAGCAAGGGCAGCGATGAGGTGGCAGCGGTCGCAGTGGCCTTCAATGAGATGGCGACCCAGCTTCAAGAGGCTGAGACTCTGCGGCGTAACCTCATGGCCGATGTGGCCCACGAATTGCGCACGCCACTTTCTGTCATCCAAGGCAATCTGCGTGCCATTATCGATGATGTTTACCCACTTAATAAAGAAGAAGTGACGCGACTCTACACGCAGACCCGTCTACTCAGTCGCCTGGTCAGTGATCTGCACGAATTGGCACAAGCCGAAGCCGGTCAGCTTTCGCTCAATATTACCCTGACCGACCTGCGGCCACTTTTGCAAGAGACGGTGGAAATTTTCGCACCGATGGCCGAGGATGCTGAAATCGTTCTCCAATCCGATTTCGCAGTCATGTTACCTGCCGTGCCGGTCGACTCGGTACGGTTGCGTCAGGTGTTGCATAATTTGCTGGCCAACGCGCTGCGCCACACCCATGCCGGCGGCACCGTGACTGTCACCAGCAGCGTCGGGGCCAATGCTGTCAAAATTGCCATTCGCGATACCGGCGATGGCCTTGCCGCGGACCATCTTGCCCACATTTTTGATCGCTTCTACCGCACCGATCGAGCCCGGACACGCGACACGGGTGGCGCCGGTTTGGGGTTGGCCATTGTCCGCGCCATTGTCCAGGCGCACGGCGGGACGGTCACCGCCGCCAGCGCTGGGATCGGTCAGGGCAGTACCTTTACCGTAACATTGCCTGTGGCAGGCTAGTAAATCCCGGCGTAAATAAGCCAATAGCGAATTTGCCCTACCCACTTGAGTTGCGTTGGCTTATTTACTGCCGTGGTATTTACGCCATCATGTATTAGTAAAATTACTAGTAAAATCCTGAATAAACCTTTGCTGGTTTGAGCTGCGCTACGGCGAGACAACAAGGGGCAGAGACGGCGCTGCGTACAGGTGCACTTCCGTGCCGTCCGGCAGGGGGAATGTGCGCGGCAACCGAGAATAGCCGGCGCGCTCATTTTCGACAATCATCAAAACCTGTTCCGCCTCAGCCTGGCGTAGCGCCCATCCGAGAACGCCCGTCTTGTGAATCAGAATATCGTAACCGGCCAGATTGCGGCGATAGACCGGGCCGACGGCAATTGGCATCTGTTGGCGATAGGCTTCAAAGCGCAATGCATACTCTTCTATACCGGGAGCGTCGTCGATGGCTGCGACGCGGATCCAACTCCGTTCGAATGCATCCCAATCTGTTACCTCAAATGCATACTGCAGAATCTCCTCGAGAGGCCACATCGCCGCGTTGGGCGCAGCATATCTGGTATTATTGTACCAGGGCTGCGCAGCATAGAGGAGCACCAGTGGCTTTTCGAAGATCGATATAGCATAGATTTTGCTGGTTAAGGGGCCAGGTATCGTCGCAAGCAACACCTGCGCCACCATGAGAAGCGTCGCCAGAACAGTCACCAGGCGCCACCGTCGACTACTTGTCACGGTTACACCCCAGCCTGTCAAGACGGCAATGGCGGGCAAAATTCCCGTGACATGCTTGAGATCTTGGTTCGGCAATGTGGTGAACACCGCATAACCGAGCACAAATGAACTGGTCAGAAATAGTGCCAATAGCTTTGTCGTTTCCCCTTGGCCTGTGGTACGCGCATGGCTCGGTGTTGGTGCTTTGATTAAGCCGGCGACTCCCCACAGAAACAAGAGAAAGCCAAACGGTGACAAGCCAAGACCGACAACGGAAAGGAAATAGCCCCACAGGTTGCGCCACTGCAAGGGATCTGTCGGCCCATAAAGCGCGCCTTCCGCACCGACAGCCGCGCTCATCGAACGAACAAACATCGGTCTCCAGTTGTATGCGTACCAAATACCCGCCAGGGCAAATGCATAGAGAAGCGCTACCAACAGATTAACGATGCGTACACGGCGGGAGACATCTGCCGCTGCCTCAACCGATTGGCGCCAGGCTATCCACATCGTCACAAGCCAGGGACCGAAGACAAAGAGCACAAAGAAGACCTTGGTCAATAAACCAAGGGCTGTCGCCACGCCGGCAAGGGAAGACCAGCCCGCCTTGTGGAACCCTTCTGAACGCCAGAGCGCCAGCAATGTCAGCGCCACGAGCATTACCATCACGGTCTCCACCAGCAGGATGTGGACCAAACCAATGAGAACAGGGTAGCTCCCGAGCACAATGGCGGAAAGCAACCCTGCCCGTGGGCCGGCTGCTGCTGTCCCGAGAGCGTAGGTTGTCGCCAGCAATATACCCAAAGCCACGAGGTTGACGAGCAGGCCACTATCGTCACTCACCCCAAAGAGGGCGAAGAAGGGTACCGTGAGTGTGGGCACAAGGGAGGGCCGTAGGCGATCAAGCGCCAGCAAACTGCGCAGCCAACCCTCCCAGTCGTGCGCACTGAGCGCGTGATACTGCACTGCGCCTTGGTAGAGGTACCAGGCTTCGTCCCAGTAGGGCGGTGTCTGATCGAGAATGACCCAGATCCCTGCCAGCGCCAACTGAAACGCGATAACCGCGCCAAGCAGGTAGCGGGGATAGGGGCGATGGGGAACGGCAGGTTGTTCTTTCATTTTATAGGGCTTTCCAGAAAAACCGAGTTGCCCAGATTGGCCAAACGTTCTATCATATCGTTACGGTACCACCCCAATAAAATAGGCTTACGCACCGTGCTGAGCACAAGTTGCTTGCTCACTGCTTCTCCCCGGCAACTTCGTGGTCGGTACGTAAGTCGACTACCAGAGAGCAATGACAAAGGAGCAACCAATGAAGATTCTCGTCTACTACCCCTTCACGCCGGAACAGATCGCTGCGTTTCGCACCCTGGCCCAACAGCAAGGCGGCCACGAGATCCTCTTTGCCGAGGATGAAGCCAGCGCCGTCGCCCATGCCGGTGAGGTCGAAGTCATTCTGGGCCGTTTCCCGCCGGCGGTCTGCGCAGCGGCACCCAAGCTACGTTGGATCCAATCCTTTAGCACCGGCATGGACAAATTTCTCTTCCCCGAGATCATTGAACGCGACGACGTGATGATCAGCAACGTTGCCGGTCTCTATGCCAGCCAAGGCGCGGAGCATGCGTGGGCACTGTTGCTGGCGTTGACCCGCGGCATTACCACCTCGTGGGATAATCAAAAGCAGAAGAAGTGGGGCGGCGGCGCCAATATCGAACTGGCTGGTAGCACTTTGGGGTTGGTTGGCCTGGGCGGCTTTGGTATGGAGATGGCGAAGCGGGCACAGGGCTATAACATGACCATCCTTGCCGTCGATCCCGTGCGCATCGAGAAACCAGAATTTGTCGCTGAACTCAAGCCGACCAGTCGGGAGAATCTGCATAGCCTCCTCGCACGCGCCGATGTCGTCATGATGGCCTGTCCGCTGACGCAGGAGACCTACCACCTGATTAGTACCGAAGAATTGGCCGCCATGAAGCCCACGGCCTACCTCATCAATGTAACGCGTGGCGGCATTGTCGATGAGCCGGCGTTGGTGGCGGCGCTACAGCAGGGACAGATTGCCGGGGCCGGCCTCGACGTTGTGGAGAAAGAGCCGCTTTCGCCTGATAGCTCCCTTTGGGATGCGCCCAACTTGATTCTGACCCCCCATCGTGCCGGGGCCTCGCAACATCGGCCGCGCATGATCTTTGAATATTTCCTAAAGAATTTGGAACGCTATCTACAAGGTGAAAAGCCCATTGCCGTGGTAAATAAGCGCAAGGGGTATTAGACGCTATCTTCTGATTGACGGCGGTATCGCACGAATGGTGTAAATCGCGATGGGTCCAAAGGACGGATTGGCGATTTACACCATTTTCGACATACCGCCTGATTGACTGACAAATCTCATTCTTTAACAGAGATCACATAGAGGAAATCACTGATTTATCCCTCTGTGATCTCTGTGATCTCTGTGGTTAAGATTCAATCTCTCCGCCAACCAGCAGTGCTCGACTGATATCTGCCGGATTGTACTATTGCACTTTGGGGCGATGACGCCGTTTTTTGTTGCGCTTTCGTTCCTGCTCTTTCCACGGATCCCGGCCACCATCTTCTTCCTCCAATTGCTCACGGAGTGCTTCTAAGCTGGCAATCTGTTCGGCATCCTCCTCCACGTGCAGCGCCAATGCACGCACGGTGGGATCCGGGTCCTGCTGCAACGCCTTGGCTGCCTTGCGCAGCGGTGCAAAGGTCGCCCACTCCAAATGGCAGGGACAGATGCGCCGCAGTGCCGCCCCACGGACAGCGGGATCGGGCGAGCCCAAATCGAGCAGAATCTGGGCAATCTCCTCCTCACTCGGTGGATTCGCGCGATCCTTGGCCACTTCGGCCAGCTTTTGATACATGTAGTCGATCTGAGACGCAGAGGGGGTAGCAGCTTTGGCCATTGCTTTACTCCTTCAAAACTGATGAACTAAAATCCAATTTCTTTGAGATAGGCGACGGTGGCCTTACTCCGTTTGGCTTCTTCCAGAGGCGAGACAAGTGGCACACCGGGCACACTGGTGACCCAGCGGTCAAAATGGATCTCTTCCAACACCTGGCGCACCGCGGGAAAATCTACATTGGCGTATTCACCCACATCGCACCAAACGGGATCGTAAAAGCCATCTTCCCGCCGCGACGTGGAAGCGTAATCTTGCAGATGGACATAGTTGAGTTGGCTTTGAAAATCGCGCAGCGACTGCACGGGATCAGAGCCCCACAGCTGCGCATGGGAGACATCGATGCAGAGCTTGGCTTTGTCCAGCAGGCTCATGTAATAGCGCCAATCCTCGCTTGAATCGACCAAGAGATTGGTGTGAATGTGATAGCTCAACTCCAATCCAAATTGCGCTGCATATTCTGCCCACTCTTCTGCCCCTTCGGCCGCAGCACGAATGTCGCCGCGGGTGACGGGACGCCCTTCCGGCTTGCGCCCATTCATGTACATAAAGACGTCCGCACCCATCTCTGCCGCAAATTCCATCCGCCGTTTGTTGCGCTCGACATTCTCAATGTCGCGATGATCCGGTGAGCCGCCGGCCGTGTAGGCAATCATCGGCAGCCCAACACGTTCACAAATACGCCGCACCCGTTGTGGTGTGCCCAGCCAATCAAGTGGCAGACGGCATTCCCAGCCCTCCCAACCCGCTTCTTTCAGAGCAGCCAGACACGGCTCCAGATCGGGTTCTTTCCACCGTAAGGTACTGATTGCCAATTTGAAAGCCATCGGTTCCTCCTCTATTGTTTGCGCATGAAGTTCAGATGAAGTCTTGCTAGTATAGATGCTCTTTCACAAAAGAACAAGGGGCACTTTTCACCGAGGTACCTTTCGGTTTAGGGGCAAGTTACACCCCTTCCTGGAAGAGGCCGCAACCAATGTCGCACGCACTGGATTGTCCGTTGCCTCTTCCTGGAAGGCTACGGTCTCCAAACTAAAATGCACCCTTATCACAGAGGCGCGCCCCATTTTTGGGGATTGCAACAAAGGACCACCTAAATCGTCCGGCGTCATGTCAACAAAGCGGTCCGCACCCCCGGCTAAGGGGTGCCTTGCAGTTTGGGGGCACTCTGGTGCTACAACATTCGCCCCGAAACTGAATCGCCCCCCCCGCCTAAGAATGGATTTGACAGGGCATTGGTCACACACTATAATGATCGTGCTTTCTTAACTGACGAATCCATACATGTGTTGCCGAAGACAGATCCCATGTATATGTGGCGTTTACCACAAGGGAGAGAGAGCGCAAAATTGGTTTCAGTCGATCGTCTGGGCTGGGCAGTCGAACAGGGGTGTGTTGGCACCGGTTCGGCTGCCTTTTTTGTTTTTTGTGACCCGGCAGTTGAGCTTGTTGCACCCCTGTGATGATTGCTCAGCAAATCAGGGTTGCTCAACAAAGAGGAGAATTTTCATGGCCAAGTTCCAAGCGTTGCTATCGGTATCCGACAAAACTGGGCTGGTTGACTTTGCCCGGCAGTTGTATGAGGCCGACGTCGCCCTCATTGCCAGTGGTGGTACGGCGCGGGCGATCCAAGAGGCCGGCATTCCCGTGCGCGCCGTTGAGGAGATCACCAAATTCCCCGAAATTTTAGGTGGTCGTGTCAAGACCCTGCACCCTTCGATCCACGGCGGAATTCTCGCCCGCCGCGTGGAACACCATCTAGAAGAGTTGGATGCCTACCAAATTGATCTCATTGATCTGGTCGTCGTTAATTTGTACCCCTTTCAACAGACCGTTGCCCAGCCCAATGTCACCTTGGCAACGGCTGTCGAGGAGATCGACATTGGTGGTGTCGCACTGCTGCGCGCCGCTGCCAAAAATCACGAATCCGTGACCGTTGTCTGCAACCCCGACGACTATGCCCAGGTTGCTGCGGCCTTTGCCGATGGCGGCTCTTCCATGATGCAACGCAAACAACTCGCACTCAAGGCGTTTCGTCACACCGCTGAATATGATACGGCCATTGCCGCCTATCTGGCAGAGCAGATTGAAGACGAAACCGAACAGCAGTTGGGGCTCCCCAGCCAAATTCAACTCGACTTGCGGCTGGCGCAGCGCAATCGCTATGGCGAAAATCCCCATCAACTCGGCGGGCTCTACGTCTATGGTGGCGACAAGCCGCCATTTGAGGTGCTTCACGGCAAAGAGATGAGCTACAACAACTGGCTTGATCTCGATGGCAGTTGGCAATCGGCGCAGGATTTCGCCCAACCCACCGTTTCCATCATCAAACATGGCAATCCCTGTGGCCTGGCCAGCGCGGAGACGCTCGTTGATGCCTATGAAAAAGCACTCGCCTCCGATCCGGTGAGCGCATTTGGCAGCATTATTTCAGTCAACCGGCCCCTCGATGCGGCGATGGTGCGTCGCATGGCCGATCTCTTTGTCGAGGTCATTGCGGCGCCGGCCTTTGACGACGATGCGATGGCACTCCTACAGAAAAAGAAGAACCTGCGCATTGTTCAACCGACCGGTGTCGAGTTGCGCAATCTGAGCCTGCGCAGCATCTATGGCGGCGTGCTCGTACAGGAGCTTGACCGCAGCCAGGAGGACATGGACCCAACGACCTGGCGCATTGTTAGCGAAAAACAACCCACGGACGAGCAACTGGCCGATCTGGTCTTTGCGTGGCGTGTGGCTCGCCATGTAAAGAGCAATGCGATCATTTTTGCCAAAGACGAAGCGACCGTCGGCATTGGCGCCGGCCAGATGAGCCGGGTCGATTCGGTGATGTTGGCTGGGCACAAAGCGGGTGAAAACGCACAGGGTTCGGTCATGGCCTCCGACGCCTTCTTCCCTTTTGCCGATGGCATTGAGGCCGCAGCGCAATATGGCATTGCCGCCGTCGTCCAACCGGGCGGTTCCGTCCGCGATGACGAAGTGATCGAGGCGGTCAATAAGCTTGGGCTCGTCATGGCCTTCACCGGCGCACGCCATTTCCGACATTAGTTCTAGACCATCTCAAAGAAATAAATATCCTAGGACTGTCTTGCGGATAGCTGTGAATATCACAGCGCAGCGCTTGTTACTGGATATTTATTTCTTTGGATAAACCCTAGAGGGAGATAAGGAAACACGAGATAAGCAGAGTACAATCTGTCCCCCTATCTCCCCCTCTCCCTATCTCCCCCACTTGCACCCCACTCCACAATCCGCTAGAATCAAACGATGCGTGACAGTGAATCCAGGAACAAAGGACGGAGCATGACAACACCCTATCAACCCGGTCGTCATTTTTTGCAGATCCCAGGCCCCACCAACCTGCCGGAGCGGGTGGCGCGGGCGCTCTCCCGCTCAACTATCGACCACCGTGGTCCCGAATTTGCGCAAATGACGCTCAGCATTCTTGCGCGTTTGCCGACCGTTTTTCAGACCCATGCACCGGTGCTCATCTTTCCCTCCTCAGCCACGGGCTGTTGGGAGGCGGCGCTCGTGAACACGCTTTCACCCGGCGATACGGTGCTCTTTTGCGAAAGTGGTCACTTCGCGGAACGGTGGAGTGATGTGGCGACGCGCCTCGGTCTAACAGTTGAGCGGCTTGCGTTTGACTGGCGCTGTGGTGTGGACCCGGCCGCGCTCGAAGACCGGCTTATGGCAGACAAAACCGGCGCGATCAAAGCCGTTGCCGTTGTACACAATGAAACCTCGACCGGTGTCACGAACGACATTGCCGCCGTCCGCGCTGCGCTGAACAGTGCCAATCACCAAGCGCTGCTTATGGTCGATGTCGTCTCGTCGCTTGGCTCGATTGACTATCGCCACGACGAGTGGGGGGTCGATGTGACGGTGGCCGGTTCGCAAAAAGGGTTGATGTTGCCACCGGGGCTGGGTTTCAACGCCGTTAGCGAAAAAGCGTTGACCGCCGCCCAATCGGCGACATTGCCCAAATCCTACTGGGATTGGCAACCGGTGCTGGAGTTGAACAAGCGGGGCGTCTTTCCCTACACGCCGGCAACCAATCTCTTTTACGCGCTGGACGAGGCGCTGGACATGTTGCTTGAAGAAGGGCTGGATCAGCTCTTTGCCCGCCATCAACGACTGGCCGCGGCAACGCGGGCCGCTGTGCAGGGTTGGGGATTGGAGATTTTCTGCCAGGATCCGCAGCGCTATTCCGCCAGCCTCACGGCAGTCCTCATGCCGGCCGGCCACGATGCCGATGCCCTGCGCAAACTCATTTTGGAACGGTTCAATATGTCGTTGGGGACAGGCTTGGGGCCAGTCAAAGGCAAGCTCTTCCGGATCGGCCATTTGGGTGACTTCAACGAGTTGATGTTGGCCGGCACCCTCTGCGGAATTGAAATGGGCTTGGCGCTGGCGGGCGTCCCCCACCAACCAGATGGTGTACAAGCGGCGCTGGCTACGATCACTGCTGGATTAACCCTCTGATCGGGATGAAAATCGCTGGTAGCGACTGGCTTCTGATCTCTATTTTTAGTTCGGTAATCAGTGAAGACAAACAAGGAATCGATTCATGACGCAAGCGGATACGTTGGTTG
>ERZ795053.1694-NODE-1694-length-27671-cov-15.233017_pt1 | contig 27671 bp, 22 predicted proteins | sample MGYA00375137_ERZ795053 | MGnify/ENA primary metagenome ERZ795053 (study PRJEB30182, sample SAMN05720284) | activated sludge metagenome | isolation source: Anaerobic digester | place: Hong Kong | collected 2014-12-17 ...
GCGTATTTGCCGGGAGGAGTTTGGATTTCATCAAATTGAACTGAATGTCTATGATTGGAACCTCCCGGCCATTCATTGTTACGAAAAGGCCGGATTCGTCCGTAACCCGCTGAAATCGTCAATACTCAGCAAAGGCGGTGAAACCTGGCGGTCGGTAAACATGATATTAACCTTCAGGGACCATGCTGAAGGTCAGTGAATGATCCTTTCCGGATCCGGGCGGTAGGAAATACCTTCCGGTGCGGAATAAGGAATAGTCATGTGCCGGTTGAAACAGCAGATTCGCGTTATTTCAAGCATTCACGTTGTCCGACTGCTTCTGTTTCCTGAAAAGCGGGTCCGCACCGATGGTTCCTGTGAGGAATTCAATATAGTCTTCTGAAGTGACAAATTTCAATTCTTTAACGACATTGTTTATCCTCTCATTCAGATGAAGGGGTTCTGTATATTCCGAATTGTTCTCCTGCGCTGTGAATTGATGCAGATAAGCAAGGCTATCCTCCAGAAAGCGGATATCGATCCGCTGTTTGCGCAGCAGCCTTTCATGATACCAGGTTGAATTCAGCACGTATTCCCTGTCAAAAAGTCCTCTTACATCCGGATGTTCAGCTGTTTTCCCTTCATAACTTCCCCAGGCCATGATATGGAGCAGTGCTTTCAGCGGGGGAATGGCAGCTTCAACGCTCCCATCCTCAAAATATTCCCGGGCCACCCTTTGCTGAGCTTCCACTATGTTGTTGATGCCGTCAACAAACGCGGCCAAATCCTGTTTTTCAGGCCGAAGCATCATTTCGTTGAATACTGCCTGGGGTTCATCGAAAATGCTTTTCAGGTAACTGAAAGTGAAATTTTCGGTTATCCTGTAGCCCAGACGTGATGCAAGCACTTTTTTGCCTTTATACTCAAAATCTTCCAGTTTTTCGAGTGAACCTTCTTCAATCAGTTTGCGTGGATCCCGGTCTTTAACTTCCATGCGGCTCCATAATTCAGGAATCAGCAGGGAGATATCATGGTCGAACCGTGATTTGGTACCGATGAACCCGGCTGCCGATGAAAAAGCGTTATATCCGGTCAGGATGTAGCTTAGCAGGGCATTGTTCAGGTCGGTTACAGGGCTCAGCATGTTGAAAGGGCCTTTGGTGAGCGCACCTTCAGAGCCGGCGCCTGTGGTGGATGGCGATTTCCCGGTAAGGCTGCAGATATAGTCCATAAATAACTCCGGCAACTCCTGGTAGTGGATGGGGCCGTAAACACTCAGCCCGCGGATATTGCCGGCAGGGTCGGGCGGATTGTTGCGCCGGCCGGGCAATACGGCATGGATAGGATTGAAAACCTGCTCAGAGAGGGGAATGCGCATCGAAAAACGCATGCCGACTTCGGCAAGGTGATCATCAATGGGATTTACCAGGTCGGGCCTGATCTGAAGGTATCTGGGATTTTTGGAAGGTGCACCGTTAACAATTCTTGGATGGGAAGGCGTGATAAAATAGTTCCCCGTTCTGTCGTTACTGCCTTCTATTATCAGTTTCTGAATGGGACGCGTATAGCGGTCAAAATTAATCGCATCATCGATCAGACGTTTGCCGTCTTCAGAAGTCAGCGGCTGGTAATTACTGCAGAAATTATTTCGCTGTGACAGGTCTGCTTCGGTTTCCTTGTCGTAGCCTCTGTGAATGGCTTCGTCGGGCCGCTGAAAGAACTTGCTTTCACAGTTTTCGGTGAGCTTAACGCTTGGATTGACGTAGTCGGGGTTTAGATATTTGATGTGTTTTGCCGGCAGGGTGACTGAAGCGGTAATGTCATCCTCCATCTGAATTTTGGCAGCGGCAATAAAGTCGGAACGAAGTTTATGCAGGTACCATGAATTGTCTGCTGCAAATCCCACCCTGAGGTAGCTTGCGCTCAATTTGCGGTTGCTGAAAAGCAGTTCATGGCCTTTGCGGCCGTTGATCACGTCGGTGGAGAAGAATTCCTTCCAGTCGTCGCTGGTCCGCTCCGGCCGGTAGAAGCGCTTTACATAGAAAACCAGCGCTTTGATATGCGCCGGTATCGACCTGACGAAATCATTGTACTCATCGGTATACTGGGATGAAGGATTCAGCAGTTTGATTACCGAACCAAGCGTGCGGTCAGGTGAAAGAAGGGGTCGTGAAATCGCATTGTGTTCTTCAGGATTCTTCCACCTTCCCGAAAAGTCCCGGCGGATGATTTCATCGGCCGCTTTCATATCCTGATCAAAATTATCCACAAAGAATGACCCGTAAATGATTGCATTCAGCAGGGATTTGGATATCTCCGACTTGCCGCCTCCCGAAACAGTGCTGGGCTTGTGGCAGAATGTGCCGCGGGCATGGGTGCTCACCAGCCGCCACGAGGGCGCTGAAGGATGCTTTTCCATATGCAGCTTGTGGCCTGACGGATAAATGTAGTAATGCCCTGGCCTCAGCGGGATGGTTTGACTGCTGCCGTTGTAATTCCACCGGACCGTGCCTTTGTAAAGGTCTATCTCCGTATCCTCGGGAATGTATATGATGTTCCCGAATTTCTTGTCTACACCATAACCCTCAGGTTTCAGGTGCATCAGCGGGCCGAACTTCTCAATCACTTCAGAAAAGTAGAATGACTTTTTCAACCGGTTCTTCATAAATAACGCTCCGTTGAAGTTCGAGCCAATATTTTTTCTCCTGAAGGCGATGGCCCCTCCCGAATGCTCTTCTTCAACCAGGCCAAACAGGTTGGCACTGTAGCTGATCTGAGTCTTTATCTCTTTCTTGGAATATCCGAAATAATTATCCGCGATCAGGGTTATAACCACCCCGCGGTCGTCGCGGCAGGTGATCTTAAAAGCCTGTCCGCCGTTGTAAAGTTCACTTTCATCTTTCCAGCAAACACCGTCGCGGCGCTGGCGTTCGGTAGCCTGATCATAGTGGGGCAGGCCCAGCGCTTTTTTTGTCATCGCAGCTAATTGAGGTGCCAGCACAACGCAGCCGGTGTGACCGGTCCAGCTTTCAGGATCCAGTGCCGCATCGCAGGCGGGATTCGACGGATTGCCGGCATTTCCGAATATGGATTCCACAAAGTCGATGTTGGCAACCAGGCTGCCGGGTGCAAAAAACCTGACTTCCATTGTTTTACGTTTCAGTACTCCTTTTACTTCAGGACAAACCACCGGGCGGAGGAGCAGGGAGACGAACACTTCTGCCTGTTTTTCCTGGGTTGATGTGAAGGGAAGGCGGTTGAGTGTGGAGGGCGGGTTAAAAGCAGATTCCAGAAGCTTTGCCCAGGCGGCTTTCGGAACTTCAATCTTGTCGGGCGGAACCGGAAGCCCCCCTTCCACTATATGAAAAGAGCCCTGGGTGGTCCGGCGGTCATTCCGTGGATTATGCAACACCCCCTGACGGATGCGGTATGAATCAAGCAACTCGCTGCTATAATGGTTTTCGTGGGGAGGAAGACTCAGCATCCGCGCAACACCGGGTTTGTCACTTACCAGGGTGTTGGCTGGCAGCCTGGGGACTTCAGGCAGCCTCAGATCTTCGAGGTAGCTGTTGATAAATGCCTGAATACGCCTGTCGACCGGCGAATAAACATCGGTAATTAAACGGGTTCGGCTGCGGTAGATATTAACAAGGTTGGAAGTAAGATCCAGAAAATCAGGATCAGACAGGGGCTTTTCAATGCCTGCAGTTTGCTGGTCGTCGAATACAGGCTGGCCCATGGTAGCCAGTTTCAGGTTGATGTACCTGATCAGGTCACGGGCTGACAATGAACGGTCGGAATCGGCAATAGCAGTGTTGGGATTATTGTTTTTCATAGTGATCAATGCATGTATCAGATTTCTTTTGCAAAAATACTCATAATTCAAGCGGCTGATTCACAAATATTTATGCAATCGATTGCGGATCTGATCATTTTTGTGAATGGATTAGGGCTCAAACAAATACCTGCAATGATTTTCTCAGATACTCATTGAAAGAGCAACAGCAGCCGGTCTATAACCGAACCGGCTGGGCTGATGGAATGCCGTAAAAGGGAAACCGGATGTACCGGTCAGAAAGTTGATGCCTGAAGCCGGGGAGATACAGGCGAAGGCACAATATTTCTTACCGGCCTGGTGCTTTTGAGATTTAAATACATCGCCCTGACATCTCCATCTTTCATCTCCCTGAAATTCTGCCATGGCATGGGAGGAAGCAGCTTTCTGCCTCCATCAATCCCTTTATACCAACCCTGTTTCAGGGCTTTGCTGAACTGTTCTTCCGTCCAGGTTCCGATGCCCGTTTCGTCAGATGTTATGTCGGAGGCAAATGACACGCCCCAGGGGCCCACAGCCATGGTAAGGCCCTCATTCATAAGCGCCCGGCCATTCGTGACGGCATTTTCATCAACCTCAGGGATCGGGCGGCCGGAGGGGTAACCCGACAGCAGCAGGGAATCGATAAGCTCCGGGCCGTTCGGGCCCATTTATTTGGGAGAATGGCAATCATGGCATCCGCTGATGGTGACGAGGTATTTTCCGTGGGCGAGCATGGCCTCCTTGCTGGTGTCGGCTGTTACTGATTGACTTGTTCAATGCGCACTTCTTTTTGAGTGCAGAAAGTAAGTAAACTCAGGGACGCTGCCAAAGAGATTATTACGGAAATAGTTTTCATAACGACAGATCTGGAGTTTATATCATAATAGGACAGGTCGCTGGTGTGAAAGTACTGTGCCTGACCGGGAATGATAACTGAACACATCTGATAATCCGATTGTTCAAAAGAGGGATTGTTTGTGTGCTGACAATTAATCCGTATGATTTTGCTGGTATCTGAAGAGATGGGCAATCGATTTTCAGCAAATTTTCTTTACTTTGGATTTTATATTGAATACTTCATAATGAAGAAATGTTGACCGCAATAAGTATAGATTACCTGATTCTTACAGCAGCAATTCTGCTCCTGCTTAGCATTGTCGCCAGCAAAACAAGCGGGAGACTCGGCGTTCCTTCTCTGCTCCTCTTTCTGTTGATCGGTATGCTTGCAGGTGCTGACGGGCCCGGAGGTATTGATTTTTCAAATACCGCACTGGTTCAGTTACTTGGTGTTTTTGCCCTGATCATCATTTTGTTTTCCGGAGGTCTTGACACCCGGTGGGAAAGTGTAAAGCCCGTTCTGTTCAAGGGGCTTATCCTGTCGACTGCCGGTGTAATGTTAACCGCTGCAACGGTCGGATTGATTGTTTGGCAACTTACTGATTTTTCGCTTGTTGAAGGACTTCTTCTGGGCGCTATTATCTCTTCTACGGATGCGGCTGCAGTATTTTCGATACTCCGTTCCAAAAACCTTGGACTGAAAAAGAGGCTGAGGCCTTTGCTTGAACTGGAATCGGGCAGCAACGATCCCATGGCTTTCTTCCTAACCATAACCCTGACACAATTGCTGCTGGTCCCGGATACAAGCATTTGGGAAGGCGCATTGTCTTTTTTGATGCAAATGAGTATTGGAGGCCTGGTTGGTACCCTGCTGGGCCGGCTGATGGTATGGGTGCTTAACCACATTCACCTTGACTATGATGGCCTTTATCCTGTGCTGATTATTGGGATGGTGCTGCTGATCTATTCGCTGGCCGCGTTTCTCAAAGGAAATGGTTTTCTTGCCATCTACATTGCAGGAGTGATTCTTGGTAACCACAGTTTTATCCACAAGCGCAGCATTCTGAAGTTTTTCGATGGTCAGGCATGGTTGATGCAGATCATTATGTTCCTGGCTCTGGGACTTCTCGTTTACCCATCCAGAATTATTCCGGTGATCGGGATCGGGCTGCTGGTATCCTTCGCGCTTATTTTTGTCGCCCGCCCCTTAAGCGTGTTTCTGAGTCTCTCTTTCTTTAAGATGCAAATCCGTGAGAAATTGCTGATATCCTGGGTCGGACTCAGGGGGGCTGTGCCTATCATTTTCGCGATATTTCCCCTGATGGCTGGTTTACCCAATGCCGAAATGATCTTTAATATTGTTTTCTTCGTCGTGCTGACTTCTGTTGCCGTGCAGGGAACAACGCTGGCGCCTGTCGCCCGCTGGCTCGGGCTGTATCGGTGGGAACCGCCAAAAAAGAAATATCCGCTGGAGCTTGATCTTACCGAAGGATTTCACAACGAACTGGTTGAAATTACCGTGCCGGAAGGCTGCAGTGCGGCGGGTAAGCCGCTGGTAGAAATCGGGTTTCCGCAAACCGCGCTGATCGTTATGATCGAACGGGATAAGAAATACATTACACCTAAAGGAACAACCATCATTGAACCGGGTGATAACCTGCTGGTAATGACCGATCGCCCTGAGGACCTGGCAAGCGTTAACACTTGCCTGGGAATTAACAGGATTAGCTGAGATAATAATGCTGATTTTTCTTGTATTTCATTGATAACATATCTTTCCGGTCTTTAGAATACTTCTAAATTCACATACAGGTTTGATAATCGGAAAACACCTGCTATTTTTGCCTGCGATATGAAATTTTATTCACAACGATTAAACCAACCACCATCCATGAAAAGACTACTTATTGTATGCGGATTTGCCCTGTTGTCAGGACTGATGTTCAGCAGTTGTACCAAAGAGGAAGACGAGCCGGTTCCCCCGGCAATTGCTTTCAACCAGCAAGCGGGTTTTGTTACCGGTGATGTTACCGCTTCATACGGAGACACCCTCAGGTTCGGGATTATCCTTCAGGGCAATGGAACCGACAATATTGTAAAATTCGGAATCAAAGCCAACGATCAGGTATTGCTCGATTCTACCATCAATACCCAGAGCTTTGTGTTTAATTTTTATACAACAAAAAGTATCGCCGATCAGGAGGTTTGGGTATTCACAGCCACCGATATCTCCGGAAACAAAAAAGAAGAAACCATCACCATTACCGGAGAATTCGGACCGATCAACGCCTACACCACCATTCTGATGGGTGCACAGGATAATGTTGATACCGAGAGTTTCCTTTCATTCAGCGAAAATCAGGCAACGAAATATTTCCAGGCTACCGCTTTCCAGAATCAGGAGAAAATCGATATTTTCTGCTTTTTTGAGAACACGGTGTCACATCAGAACATGATGTCACTGGGCTCGCCCGGATCGAACATTACCGGAGTTTTCGAAGGCGCTTCTTCACCCGATAATTATACTACCAAAAACCTGACCCGTTTCTTCAAAACTGAACTCACTGCTGCCCAGTTCGATGCTATTGAGAATGACGCAGTTATCATTGATGCTTATAATGCAGACGAGGCTCGTAAAAAAGCAAGTGTGCTGGCCGCCGGTGATGTGTATGCCATTCAGATCCAGTCGGGTTTGTATGGTCTGATTAAGGTTATTGCAGTTTCGGGAGAGGAAACCGGTACCCTTGAAATAGCCGTTAAAATTCAGAAACAGTAAATGGATACAAAATCTTTGTTGAAACTGCGGGGCTTTATTCTGGCCCTGCAGTTTTGTTTGTTTTCGGTAAGTTCATTTTTTCTGGCTTCCTGCAGCCAGGAAGAGGAAATCAACAGGGCTTCGGTCATTCTGAAATCCGGGAGTGCCTATACGGCTCCGGGCGAGGAAGTCTCCCCTGGCGGCAAGATCAATATCGGCGTACTTGCTTCCGGAAGCGGGTCTCCGCTCACTTACCTGCGCATAGAACGCATTACGGGCAATGATACGACTGTTCAGCTTGATAAGGGGATATATGCCGGCAATGAGGGCTTCGATGCCGACTTCAGTTTCCCGAAAGGGCAGGCCGCTTCAGAGGTTTGGCGGGTGCTGGTGATGAATGCCGACCGCGATACCGCCACTGCAAGTATCGTGGTGCGCAAAGGGGCCGGTACCAGTTACGGACCGATCCGCCACTATGCTGATGTAGTGCTGGGTATGCAGCAGAATTTCACTTCCCCTTCATACCTCGATGCCGACCTGGGTTTGGTTTACGATGACGTTTCCGTCGCAGGCAAGGAAAATACCGTTGATATTGTTCCTTACTTCTATTTTACTTCCGGATTGCCATCGCCTTCGCTTACCTGTCCCGCCTATACTTCCGTGGTAGGATATTATCCGTTGATCAATAACTGGCCTGAGAAGAATTCAACCCTTTTCGACTACAATACTTCAGATAACGACCTGATTTCTCCGGAGGCTTTTGACGCTGCGGTAAATGACAGCTTACTGGTCACTGGTTACAATCCCACGAAAGTAAGCGGTAACTGCAAATATGCCTATTCAGGCAAGGTAATCCCTTTCAAGACCCAGCAGGGTAAATACGGCCTGCTTAAAATTGTTCTGGCCGATGAGCATGAACAAGGGACCATGCTGCTCGAAATCAAGATTCAGCAATAATTTTTCTTAAAAATGAGAAACCGTTATATGATCTGGGCCTTTGCCGCCCTGCTGTTATCCGCCGAAAGCATAATTGCCCAGCCCTGCCTCGGAGGCCATGTGCTCGATGCCGCGAGTCTCTCGCCATTGCCGGGAGCAAGCATACTGGTGAAGGCCGGGAAAGGCACTACTACTGATAAGGACGGGGCTTTCAGGTTATGTTCTTTACATGGGGACTCTGCAACCCTGACCATCAGTTACCTCGGCTATCAGACCTTTCGCGGGCGTTTTGCCGCAGATGCAACCGGTCTCCGCATAATGCTTTCACCGGCGACCACCGATATGGAAACCTTTGTGGTTTCAGCGACCCGTACCGATAGCAGGATCGCCAATACCCCGGTAAGGATAGAACAGGTTGGCCCGGCCAAAATGCAGGCCCTTCCGCTTCAAAGCGTTGATGAGGTGCTGAAGGTTGTTCCGGGGGTGAATTACGGCCGTTCATTCGGAATCTTCAGTACCAAAGCTACGGTTACCATGCGCGGAATGAGTGGCAAGGAGCAGGGAAGGGTGCTGATACTGGTGGATGGCATTCCGATGAATAAAAGCGATGGGGGCGGTTTCGACTGGAATATGATTGATGCCGCGCAGATTGAGAAAGTGGAAGTGACCAAAGGCGCCGGCTCTGCCATCTATGGAGGGAATGCCATGGGCGGAATCATCAATATCATCACAAAAAAATCAGTTGAGAAGCTGTTTGTCAACGCCGGCATATCCTATGGATCATTCAATACTATGGGCGGGAGATTAAACGCCGGGGGAGCGATCAAAGTTAAACAACCCGGCAATTCCTGGACCTGGACGGCGAACACCTTTTACCGTGCCAGCGACGGCTACATCACCCAGCCGGATGCCGAGCAGCAGGCCAACCCTTACATTGTAAAAAGCGACCTGCGTGAAGGGGGGGCTTCGTTCAGGACCAACTACAACATCGGGAGCAGGCACAGTATAGGGGCCAGCCTCAGTTATTACAACGATAACCGCGGAACCGGAGAAAAGGTGTTTCAGCCCCGGGGCAACACCACGGATCACGACTCATACGGAATCACCCTGAATTATAAAGGCTACCTGGGTAGTTACACGCTGCACTCCTCCGCTTATTTCCTGAATGAGGACTACAAAAAGGTTAATGAGTATCTTAAAGATGATTACACCTGGTATGAGGTGCTCAGCACCAGAAGGGATTTTGGCTGGCTTACCACGGTTACGCGTGAACTGGGCAGTAATCATAAACTTACGGGAGGTTTCGACCTGCGCAACGGAAGTGTGGATGCTTATGACAAGTATTACACTTCTACAGACATCATTTACAATGCGGGTAAAATGAATACCTGGTCAATGTTTGCCCAGGATGAAGTCGGCCTGTTCAATAATCGGGTACGCATCCTTGCCGGGGTACGTTATGATATTGCCCGTTTCTATGATGGCTTGTTTTACACGGAAGCGCCCACACAGGAGTCGTTCTTTATGGAAGTATACCAGAACAAGGCCATGCCCACGCATACACGCAGCGCTGTAAGTCCGCGTATTTCGGCTCATTACCGCTGGAATGAGCAGGGCCGGGTTTATGCAGGTTATTCCAGGGGATTCAGGCCGGCAGTGCTTGATGATATGTGCCGCAGCGGCCGGATTAAAGGCGGTTTCAAAGTGGCCAGCCCTGACCTCAGGCCCGAATATCTTAATAATTATGAGGCCGGCATCGACCTGAGGCCTTTTGCCAACGGCCCGCTCAATGGTATATCCCTCGAAGCTTCCGCATATTATTCGAGGGGGAGCGATTTTCAGTACTATGTAACCAACGGACAGACCATTGATATGGGTTTCGGGGAACGTCCGATTCTTATCAGGGCCAATATCAGCGAAGTGGAAATCTATGGCGCGGAATTATCCGTAAATATTGAAATCACACCGGCTGTTACCTTCTATTCCGGATACGCCTTCGCCAGCGCTGAAATACTGGATTATGTCAAGATCGCCGCAAATGATACCATTGATCTTGCCGGCAAAACCATGACGGATGTACCCCGGCACATCATCAACGCAGGGCTGATCTGGACAAACAGGTTTGTCAATGCCGGAGCCTCATTCAGGTATACAGGGGCTGCTTACATAAATGATCAGAATACCGTGGATGAAATTTTAAACCGGGACAAATATCCGGGATACCCGACCCTTGATCTGAGGTTCTGGAGGCCCGTCGGCAAACACCTTAAAGTCTCACTGAACCTGCAGAACCTGTTTGACGAAAAAATATACGACAGCAAATTTAACGTAGGGCCCGGACGGTTTATCACAGCAGGTCTGGAAGCTGGTTTCTGACAACATCCGGATACCTGACTGGTTCTTTTAACATGAATCTTAATCACCTTAAACAAAACATCTGATATGAAAAGAATTTTAATCACAGCAATTGCAATGATTTTCACCGGTCTATTGCAGGCACAGACCAACGATTTTTATGACGATGCTCCATTGAATGAACTTAAAATGAGCAAAGTTGTAATAGCCGGCGAGGTGGCAAATCCCGGAGAGGTTGATTTTTCAGCATTGAAGCGCAGGGAGGTGATCGTAAAAGAGACCCTGCTGGACGGCGAAAACGGGAAATTTACCGGAGCCTATCTTTATGAGGGCTATTCGCTTTATGATATCCTGAATACTGCGATCCTGAAAAAAAAGAATGAAGCGGAGTTTCCGCCCATCATTGATCTTTTTGTGGAGGTAGAAAATGCTTCCGGGCAAAAAGTAGTGCTCAGCTGGGGTGAGTTGTATTACCCGATCCACAGGCATGAGATCATCATTGCTGCTGCTGTGCGCAGGATAGTACCTTCAAAAACCAAAGAACTCTGGCCACTCCCGGTAGATTCAAAGCTCGTGGTGGCTTCTGATTTATACACGGAACGCAATATCAGCAATCCGGTGAAAATCACCGTACGCTCTTCGAAAATCGCATTTAAGATTGACCGGAATATACCTGATATGTATGCACCGGAACTTCAGTTCAAAGCCGGTGACAAGCTGCTCAGAACCATTGAAGAAGGCAAACTGACCGGTGACATGGTTTCGTATGGCGCTGTTTTTTATGGAAGGGGTACCGGTATTCACGGCACAACGCCCTTCACCGGGGTGATGTTCAAGAATTTTACCGCTGACCTTTATCCTGTATCAAAACAGAACCTGATGACCGGAATGGTGCTGGTTTCGGCTCCTGATGGCTACCGTGCCGTGTTTACCTTCAGCGAAATATTTAACCGGAACGATCAGGCCGAAGTGCTGATTGTTCCGATGTACGGCGTAAAAACCCAGGGGGCGTTTCTGCTGTATCCGGCCGCTGATTACTTTTCGGACCGTTCCATCCGTTGCCTGAATGAAGTGCGTTTTTTGCAGGCTGACGAACTTTAAGCATAGTTAACGTGTTGTATTATCCGGGCTAACGAATCAGTTTCCCGGATTTTTTTTTCTGCATTGCCTTTAAATACTGACTTATGGGTATTTCTACTTATGGTCTGTTTTATCTCCGGTACCCTTAAAAGTAGTATTTTGACGGATTGCATAAGACCATATCCGGGTGTATTTTTGTAACATAGAAAACCGGACCGGTTGTCATGCCAGATTTATCTGGTCCGGTTTTTATTACCAATTCATTTAGCTTGAATTTTAACCCGGACCGTTATGAAAAAAGCCATTATTTTATCAGGATTTATGCTTTCCCTGCTTGTATGCTTCGGGCAGGTGAAACCTGAAATCAAAGCAAAATCAAAAGCTCCGGGCCTTATGCTAGGGCTTGACAGTACCATTATAAAAATGGAATATGCCAGGTGGAATAACGAAAATCCCGATGAATCATGGGATGTTTCTTCATTTCCTAACAGACTGGTATTCTATTGCCATAAATCTGAGAACAAGAACAGGTCAAATGTGGCCCATGTTTACGATTTTGATGAAAACGGGGTCAATTACAAATATACTACGGTAGCCACCCAGGAAAGATTTAAATATGCCTGCGATTATCTGAATAATATTGCCCTGAGAAACCGGTATGTGTATGAATATCAGGGGGTAAATGAGTTTAATCAGGGTGTTTGGGTTTCAAACAGGTTCATGGCAGAATATACCGGCTGTAACTGTGGTAACCTGAAAGTTACCGTTACGGCGAATATCCCGGAAAACGCGATGACCACAATTGTTGATAAATGTCCCGTAATTCCCGGTAAGTCCGGTGAGTTATTATCCATAGTCTATACACCATTGAATTAAAACTTTCCGGGTGGATCGTTTAAGAGGCTGTTACCTTCGGGTTCAGCCTTTTTTGTTAATTTACAGATAAAAGCAGCCCGGAAAGGCTGATTGTTGTTCTTTATTCTTAACTTTACATTTTACTAAACCAAATATTATGAAAGCAAAAAGTTTACTTATCGCAAGTTTAGCATCGGTTTTCGGGATCGTAATGATCACCGCTTGTGGTGGCGGAGGACAGAAAGGTACCACAGAGTCTGCCCAGGTTGAAGAAACCGTGGATCCTGCAGCACAGCTGGCACGCGGAGAGCAGATTTATAAGGAGAAGTGCTTTGCCTGTCACCAGGCTGATGGTCAGGGTCTTCCCAATGTATTTCCTTCTCTTACCGGCTCTGATTTCCTGCTGAACAACACCAGAATGGCTGTGGCCCAGGTGTTGAATGGTTCAGAGAAAGTATCTTCAGGCGGTACTGTAAGTTATCCCGCACCCATGCCGCCTCAGCTGGATAATCATGAAGATGCGGTTGCCGTAATCAATTATGTATTAAAGAATTTTGGCAATGACGGTAAACTGATTACCGTTGATGAGGTTAAGGACATTACCGTTGAAAGATAGAAGTCCGCTTACCATGTTTTAACGGGGGCTTCCGGCCCCCTTTTTTTATGATTGCCGGCAACGTTCGGTTTTTTTTGCTGAAATGAATTACCGGGCAGATTCATGGTCCTATGGTCGGTGAACACTTTTGTGCGAACGGTATTATTACTTATCCGGAAATACTCAGTTCAGGATTAGCTTTCTGGTAATATTTGTCATCCGCATAGTAAATTCATCTATTTTTATAATATAAAACGGTTATCCTATGGCAAAGACACAGATGCATGAAAGCGGTCCTTCCGGAGCCATTTACGGATTAGGGCTGATTGGCGCAGCAATTTATTTTATTTCGCATGCCACCGGTTTCTGGATGGGTGTGCTTGGTTTTCTCAAAGCCCTGGTGTGGCCTGCGTTTCTGGTGTATGAAGCAATGAAGTCACTGGGGATGTAAATATTTATTCGTTGAAGATTTTCCAGCGGACCCGCGTATTTTCCGGTATCCGCCTCCAATGGTTTTGCCTGGCTGGTTTTGGCCTGATGAGGCGTCGCCTTTAGCTGCAGTTTTACAGGTGGTTTTTCTTTTTCCTCTCCCTGGCGCTGGTTATTTACCTGCTGCGTTACCTGAAGGAACGCAAATCTCCGATTTACGGCCATTGTCAGATCAACACATCCAGGCCGAAGGTAAGCATGATCAGAAGATAGTAGAGGTTGATCAGTAAAAAGGATGATTTGAACCTCACCGATTCCAGTGAAGGTTTAAGCAGTTTTACAAACACAGCTACCAGGAGTCCCGAGAGTATCCACACGGCCCAGGCGGATATTTCATGATGGAATGCATAAAACCCCGGCAATAGCATAGCCGACACTGCCGTGGCGACAATCCAAATGAAGGTAAGGCGACGTATCTGTACATGTGATAGCCGGGAAGTGAGCGATTTGATGCCGGCCATTTCGTATTGTTCCCCAAACCGGAGGAGCAGCAGCCAAAAGTGGGGTACTTGTCCGATAAAGAAGAACATGGCAAGGGCGAATGCGGCAGGGTGGGCAATGTCGCCTCCTCCTGCCACCCATCCGATTACCGGAGGCAGGGCGCCAACCACGCCGCCGGGAACAGCCGCAAATGCGGTAATGCGTTTCAGGGGGGTGTAGATGCCGTTGTACCAGACAAAGGTGAGTAATCCCAAAAAAGCCGGCAACCATCCTGAAAAGTACCAGAGTACAGCGGTGCCGGCGACAGCAAAGAAAATCGTCCAGGCCATCGCGGCTTTCCGGCTGATTTCGCCGGCGGGGATGGGCCTGTTGCGCGTACGCGGCATCAGCAGGTCTGTTTTGTATTCCTGAATCTGATTCAGGGCAGAGGCGGCACTTGCAAGTAAAAATACGCCGCTTACCGGAAAGATTATTTCCGGAGCGATTCCCCCCATTCCAATCAGGTAACCGGTAAAGGTTGTGAGCGCTACCGGTAAGGAAATTCTGAATTTACACAGACGAGAGAGGGCAGCATAACGAGAATATGCTTTTTCTATCATTCAAGTGTCTTCAGATATTCAATAATATGGGCGATGTCCTCTTCGCTCAGTTGCTCTTTGTATGAGATCATCTGACCCTTAACATAACCTTTGACTACATCTTCGTTTGGCTCATAAATAGATTTGATGATATAGTCATCATCCGCAACAATTTCGCGTTCCGAATTTCCTGTTATTACCGTATGGGCCTTGCCATAGAGGCCTTTGAAGGTGGGGCCGATCAGCTTGGTACCGTCGGCGGAATGACAGGCAAGGCATCCGTTTATCTGTACAAGCCGTTTTCCGGCAGCCCCGGGTTTGGCTGCTACAGCTGACTGCTTTGAGGTGTCAGCCATGGCCGCATACCAGTCATCAAATTCCGGCTGGGGGAGAACTTTAACTTCTGTAAACATATAAGAATGAGAAAGTCCGCAGTATTCTGTGCAGAATAATTCATAATCCCCTTCCTTTTGCCCGATAAACCACATTTTATTGGTTTTACCGGGTACCATATCCTCTTTCACCCTGAATGCGGGAATATAGAGGCTGTGAATCACGTCAACGGAAATCAGGTCAAGAGCGACGGCTTTATTGACAGGGATATAGAGTGTGTCAGTCTTTATGCCGTTTTCATATTCGAAAAGCCATGACCACATCCTGGCTGTAGCCCTGACCTTCATGGCATCTTCCGGCGCCTTTTTCATAGGAGAGTAACCTGACCAGCCATAGAAAAACATAATCAGGACCAGGATGGTCGGGATAACTGTCCAGACGATTTCAAGGGTATTGCTCCCGTGAATCTGTGTGGCAACCGGATTCCTTTTTTTATTGTAGCGATAAACGAACCAAAGCATGGTTGCCGTGATTCCGACCAGAAAAATTACCGATATGCCGATAATTACGGCAAACGCTGTATCGGTTGTTGTAACAAAGTTTGATGCTCCTGAGTACATAAATTCTCCTATCTGTAAAGGTAATCGAAAAAGGTAACCACGATCACGGCGGCAAATATGGCAATAACAATGCTCACCATAACCCAGTATATTTTATGATCGAATTTTAGGTGCATGAAATACAGCAGCACCACTGCGCCCTTTAAGGATGCGATGATCAAGGCCGCGGTGGTATTGTAGGCGCCAAGTTCCACACTGGTAATCAGCACAGTGATTACAGTCAGCACAATCAGGCCGAGTAAGACCATGATGTGCGTTAAATACGGTACGATATGATGTTTTTCGTTTTCCATGGGTGCCGGTTATTAATGTATCAGATAAAACAGAGGGAACAGGAAAATCCAGATCAGGTCTACAAGGTGCCAATAAAGGCCGCTGTTTTCGAGCAGTGCATACCTGCCGCTGTTAACTGCTCCCGTTTTTACTTTATACAGGGTAATACCAAGCAGCACCATGCCCACAATGATATGAACCCCGTGCAGACCAGTCATGAAAAAGTAGAGGCTAAAAAACAGCATATCTCCGTTGCTCAGGTTTTTCATCAGTTCTGACCCCGGATACATGCCATGCTCAAATTTACCGCCCCATTCAAAGTATTTGTTAACCAGGAATGTGAGTGCCAGGAGCAGGGTGATGCCGAGCATCAGCAAAGTCAGTTTCCTGTCATTTTTCTGTATGGCCGATATAGATATGGCGACAGTGGCACTGCTGACAAGCAGAATGATGGTATTGATGAATCCCATAGTGATACTCAGTTCTTCATGAGCCAGGTGAAAAGCAACAGGATTCATGTGCCTGTAAACAGAGTAAACGATAAAGAGCCCTCCGAAAAGCAGGATTTCGGTAAAAATAAACAGCCACATGCCAATCTTGGACGCTGTGTCGTCGCGATGGGCATCAGCGTGATGTTGGTGCGTCATTGTTTCCATAATATCCGCGGATTAGTATTCGTAAGGTCCATGTTTCACTTCAGGGATCTGTTCGAAGTTTTCTACAATGGGTGGAGAGGGGATCGTCCATTCCAGGGTTTTACCATCCCATGGATCATCTATCTCTTTGCCACTGCCTTTGCGTGCTCTGATCAGGTTGATGATGATGATCAGCAGCCCGGTTGCCATAATCCACGAACCGACGGTTGAGAGGATGTTTGCCGAGTGGAACATGGGAAGGTAGTCGTAATATCGGCGTGGCATACCCATCAGCCCGAGGTAGAACATCGGGAAATAGAGCATGTTGAATCCGATAAAGAAAACGATCAAACCGATGTTTGCAACTTTAAAGTTATACACTTTTGCAAACATCTTCGGAAACCAGTAATGCAGGGCGCCGAAGAAGGCAAATCCGGTCCCGCCGAATACAATATAATGGAAGTGAGCGACCACAAAAGCGGTATCGTGCACATGAATATCTGTTGCCAGCGAGCCAAGCACCAGACCGGAGAAGCCTCCGATCATAAATACAAATACAAAAGCAATGGCCCAGTAAAACGGGGTCTGAAGATTGATGGAGCTTTTGTAAAGTGTTGCAGTCCAGTTAAACACTTTGATGGCGGAAGGAATGGCAACCAAAAAAGTAAGCAGGGAGAAGACCCAGCGGGAGGTAGAGCTCATTCCGGAGGTAAACATATGATGCCCCCAGACAAAATACCCGACAAAGGCGATTGCCATACTCGAGATTACAATGGCGGTATAGCCGAAGATCGTTTTCCGGGCGAATGTCGGGATGATTTCAGTGATGGCGCCCATGGCCGGCAGAATCATGATATAAACTGCAGGATGGGAGTATATCCAGAACAGGTGCTGGTAAAGGATGGGGTCACCACCAATGGCCGGGTCAAAGAATCCGATACCGAGCAGACGTTCGGCAATGACCATCAGGAAAGTAATGCCTACCACCGGAGTTGCAAGCAATTGAATCCAGCCGGTTCCGTAGAGTGCCCAGCCGAAGAGCGGCATGCGCAGCCAGCCCATGCCCGGGGCGCGCAGGCGGTGCATGGTGACAATAAAGTTCAGCCCCGTAAGGATAGATGAAAATCCCAGGATAAAAGCGCCGGTAACGGCTGCAACCACGTTGGTGTTGGTTTTAAGACTGTAAGGCGCATAAAAGGTCCAGCCTGTATCGGGAGGGCCGTCACCGATAAACTGGGAGATCAGCACCACAATGGCTCCGATGATGTATAGATACCAGCTCATCAGGTTTAGTCTGGGGAAAGAGACGTCTTTGGCTCCGATCAGGATGGGAAGGAAAAAGTTGCCGAAAACGGCCGCCACGCCGGGGATCACAAAGAGGAAAATCATGGTGAGCCCGTGAAGGGTAAAGAGGCCATTGTAGGTCTGTGCGCCCATAATCTGTTCTCCCGGAGAGATCAGCTCATATTTCATCAGCAGCCCCATTACAACGCCGGCAAGGAAAAAGAACATCATCGAATAGAAATATAAAAGACCAATCCGTTTGTGGTCAGTGGATGTAATCCATCCGAGTATGCCTTTATATTTCCCCCTGTATTCCAGGTAATTGGGCTCTTTATGTGAGTTGTTAAAATCAGTCATATGTTGTTTGCTCCTTAGTTTGTTGTGGTTTTCTTTCGGGGTTTCAGTACAAGAATCAGAAAAACAATCAATGCAATGATCAGGATCAGACTACCGGCGACTTTTGTGACATTGAGCACATATTGCTGACCGGCGGGGTCATAAGTATAGCAGAACTGAAGTACTTTATAAATGGTGGGTCCGCTTTTTCCCTGAGATGTCTCGATAAGCGCCATCTTGAATTCAAATGGGAGAAAGTAGGTTCCCTGGAGATAGCGGGTTATTTTTCCGTCAGGACTGATCATGATCAATGCCGCTGAATGCATAAAATCATTCCCGGCTTTCTTAAACCGGAAGCCGGTGGCTTCGGTTCCCCTGGCAATGTTTGCGCTGTCTGCCGTATAAAACATCCAGCCTGATTCATCCACAGGTTTTCCGATCAGGTTCAGGTAATTTTCCCTTTTACGGATCGCAAGGTCACTGCCTTCGCGTGCATCAAAACTGATGGTAATTACCTGGAAATCCTTACCCAGGATGAGGTCGGTTTTTCCGATCACCTCAGCTACGCTGGTCATTAAAGGACTGCAGATGCCCGGACAGCGGTAATATACCCACATAAGTACAGTGGGTTTGTCAATCAGCTGTTTCAGGTTAACCGCCTGGCCGGTTGTATCTATCAGCATCAAGTCATCGGGAATATATTCATCCAGATGTTCAACAATGCCTATCTCCAGTTCGGGAGATTTGATGTCCTGTGTTGCTTTTATGGTTTGTCCCTGCATCATCAGCGGGATGAGGAACGTGATAAGGCTAATAGGAATAAATCTTTTCATACTACTCTTTTTAAATTACAGCGTTTCAAAACCATTGCGCAACCGCGACCGGTTTCAGGATTTTGCGTATTGAAAACCCTTCCCGTAAAGCATCTTATGTTGTGTTCAGCGATCTGCAGTCCATCTGTGCAGTGCGTGTAAGCCGGCTCAATTACGAAAAGGAATTCAGAAATCATGATAATCAAAGTTAACAAAAATAGGTACTAATGTACATGGTGGTGCAAACTCTCTTCAAGGTAAGGATGGTTGCGGGGGATCAGCGGGGCTGCCGCCAGCGCTCTGGCCGTTATAAACATGAAAAGACCTGCAAAACCAATGAAAAAGCCAATCTCGGTAATGCCAAAAACTGGGTGGTGCAGCACGGCCGGAAAGATTTGCTCATAGAGATCGAGGTACTGGCCTGCGATCAACAGAATGGCAATCGTTTTCACAACCCTGATGTTCTTGTTGAGCACCTGGGGAAGCAGGAAAACAAAAGGCAGGAACCAGTTAATAAAGAAATTGACATAAAAAATCACTTTGAATCCGCTGTGCCAGCGATGGGCGAAGTATTCGGTTTCTTCAGGGATATTTCCGTACCAGATCAGCATGAATTGGGAGAAAGCAAAATACCCCCACACAATACAAAGCATGAAGATATACCTGGAGAAATCGAGCATGTGACTTTTGTTGAGCGCTTTAAAATGGCCTTTTTCATGAAGGAGGATCACCACGAGGACCACTGTTGCCGAACCGTGGAAAAATGCGGCGACAAAATTCTTAAGCGAGAAAATGGTGCTGAACCAGTGGACATCCAGCGACATGATCCAGTCGAAGGAAGCGAATGAAAAGGTTACTGCCAGCAGGAAAATATGGATTTTCGAGTAAGTTTCGCTTTTTTCGAACCACAGCATGCCACCCTGGGTATCCTCGGCCAGCGAGGCATTTCTGATCAGGCGGGTCATCACCATCCATGCAATGAAGAACAATACCATCCTGATAAAGAAAAACGGGATGTTGAGATAGGGAGATTTATGCTGAATCAGCGTGTCTGATGCTATTGCTTCCGCATGGGTCCAGTGGTAAACCGAATGCATGCCGAAATACAAAAGAAGCATGATAATGCCTGCATAGGGGATGTAAGCCATCATGGCTTCGGGTACTCTTTTAAACATAGACGACCAGCCTGACTGTGAAATATGCTGGATGGCGATGAAAAAGCTGGCACCAATAGCCAGGGAAAGGAACATATAATTGTTGAGCAGCAGGTTGGCCCAGGCCCTTGCAGGGTCAGCAATGAAACTGTAGATAATCACAGCCGCACCGGCAGTGATCATCGCAATGGCTGTATATTGAAAGCCCTTTGACAGCGTGATTTTTGTATCCATCTCAGCTCCTTTATTTTACAGTGTTGGCTTGCAATTCGTTTTTCACAAACATGGCTATTTTCCAGCGGTCTTCAGGCCTGATCATATGCCCGTGTGCGCCCATCACCTGATAACCTGCTGTGATTACGTGAAAAATATCCGATTCAGGTGCAGCCAGCATCTTGTCAGAGAGCAGCGAAGCCGGTTTGATGGCATACCTGCCGCTGGTGTGCAGGTAGCCGTTGCCGTCGCCCAGCGCACCATGGCAATTCCGGCAGAATATGGCATATTTTTCTTTTCCTGTTTTCAGATGATCTCCGGTCATCTCCAACGGGTTAGATAATTCCGCGGCAGCCAGCGCCCTGCCTTCAGGCGTATTGGGATATGGATAAGGCATGATTTCACGCGAAATGGTATTTTCGGCCGGCAAACGCATGGTCATGCTGTCGCCGAAGTTGGGGTTAGGGGCGTAGGTTTCGTAGGCCAGCGAATGCGCCATATCTGGGAAATACTCGAAACCCTTGTCGTTTCTTGAGCGATCACATGAAACTGTCATAACCATTATACACAGGGCGGCAATGGTAGCCCGGTTGATTCGTTTTTTTGTCATGCCGCTTATTTTTGTGGTTTTAACTCTTTTTCGTACACTTCAACTGCACCTTTCTCTTTCAGAATCCCTTCCAGTTCTCCGGTTTTGCTGCCGCTCAGGGCTTTGTCGAAAATCATCACAAACTTATCGTCGGTCGATCTCGCATCGGGAAGAATGTAAGCTTTGCCCGGGTATATCTGCGCTCTGACGGAGAAGGTGAAAAGGCTGGCAAGGGTCACAGTAAGGATGGTGATCACGATGGTGACAACGATAAACGATGGGAAGGCGTTGGTGGGCTTGCCGCCGTAATTTACCGGCCAGTCGATCACAGCCGTGTAGTACATAAACGCGAGTACACCCGCCGCGCCAAGAAACCCGTAAATAAAGGCTGCCAGCGTGAACCGTGATTTTTTGCCCATGGCTTCAATGGCTTCATGAACAGGGTAGGGGGTGTATATCTCGCCGATCTCGAAGCCGTTCTTTTTAACTTCGTTTACAGCCTCCATCAGGGTGTCTTCATCGTCGAATACGCCTACGATATGGTTATTATTCATGGCTGATGTGTTTTTTGTCGTTCTTGTTTATACTGGTCACCTTTAAAATACTCTTCACTTCGCTGATGGCAATCATCGGGATGTACTTGAAGAATAACAATACGCCGGATACGAATATTCCCAGTGTGCCGATGTAAACCCCTACTTCTACCCATGTCGGGCTGTAGGTTGTCCAGCTTGAAGGCAGGTAATCTTTCGACAGGGAAGTGATCAGGATATTAAACCTTTCGTACCACATACCAAGGTTAATGAATAACGAAATAATAAAAGCCAGGGTCAGGTTCTGCCTTACCTTTTTAAACCAGAACAGTTGAGGAATAAAGGCATTGCATACCACCATTGCCCAGAACTGGAATGTATAATCGCCGGTTATGCGGTTTTTGAAGAAGGTAAACATCTCATACTGGCTGCCTGAGTACCATGCGATGAAAATTTCCGTAGCATAGGCTGTTCCCATGATCAATGAAATGAAAATCAGGATCTTGGCAATAGCATTCAGGTGGGAATCAGTCACATAATCCTGGAATTTATATATTTTTCGGATAATGATCATCAGGGTCATTACCATGGCGAAACCTGAGAAAATTGCCCCCACCACAAAGTAAGGCGGGAATACGGTGGTGTGCCAACCCGGGATCACCGAAACCGCGAAGTCGGTGGATACAATGGAGTGAACAGAAACTACCAGCACCGCGGCAATGCCTCCAAGTACATAACTGAGGGCTTCATAGCGCAGCCATTCCCTGGATGATCCGGTCCATCCGAAAGCGAAGAATCCGTAAACGGCTTTTTTGATTTTTGAGGTGGTTTTGTCCCTGATGGTTGCAAAATCAGGCACCATTCCATAATACCAGAAAGATGCTGAAATCAGCAGATAGGCAGAAATGGCGATGAAATCCCAGAACAATGGGGAATTGAAGTTAACCCAGAGCGGTCCGCGGGTATTCGGGTAGGGGAATATAAAGAATGCCAGCCATACACGTCCCATATGCAGCGCGGGGAAAATGGCTGCTGCGCCGACGGCAACAACAGTCATAGCCTCTGCAGCACGGTTGATGGATGTTCTCCATTTCTGGCGCAGGATCAGCAGGAAGATGGAAAAGGCCGTACCGGCGTGTCCGATACCGATCCACCATACAAAGTTGATGATTTCCCATCCCCAGCCAACGGAGTTGTTTACCCCCCAGGTTCCTATCCCTTCCGACACTGTTTTATACATGGCGTATATGCCAAACAGGGTCGCCAGCATGCTAATCCCGAATACCGCTTTCCACCAGGTGGGGATCGGCTGATCGATCGGGGCAATGATGTCGCTGCTGATCTGGCGATAGTTTTTGTCGCCCAGAATCAGTGGTCCTCTCACTTCAGTTTTATACATAGAGCAGGATGTTATACATTAGCTTCATATTTTCAACGTTTTCAGGCTTCTGTTCCGGGTTTGTTCCTTACCAGGGTCAGGTATCCCACCGAAGGCAGGGTATGCAGCTCTTCCAGCAGATGATAGTTGCGCGGATCACTGAACATCTTCGATATCTGGCTTTCGGGATTGTTAAGATCGCCGAAGACAATTGCTTTGGATGGACAAGCCTGTGCGCATGCCGGAAGAATTTCGTTGTCAGCGAGCGGACGGTTTTCGTTCTTAGCCAGAAGTTTCTTCTCCTGAATACGCTGTATGCAGAATGAACACTTCTCAACAACCCCGCGCTCGCGCACCGTTACATCAGGATTCAGCACCATTCTGCCGAGATCGGAATTCATATTGTAATCGAACTTGTCGTTGGTTACATAACGGAACCAGTTGAAACGACGAACCTTATACGGGCAGTTGTTGATGCAGTATTTGGTTCCGACACATCGGTTGTAGGCCATCTGGTTGAGACCTTCACTGCTGTGGTTGGTGGCAGAAACCGGGCATACATTTTCGCAGGGAGCATTGTCGCAATGCTGGCACATCACAGGCTGAAAGACGATTTCAGGATCCTGCCCGTCGCCGTTGTAATACCTGTCGATGCGGATCCAGTGCATAATGCGCGATTTCATCACCTCTTCCTTGCCGACCACAGGCACGTTGTTTTCAGCCTGACAGGCGATCACACAGGCGCTGCATCCGATGCATGTGTTCAGGTCGATGGCCATGCCCCAGTGGTGCCCTTTGAATTCGGTTTCCTTATAAAGGGTAACATGTTTCTTTTCAAATTCCGCATGTAACTCGTTTCCTGAGTCAGGCTTTTCCAGATAACCGGCCAGCGTTGTTTCGCGCACAATAGGCCGGCCTTCCATACTGTGGTGCATCTGGGTGGAGGCCAGTTTATACTCTCCTGCGGTTTTTTCAGGTTCAACGCCGCTGATGCGATATGTCCGGCAGTTTTTGCTGATGGTGCTGAGCGGAAATACATTCACGCCAACGCCATCGGCAACTTTGCCAAAAGCGTTATGCCCGTAACCGAGTGCCACGGATATCGTTTTGTCGGCCTGTCCGGGCTGGATCAGCACAGGCAGTTCGAGGTTGCCGATTTTGATCATGCTTCCTTTGATGAGGCCCATCTCCTGCGCGGTGCCGGGCGAAACGGCAGCAAAATTGTCCCAGCACACTTTTGAAACGGGATCGGGCATTTCCATCAGCCATGGATTATTGGCATGACGGCCGGTACCAATGGCTATTGTCTGATAGAGATGGATCTCGAATCCCTGTGTTTCGGCAGATTCTGTAAGTTTTTGCGCGGCAGGAAGTACCCCTGAGCCGGTAAAGCCTGGTTCAGTTGCGGCTGCGTCAAGCTGAAATACCCCGTCCTGTAAGGCCTTCCGCCATGCAGATTCTCCGGATTTCAGAATATTGCTTTGCCAGAAATCCTTCAGATAAGTATAGTAATCCCTGTCGGAATTCATCCATTTCAGCAAACTTTCCTGGGCCTGCCGGGTATTATAAATGGGTCTTATGGCAGGCTGGGCGAGACTGAAATACCCCTTTTTGGGTTCCGCATCTCCCCACGACTCCAGATAATGGTGTGCTGGAGCCGAATAAATGATATGTCCGAGGGTCTCGTCGAGTGAGGTATTGAAGGAAACACTGACTTTCAGGTTTTTAAGCCCTTCTTTTATGGCTTCAGGGTTGTAATAATCAAAGGCAGGGTTTACATTCCACAGAATCAGACCGCCCACTTTGCCGGACTTCATTTCAGCAACAAGCGTTTCCATTTCACTGTCGAACCCTTGCCGGGTAAGCAGTGGAGTGGCGTAGCTGAGGGTATTGCCTTCATTGCCAAGCAGGTTGTTGATGGCGTTTACCAGGATTTGTTCATCCGGATCATTGGTACCGCAGATCACCACCGACTTGCCCCGGTTTTCCCAGAGTTTTGGTGCCAGTTCGCCGAACGATTCATGTGCGGTGCCGCCGGGAAGTGTTTCGGCTCCGGCAAGGGTGGCAATGCTGTTGTACAGGCCGGTGAGCAGGCCCCCCACATCTGAAGGTCTGATGCGCACGCGCTTGTCGGCCTTGCTGCCCGAAATACTCACCCCGGTTTCGTATTGGATGTGGTAGGAAAGTTTTTGCTCTCCATTGGTGAGGCTTCGCATGGCGGCATATCCGGAAGCAAACTCCTGAGGGTTCAGCCAGGTGCCGAGGAAATCGGCCATAAAGGAAACAATGACTTCTGCCTTTTCGAAGCGGTAATCAGGGATGACAGCCTGTCCGTATGTTGTCATATTTGCCATCAGCATGCCGCTGAAGGAATCCGGATCATAGATTACATGACGGGTTCCTGGATAGAAGGTTTTAAATTCTTCTATCAGTTTTATTGTGGAAGGACTGATAATACTGGAGGTGAGCAGCACGATGGCTTCCCCTGCATCACTGATCTCTTTCAGTTTTGAAATAACCTCATTGTCGAGTGTTTGCCAGTCGATGTCTTCACCGCTTTTCGAGGGGTTTTTGAGCCTGGCGTGGCCATCGTAGAGGCTGAGCACCGAAGCCTGCACCCTGGCAGAGCTTCCTCCTTTTGTGAGGGGTGAAAGGGCATTTCCTTCAATCTTGATGGGCCTGCCGTCCCTGACCTTTACAAGGATGCTGCTGTAATCCGAGCCATCGAAGTAAGTGGAAGCATAATGGCTGGCCATGCCGGGGGTTACATCTTCCGGTTTGTTGAGGTAGGGGATGGCTTTCTTTACCGGGTTCTCACAACTGCTTATGATGGCGGCGGATGCAAAGCCAAAACCGCAGAATTTAAGAAAATTCCTTCTTGAAGAAGGTTTATCGGCGATTTCATCATGGATCACATCCAGCAGGTTTTTCCCCTGTGGAATATGATCGGCTGATTTATTGTCTTCGGGCTGATTGTTCAGCTCTTCAAGGCTTTTCCAGTATTTCTTTTCCATTTAAATCTTTTTATTAAATGCCTGATATTGCAGGTTACAGAAAATGCTTTTAATAGTGGCACTTCATGCAATCAAGTCCACCGATCTGTTCTACGGTGACAGAGTCAATTTTGCCTGATTTCAGTTCGTCATGCAACTTCATGTAGGTTGAATAATATTCATTGTCTTTGAAATTCACTTTGGTGTCGCGGTGGCAATTGATACACCAGCCCATCGACAGATCGGAGAACTGCCGCATAATATCCATTTCAGCCACCGGGCCATGGCAGGTTTCACAGGCAATTTTTCCGGCGTTCACATGCTGGGCATGGCTGAAGAACACATGTTCCTGCATATTGTGAATCCTGATCCATTCAATGGGTTTTCCGGTTTTCTGTGCACGGAGGATTTTGTTGATTTCAAATTTGCCGGAATTCCGCCCTTCCTGAACAACATTGTGGCAGTTCATGCAAACATCGTTTGAAGGGATTCCGGCCGATTTACTGTGGTCGGCAATATGGTGGCAGTATTGGCAATCGGTCTGATTGTCGCCGGCATGGATTTTATGAGAGAATTTTATGGGCTGATCGGGTGCATAATCCTTTGTACGGCTCAGATTCTGTGCTTCAACCATGGCAATATTAAAATGAACAGCGATGCCGACCATCAGAATGATGACATGAATGAACCGATACCGGACTTTACGGGTGAAAATCAGGTCGATCAGTGCCAGTGTCATCAGGACTGCAAACAAAATAAATATCAGTAAGCGGGTCGGGAAAATTTTGAATGGTTTAATTTCCTTGTGTACTAAATGAGAAAGATAGGCTGAGATGTAATATATCTCCTGCTCATTCAGTTTATAATCCGCGTGGGCTTTTTCCATCACCGATGAAGCCGGCTCGCTCATTGAGGCATAAATATTCATCCCATCCTTTTCCATAAAGGCATGCGCAAGATCAATGGCAGAGGGGCTCCAGTTCAGGCTGTCGCTGTTTTTGGTGTAATGGCATGAATTACAGGCGGTAGTTCCTCCGTTTTCAAAAGGGATCAGGCCGTAAAACATCCGCTCACCCCGCAGAATTTCAGTTTCAGTGAATCCTTCCTTTTTATTGACATCAGCTGTAAATTCCTGTGCTTTCGGGGGCTCCCAGTTTTCGATGTAATCGATGATGCCGTTGATCTCGGCATCCGACAGGTTAGTAAAAGCCTGCATCGGAATTTTATTGTTTTCTTCAAATACCTTCACGGCGACCGGATCACCGGCATCGATCAGTTCCTTGGAATTTCTGATAAACTTTACCAGCCACTCCCTTTCGCGGACCTTGGTGATTCCAACCAGTTCAGGCCCGACAAGTTTACCCTCGCCCAGTTTGTGACAAACCGTGCAATGCTTTTCAAACAACTTTTTACCATCATTCTGGGCCATTGACCCGGCCGGAAGAAATATCGACAGAACAAGGAGCGGAAGAATCCCGGCAATTGCCTTTCTGAAGATGGATGTCGCGATAGAGTGCCTCATAGCGGTTTGCTGTGTGTTATGGTTCAATTCGGAATATCTTTAAAAACAAAACGGTTTGATCCCGAAGGACCAAACCTTACTATAATTCGTCAGCCGGCAGATGAAAAACTCCGGCATTGTATTCTAAAAAAAAATGCAGTCCCAGTGTGTAGTCAGGCGTCATGTAAAAATTCGGATTCCCGGATTGTGTGTGTCAGTTTCCGGCTGTTCTTATAATGCGAATTTAGTGCACAAAACACAATCTTTCAAAAAAAGTTTTCAATAAAGTGATGACAATCT
>ERZ795053.1698-NODE-1698-length-27638-cov-6.192510_pt1 | contig 27638 bp, 26 predicted proteins | sample MGYA00375137_ERZ795053 | MGnify/ENA primary metagenome ERZ795053 (study PRJEB30182, sample SAMN05720284) | activated sludge metagenome | isolation source: Anaerobic digester | place: Hong Kong | collected 2014-12-17 ...
CCCCTTCGGGAAGGAGGGCTGTAAAAAGAGAGAGCCCGTTTTTATTGATCCCGGCAGCCATGATCTCATCAATATCAGACGATGCCGACTCCATCTTCAGTTTCTCGATCTCCTTGTGAAGCTCCTTTTCTCTTTTCAGAAGCTGTTCGATCCTTTCCGGCAAAGCCTTTGGTTCAGCTTTCACTGTCCCGGAAAGTTCTTCAAGGATGAGCCGGCTGTCCTGGATGAGATGAATCGCCTCTTCCCCTGTCACCGCCTCGATCCGCCGCACTCCCGCTGACAGGCTCCCTTCGGAGAGGATGACAAAGGGACCGATATCCCCGGTCCGCTTCACATGCGTCCCTCCGCAGAGCTCCATGGAGACCCCCTCTACAGAAACCACACGGACCTGTTCTCCGTACTTTTCCCCGAACAGGGCCACGGCTCCCTTGTCGCGCGCCTCCTGCTGGCCCATCACCTGGGCCGTCACCGGCCTGTTGGCGATGACCGCCTTGTTGACAGCCTCTTCTGCCGCAGCCACCTCTTCCCGGGTCATCTTTGCAAAATGGGTAAAGTCAAAACGGAGCCTGTCCGGGCCGACGTAAGATCCGGCCTGGTTCACATGACTGCCCAGGACCTCTTTGAGGGCTTTATGGAGAAGATGGGTCGCCGTATGGTTCCGGGCTGCGTTGAGACGGGCCGCTCCATCCACCTCGAGCCGGTAGGAGCACCCCTCGTCCAGAGCCTCTCCGCCTTCACTGATCATATGGATATGGACTCCGGCGGCTTTCCGTGTATCTGTGATCTCGATTTTCCCGTCTCCTGTGAGAAGCCATCCCCTGTCACCGGCCTGTCCTCCCGATTCACCGTAGAAACAGCTTTTGTCGAAGACAAGTTCCCAACCTTCGTCTGTCTTCTCCTTGTGGAGGAGGACTCCCGTTTCTTCGCTTGTCTCATATCCCGTAAAGACCGTTTCGGGAAGCCCCTTTTCCACCACGTAGAGGTATCGTTTCTCTCCCGATCCTCCCGCCCATGAGGCACGGCCTCTCTTTTTCTGGTCTTCCATGGCCTTGCGGAACCCTTCATCGTCCAGCTGAAGCCCCTGCTCGGTAAGGATGTCCGCCGTGAGGTCCACGGGAAATCCGTACGTATCGTAAAGTTTGAACGCTGTCCGGCCGGAGAGGAGAGAAGCCCCCTTCTCTCTGAGTATCCGGCACTCCTCCTCAAGAATAGACATCCCGGCATCCAGGGTATCGAGGAAACGCTCCTCTTCCATCCTGATCAGATGCTGGGTATGCTGCGCTGCGGGGAGGAGCTCTTTATAGAAATCTCCGTAAGCAGTGACCACGTCTCCGGCCAGTTTATAAAGGAAGGGTTTTTGATACCCCAGGATCCGCGCCTGCCTCAGTGCCCGGCGGAGGATACGCCTGAGAACATAGCCCCGTCCGTCATTGGAGGGGATGACCCCGTCGGAAAAGGCAAAGACAAGGGCCCGGATATGGTCAGCGATGATATGGAAATGGAGAGCCGTTGTGTCATCATAGTCCACTCCGATATACCCGGAAGCCGCCTGGATCAGGGGTTGAAAAAGGTCTGTATGAAAATTATTCGTCTTTCCCTGGAGGATCGAAGCCAGGCGCTCCAGCCCCATTCCCGTGTCGATGTTCTTTTTCTGCAGCGGAGTCAGTGTCCCGTCAGCCTCTTTATTGAACTGGGTAAAGACAAGGTTCCAGAACTCCACATAACGGTCACATTCGCACCCCGGCCGGCAGCTCTCCTCTCCGCAGCCCGTACCGGGCCCGTAATCATAATAGAGCTCTGATGAAGGGCCGCAGGGGCCGGTCTCTCCTGCAGGGCCCCAGAAATTATCCTTATCCCCGAGAGCGACGATCCGTTGAGCAGGCAGGTACTTGAGCCAGAGCTGCCGCGCTTCATCGTCATCAGTGTGGACAGTGGCCCACACACGCCGGGGATCAAGCCCGAGCCGCTCCACGGCGAACTCCCAGGCGAAAGCGATGGCGTCCTCTTTAAAATAATCACCGAAGGAGAAATTACCCAGCATCTCGAAAAACGAATGGTGACGGGCGGTCTTCCCCACAATTTCCAGGTCACTCTTTTTTCCCCCTGCTCGCAGACATTTCTGACAGGACGCCGCCCGTGTAAAAGCAAGGCGCGCGGTGTCTTTTGCCTGAAAGAACTCCTTGAACTGGACCATCCCCGCTGATGTGAAGAGCAAGGTGGGGTCGTCTTTGGGGATCAGAGGGGAGGAGTCGACGATCCGGTGTCCTCTCTCTTTGAAATAATCGATAAATGCTTGGCGTATCCGGGCAGCTTCCATCTCTCAGGCCTTCCTTTCTTTCTCCATCCTGTCCAGCAGAGCGTTGATGCGCCCGGCATCAAAACCCTTTCCCATGAGAAACCTGAAGAGGGCGGCGCGCCACTCCTGTTTCCCCTTGACTGAGCGGTATTTCTTTATTGCAGCCCGCTCAAGGGCGCGCTCTTCACGCTCCCCGAGGGAAAATTCTGAAGCGATCCGGTCAAAAAGCTCTCCGGGGATCCCTTTCCGGATCAGTTTGAAGCGCAGAGCCCTCAGGCTCTCTTTTTCATTGTAGCGGAGATAATCCTTCACCAGGCCCGGATCGTCCACAAAACCGTAATCTCTCAGCCGGAGGATCTCCTGACGGGCCAGGTCCGCGGAATACCCCCGGTCGAGGATATAACGCTCCACCTCTTTTTCACTCTTCCGGTAGCGGCTCACAAGAGCCAGGACCCGGCTGTGCAGCCGCTCTTCGATCTCGATACGGCGGATCTCTTCAAGAAACTCCTCTGTGACCTCTTTCCCTGTGTAAAGATTGAGGAGAGCCACAGTGTTCTCTTCGACTCCCTCAAAAAACAGATCGTCGACGAAGAGATTGTAACGCGTCTTACTCTTCTTCTGCGGTTCCAGAGCCGTAATCTTCATGATCCTTGCCAAAGAGCTCTTCGCGGACTTTCACTTCGATCTCTTCAAGCATCTCAGGAGCATTTTTCAAATAATCCTCGACATTGTTCTTTCCCTGGCCCAGCCTCATCTCATTGTATGAATACCAGGAACCGCTTTTGTCCATGATCCCGAACTCTGAAGCCAGGTCGATGACCTCGCTGATCCTTGAGATCCCTTCTCCGAAGATGATCTGCACATGGGCGATCTTAAAGGGAGGAGCCAGTTTATTCTTGACGATCTTCACCTTGACTTCATTTCCGATATCGGTGGTCCCGGTCTTCACAGACCCCGTCCGGCGGATATCCATGCGCAGAGAAGAGTAGAATTTCAGCGCATTCCCTCCGGTCGTGGTCTCGGGGTTTCCGAACATGATCCCGATCTTCATCCGGATCTGGTTTAAAAAGACAAGGGCTGTCTTTGTCTTGTTGATGACGCCGGTGAGTTTTCTCAGGGCCTGGGACATGAGACGGGCCTGGAGCCCCATGTGGGAATCCCCCATGTCGCCTTCGATCTCCGCCCGGGGTGTGAGGGCTGCCACAGAATCCACAACGATAATATCGATGGCCGCACTCCGCACGAGGGTCTCCACAATATCCAGGGCCTGTTCTCCGTTATCAGGCTGTGAGACAAGGAGGTTATCGATATCCACACCCAGTTTCCGGGCATAGACAGGGTCCAGGGCATGTTCTGCATCGATAAAGGCCGCCACGCCCCCTTTTTTCTGTGCTTCAGCGATGATCTGCAGGGCCAGCGTCGTCTTTCCCGAGGATTCGGGCCCGTAGATCTCCGAAACACGGCCCCGGGGGATCCCCCCGATTCCCGTGGCATGGTCGATCTTTAACGACCCGGTGGAGATCACATCCACGTCGAGGTGAAAATCCCCTCCGAGGCGCATGATGGCCCCTTTCCCGTAATCCTTTTCCAGCTGCTGAATCGCCTTTTCGAGCATCTTGCCCCTGGCTTCCTGATCTGACATATGGACCTCCTTTTTGAACATCTTTGGGATATTATAACCATTCGCCCCGTGAAATCAAGCGTCTTCTCCAAAGCCCGCCCGGCCCGAAGCTTCTCTTTTGCATAGGGTCTGTATAGGGAAAAACAAGGGAGGGGGGAGTCCCCCCCTCTTCACTAGAAACTGTATTTCAAAGCAAGGCCCACAGAACTTGTATCCGTCCATTCGGCAAAACTGCGGATGGAATCCACCTGCGCACCCAGTCCGCCAGCCATGATCCCCGCAGCGACTTCTTCGGCTGTGGCTCCACCGAAACCGGCCTCATAAGGCCTCAGGGCATCGGCGATATCCTCGGCCACGGCTGCTGTGGAGAGTGTGCTGTCTTTCTTCCCTTTCAGTCCGTAATAGAAGAGAGACAGGTCCAGCCCCTTCTTGAGAGGCAGGGTGTATTCGGCATGGAAGGCATAATCAAGATTGGCTACAGCATAGATCACAGAGCTGTCGCCTCCGAGATCGGCGAAGTTCGGCGCCAGAGATGCAAAGGGGCTTTCTGAGAGGATCTGGGCCAGGACGCCTTTGGGAAGCCCCTGGAGGCCGTTGAAGGCATCAGTATTGGCTTTGGTGAAATCAGCGCTGAACTGTCCGGGGAGGCCGAGGAACTTTTCAGCGACCAGGCCGTAGGTCCAGAAGGTCCCTTTGATCTCACGGGCTTCGTAGATCTCGCTGGTGGGGATCGCATCCCCTTTGACCATCTGGAAGCCCACATAGGGTTTATATCCTTTGAAGGTATAGGAGAGCTGGCTGTTGTAGATCCTGTGCTTGTATTTTCCCTGGTACTCGTAGATCGTATTGTCGGCATCGGTCTCGGTGAGTTTTGTCCCTCCGGATTCCCCGGCGACAAACTGAACGGCACCGTTAAAACCGAAACCGAACTTCTGAGCTTCCGCCCAGAGGATGGTATTAAGGGCGCTGTCGGCGTTCATGCCTGTTCCGATGAGAGAAATATCCCCTGCGCCACGGGCCAGGGCCACACCGAATCCCGTCTCCGGTGAAAGATGGAAGTCCATCTGGACCATGGGGAACGTGGTGAGTGCCGCAGCGGTATAGAAAATAAAATCCTCATCTTCGGTATCCCCGATATAGAGGTGGGTGTAAGCTCCGTTGGCCGTGGCTTTCACGGTGTTGATGCCCACGGAGATCCCGAAGGGACGCCCCCCCTGCATCTCGAAGGGCCTGTACATGACAAAGAAGTTATTCACTTCCACCACTTCATCAGTCCATTCCCGGTCACTGCTGGCCGGATCAGCGGGATTATAATAATAGGAGACATCAGGGTCATTGGCGTCCACCCGGATCTGAAGGACACCGAACCAGGGAGACGTCCCCGGATTCCCCAAAGAGAAGTTCAGAAGCCCGTGGGCCCTGAAGTTCTGGGACGCCCTGTAATTCGCCCCGGCTCTGTTGAACAACCCCATCTCCGGAGAATCGAGGGGGGTGGCAAAGCCCTCCTGGATCTTTGTGATGATCACAAAGTTTCCCGAAATCTTCAAATTGTCCAAAAATGATTTCATGCTGTCCTCTTGTGCTGCTGCCAGGCCGAATGCGGTGATCAGGACAAGGCAGGCCAGAAAAAACCTTTTCAACATCATATGTACCTCCTTCATAGGCAATAATGATTTATGTTAAGGAGGGGATGAGGATTGTCAAGAAAAAAGCGAATGATGTTCACAAATAATTCGTGATAATCTCCCGGTCACATCAATGAAATATTTAAGAGTTTCGCGGCCATGAGGATGACTCCGGCCACAAGCACCACTTTGATCCAGCGGTCTCCTTTACGCACGGCAAAGACGGTCCCCAGCCAGCCCCCCACCGTATTTCCCACGGCGAGGACAAGCCCGAAGGCCAGATCGATCTTCCCTCCGCGAAAAAAGACAATAAGCGAAGGGATCATGCACAGGAGGACGATCATCACTTTCAGACTGTTGATGCGGATCAGCGACAGTCCCGGAAGAAGGGAGAGGGCTGCGATGATGATAAATCCCACCCCGGCCTGGATAAAACCCACATAGAGCCCGATGAAGAAAAAGAGTCCTGTGAGCAGGGCCCCGGGGCGGACCTCATCCTGTTCCCCCCGGCCGTTTTTTTTCCTTGGAAGGAGAATGAGGGTGATACTCACAAGCATGACGCCGGCGATGATCTTCTGAAAGAGAGCTTCGGGGATCTCCAGGGCGATCCGGGATCCCAGGAATGCGCCGGCCATGGCGGGCCCTCCCAGGATGAGGGCGGCTTTCCAGTGAAAATAGCCGCTTTGCCTGAAACGCCAGACGCTGGAGAGGTTTTGAAAGAGGACGGCGATCCTGTTGGTGCCGTTAGCCACATGGGGAGGAAGCCCGAACATGATGAGCAGGGGAAGGGTGATCAGAGACCCTCCTCCGGCATTGACATTGATAAACCCTCCGGCGGTTCCCGCGATGAGCAGCAAGACAAGTTTCCAGGCCATGGCCTCTCCTTTCACCTCAAACTCTTTCGGAAATCGAAGTATAACAGAAAACAGCTGTGATGTGAAGCCTCTCTTTTCGTTGACGGAAGAGGCCCTTTCGCATAAAATAGACCTTATGGATTCAGAGAGAACGATTCTGAACGATCCCCAGATCACGAAATTCTCCCTCTACGGTTTTTTTAAAAATCTCAAATTTTTCGAGCCATATCTTCTCATCTATCTTCTGGCCAACGGACTCAACCTCTTTCAGGTGGGGCTTCTTCAGGCTCTGATGGAAGGGACCGTCTATCTTCTGGAGATCCCCACCGGCCTTATCGCCGACCATTACGGTCGCAAGAGGGCCCTTGTGTCCTCCTTCCTCTTTTATATCATCTCCTTCGTCCTCTTTTTTGCAGGAGACTCTTTTGTCCTGTATGCGGCGGCCATGGCTTTTTTCGGTATCGGCGAAGCCTTCCGCTCAGGGACTCATAAGGCCATGATCTACCGTTATCTGGATCTCAGGGAGTGGGAATCCTTCAAGACCCTGGTCTACGGCCGGACCCGCTCCTTCTCTCTTCTGGGAACAGCTCTCTCCTCTGTGGCCGCCATCGCCCTGGCCCTCCATCTTCCCGCGCTCAGGGCTATCTTCCTGGCTGCCGTGATCCCCTACCTGGCTGATATCCTTCTCATCCTCTCCTATCCCGGAAACCTGGACGAAGAACGCCCCCCCGTGAAACAGGCGGTGACCCTCTTCTCCTTTTCCGGAGAAGTCTTCCGGTCGCTGGTCCGCCACAGACTCCTGCGCCGGGTCCTCACCAATTCCGCCCTCTTCGACAGTGTCTTCAAGACGGTCAAAGATTATATCCAGCCCATCACCCTTGCTTATCTCACTCTTCCCGCAGCCTGGCATCTTGCCATGGACAAAGAGACCGGAGACAAGGTGGTCCTGGGCCTTCTCTATGCGTCTTTTGCCCTTTTCGGAGCCCTGGCCTCACGTTATGTCCACCGTCTCGTCCCCCGTTTCGGAGTGGCCGGGCTGGCCAACAGGTACGCACTCCTCACAGGGCTTCTCTTTTTCGCCATCGCGCTTCTTCTCGGGCTGGGTTTTTTCTACCCCGTGATCCTGTTCTATCTCCTGCTGAATGTCCTCAAAGACTCCAGGCGCCCTCTCCTGGTCCATGCCATCGGGGACCTGGCTCAGAAGGAGGGCCGGGCCACGATCCTTTCTGTAGAGAGCCAGCTCAAATCCCTTCTCACTGTCCTTTTCGCCCCGTTGTTCGGCCTTCTGGCCCAGACTGTGTCCATCCCCTTCGCTTTTTTTATTCTCGGCTGGATCATGGCCCTCTTGTCTTTCGCCCTGAAGATCAAAGAAACCAAAGGAGGTTCTGTATGAAGAGAATCCTGTTGATGCTTGTCTTCTTCTGCGCTGCTGTTCTGCCCCTTTCAGGGGGGCCGTATGACTTCGGCCTGGGAGTCATCCTGGGGGAGCCCACGGGAATCACGTTCAAATACTGGTCCAGCGACAAGGCGGCTTTTGACGGGGCCCTGGCCTGGTCCTTTTCCAGGGAAGACAAGTTTCATATTCACGGGGATTACCTGTTCCACTCGCTGAATGCCTACACCCTGGACGACCTCCCTTTCAACCTCTACTACGGGATCGGTGTCCGGATCAAGTTCGCCTCAGAGACTCAGCTGGGCGTCCGGATCCCCCTGGGGACCACCTACACCCCCACATCCACACCATTGGAGATCTTCTGTGAAATCGTTCCTCTCATGGACCTGACTCCGGATACCGCCTTCCGTTTCAATGGGGGGGTCGGTATCCGCTACTACTTTTGACCACACGCCCCTCCCGTCCTGAGAGGGGCGCGATCTTTGTGAATGAGACAGCGGGTCAGAAGAGCCCGCTGATATTTCCGTCATCATCGATATCAATGGCTTCAGCGGCGGGTTCCCTGGGAAGCCCCGGCATCCTCATGATGGACCCGCTGATGGGGACGAGGAACCCCGGCCCCGCATTGACGATGATTTCTCGGATCTCAACATCGAAGTTCTCCGGACGCCCCAGAAGCTTGGGGTCGTCGGACAGAGAATACTGTGTCTTGGCCATACAGACGGCCAGATTGTCAAATCCGTTCTTCGTGATCTGCTTCAGGTCACTGAGCGCCTCTTTACTGTAGACCACAGACCTGGCTCCGTAGATCTCTTTGGCGATGGTCTCGATCTTCTTTTCCACGCTGGCTTCCAGGTCATAGAGGAAACGGAGCCTGCTTTCGCCTGACTCGATCACCCGGACCACTTTTTCAGCCAGTTCCACCGCCCCTTTCCCGCCTTTCGCCCAGGCTTCGGTGACGATGATATCATAGTGCAGAGCCACGCAGCAGCTCTTGATGGCATCGATCTCTTCCTGGGTGTCATTGGCAAAGCGGTTGATGGCGATAACCGGTTTCAGCCCGAACTTGACAGCGTTTTCGATGTGTTTTTCCAGGTTGATGAGGCCTTTGGCCACAGCATAGGGGTCCGGTTTTTTCAAGTCACTTTTGGAAACACCGCCGTGGAGCTTCAGGGCCCGGGCTGTGGACACCAGGACCAGAGCTTCAGGGGCCAGGCCGGCATAGCGGCACTTGATATCCAGGAACTTCTCCCCTCCGAGGTCAAACCCGAAACCCGCTTCTGTCACAGCATAATCGGCATAACGAAGAGCCATCTTTGTGGCCAGGACACTGTTGGTCCCCTGGGCGATGTTGGCGAACGGCCCGCCGTGAATGAACGCAGGGACATGCTCCATGCTCTGGACCAGGTTGGGTTTGAGAGCATCTTTCAAAAGGGCGGTGACCGCTCCCGCGATCTTCAGGTCCTGAACGGTCACGGGTTTTTTATCATAATCATAGCCCACCACGATACGGCCGATACGCGTCTTCAGGTCGGCATAACTCTCTGCCAGGCAGAGCGTGGCCATGATCTCTGAAGCAGCTGTGATATCAAACGACCCTTCACGGGGAAAACTGCTCTTGGGGCCTCCCAGGCCCACGATGATATGCCGCAAGGACCGGTCGTTCATATCCATGACCCGTGGCCAGACGATACGGCGCGGGTCGATGGGGAGCGTTCGCTGATGGAGGGTGTTGTCGATAACGGCAGCGATGAGATTATGGGCGGAGGTTATGGCATGGAGGTCTCCGGTAAAATGAAGGTTGATCTCTTCCATGGGAAGGACCTGAGAGTACCCTCCTCCCGTGGCTCCTCCTTTCATGCCCATCACCGGGCCGAGAGACGGTTCTCTTAAGGCGATGGCCGCTTTCTTGCCCAGGGCAGCCAGCCCCTGGGCCAGCCCGATGGTGACTGTGGTCTTGCCTTCTCCTGCAGCCGTGGGTGTCAGGGCGGAGACAAGGATGAGATGGCCGTCACGCCCTTTTTTATCCAGGGCTTTCAGGCTCACTTTCGCCTTATACGGTCCGAATGTCTCCACATGGTCGGGCTTGAGTCCCAGTTCCGCGGCAATTTCAGCCACAGGCCTGAGTTCTGTCTTCCTGGCAATGTCAATATCACTCATCATCTCCCTCCTTTCCGTAGTTGAAGAGAACCCCTGACAGGAGTTCTCTGTTATAACGCTGGAAATGCTCTTTGATGATGCGGACATCATTATATTGAATACTGGCCTGGACGATCTGTTTGCACTTTTCATAGTCCACGGCGCGGATGATCTTTTTCATCTCCAGAAGATTGGCGGGAGCCACAGAGAGGACATCAAGGTCCATGCCGATGAGAAGGAGGGCATATTCCGCCATCCCCGCCATCTGGCCGCACATGGCCACGGGGATGTTATTCTGATGTCCGTTGTTGACCACCATCTTGATGAGCCGCAGGATGGCGGGATGGATGGGGTTGTAGAGATAGGAGATCTTCTCATTCACCCGGTCCACCGCCAGGGTGTACTGGATGAGGTCGTTGGTCCCGATACTGAAAAAATCGACTTCGGATGCCAGAATATCAGAGATCACCGCCGCCGAGGGCACTTCGACCATGATCCCCACCGGGATCCCTTCGTCGAACTCAGTTCCCCGCTCCTTAAGTTCGTCTTTGGCCTCCTCGAGGACCTGCCTGGCCTGGCGGAGTTCATCTACGCCGGAGATCATGGGAAACATGATGCGGACGTTTTTCAGTTTCGATGCCCGGAGGATCGCTTTGAGCTGGGTCTTGAAAAAATCCTTATATTCCAGGCAGAGGCGGATCCCCCGCAATCCTAAAAAGGGGTTCATCTCTTTGGGGACTTCAAAATGGGAGATGAACTTGTCCCCTCCCAGGTCCGCTGTCCGGATCACCACCTCTTTGGGGTAGATGATCTGAGAGATGTACTGGTAGGTCTCCGTCTGCTCCTCTTCCGTGGGAAGGACATTCCGCATGAAAAGATACTCGGTTCTGAAAAGGCCCACACCATCTGCTCCGTAACTGTTGACCAGGTCGGCTTCATTGACCAGTTCCATGTTGATCTCGAGTTTGATACGCTTCCCGTCCCGGGTCACAGCCTCCTCATTGCGGAGCTTTTCCAGGCTTTTGATATACTGGACATAGTCACGGCGCAGAGCCTGGTACTCTTTCACCGTCTCATCATCGGGATCCACGATCACCCTGTTGTTGTTGGAATCGACGATGATCAGGTCATCCGGACGGACATCACCCAACAGGTTGGAGACACCCACGATGGCCGGGACTTCCAGGGAACGCGCCATGATCGCAGCGTGTGACGTGGTCCCTCCCACTTCGGTCACCAGCCCTCCGATCCGCTTTTTGCCCAGTTCCACCATGTCAGAGGGCGAGATGTTATGGGCCACGATGATGAGATCGGTATGGTCTCCGGCCAGCTCAGGCGCCATCTGGATCCCCAGGTAATTCTTCAGGATCCTCTTGCCCACATCAAGGAGGTCATTGGCTCTCTCCTTTAAATATTCATCGGGCATATTCTCGAAGACCTTCACCAGTCCGTTGAGGGTCTCGGTAAAGGCATACTCCATGGAGACATGCTCTTCGGTGGCTTTTTTGATGGCCTTGTCCACAAGGTTGGGATCGTTGACAAGAAGGATATGTGCGTCAAAGATGGCTGACTCTTCAAGCCCGATCTCATGCTTCACTGTATTCTTGATCTTCTTCAACTCTTTTTTGGTCTTTTCAACGGCTTTTTGAAAAAGGGCGATCTGTTCTTCGAGCTCTTTCTCATCGGCATGGGCCCTTTTGACGTTAAACCCCACTCCCTTGAGCGGAAGGGCATGACCGATTGCTATTCCCGATGATGACGGGATCCCGTGAAAGACTTTCACAACATTACTCTCCTTCCCCGAATTTATCGTTGATGAGGGCTTCGATGGCCTCCAGGGCTTCATCCTCGTCATCACCGCTGACTCGCAGCGTGATGACATTGCCCTGGGACGCGGCCAGCATCATGACACCCAGGATGCTCTTTGCGTTGACATCCTGGTTTTTGTATTCGATGAAGATCTCTGACTCGAACTTTGTGGCCTCCTGGACCAGAAGAGCCGCAGCACGGGCATGAAGGCCCAATTTGTTGATGATCTCGACCTCTTTTTTCAGCATAGTCGTCCCCCCAGAAGTAAAATGATCATTGTCAGCCCCACGATGAGAATATTGGGCATCCTCCGCACAAGAAGAATTATGAACAGAGAAGAGAGAAGAAAAGGCCATCCGTATTCCAAACCTTCGGAAAAGAGCCAAGTGATACCCAATCCCCAAAATACACCCAGCAGAATTATAGCAGTCCGTCTTAAAAAATCCACTTTTTTCTGGATCTCAAGCTTTTTCAGAAAAACGATCAGGGACCGTCCGTAACGGTATCCCACGGTGAGTCCCCGGTACCGGAAAGAGAGATGGATGGTATTGTAGCCGCTCCAATAGAGAAAAAGCCCTGTGAGCGCCCAGGAAAGAGACGGGGCAAAAAAGAGAAAAAAGACAGAACAGAGAATAAAAAAGGGTTTTAGCCCGCCCCAGAAAAGAGAGTCCCCGAGAGCCGCCAGGGGGCCCATGAGTTTCAGTTTGATATTTTCGATCTCTGTGGCCAGCTCCTCGTTTCCTGTCTCATAATACTCTTCTTCCAGGCGCATCACCGCCCCGATGATGAAGGACGCCATGAACGGGTGAGTATTGAAGTAGGTGTTGAACCTGCGGACTTCTCTTTCTCTCTGAATCCCCGCGAACTTCTCCAGACGGGGTTTGAGTGCAAAAAAGAACCCGCTGTTCATCATCTTGTCGTAGTTCCAGAGCGCCTGGATGAAAAAGGTGCGGATGAAGGTCATAATAAAGCCCATAACACCCCTCCCAGAAGCAAGCCCCCGGCCATTCCCCCCAGGAGATAACCGTTGTTCTTTTTGTCATGAAACCTGTCCAGGAGAAAGAGGACGCCCATCACCGGCAATCCTTTCCAGATCATAGCCACATACCCTCCGTGAAAAGAGTCGCCCCAGAAGGACGAGAGCAGAAGAGTCCCTTTATGGATCCCCCAGGACAAGAGAAGGATGCTGGCCCAGTTGGCCAGGACAAAAAGAAGAAGCGATACAGCCCCGAACCGGGAAAACCGTGAATAGCGGCCACTCCGGGAAAAAGAGCGGAAGGCCGATTCCGACAACCCGTTATGGGCCTTCCTGAAGAGATGATCGATCTCGCGTCCCCAGTAGCCTGCAAGAAGAGAGGGAAAGAAGAGAGCAGGAAGATACCACTCTGCACCGCCCCGGTTCAAGAGAACGGCTCCCCAGAAGACCGCCGCGGCGAATCCCGCTGACGGCGGAATCGAGGCCCCCACAGCCAGACGTCCTAAAAAGACAAACTCCAGGTTCATCCCCGCCAGGATCCCCTCCCGGGGCTGCCCGCTGATGAGTCCCAGGAGAGGAAGCATAAAGATGGGTTCTGAAAGCATAAACTGCCCGACATAGGTCACATCAAGGATGAGGATGGACGCCAGAAGCGTGGAGAGAAGATAAAGGGTCATAACAACTGCAAAAAGTCGCTTTTTTTATCGGTGGGGACGATCCGTCCTTCGATTTTGATCCCTCTCCGGGCAAGCTCTTTGATTTTGTCCACATCGTCACAGTCCAGATAGACAGCACGAGTCACCTGGGATTTGCCCGGAGAGAAGCGCATCCCTCCGATATTGAGTTCCTCGATCCGGACACCGTTTCTGGTGAGGTGTTCCACCACATCCGGATTTCTCACAAGGACGATGCTTCTCAACCGGCTGTCCCGGGCCAGCGAAGGCATTTTTTGAACCGCTTCCTTCTCATCCATGATATTCAGACGCAGGTCATAGGGGACACTCATCTCCATGAGTGTCCGGTCAAAATCATTGGCTGCCACATCATCATCGATGACCAGAAGATGGTTGGCATCCAGAGCATTCTTCCATCCCACGGCCACCTGGCCGTGAACCAGCCTGTCATCCACCCGAAACAATAGGATCATGTCATCCCTCTCTTCGTCCTTGCCACTCTTTCTTCATGTCCACAATGGACCGTACACCTTCTTTTCCTATCATATCCCGAATCGCCTCGGGTTGCAATGTCAACTTTGCCGTATGAAACGCGATGATCATGGGAAGGTTCACTCCGGCGTAAGCCCGGATGCGGGGACGGTCCATGTAACGCATGGCTGTATTGGCGCAGCTCCCTCCGTAGATATCCGTAAAGATAAAGATGTCATCCTGATCATGGTCCTCGATGAAATGACGGACCTTTTCACGGTAAAGATCGATGGAGTCCCCTGAGTGAAAAGCAAAGAGATGGAAACCGTCCATTTCCCCCATGATCATCTCTGCAGTGGAAAGCAACGACCTCCCCAGGTCCCCATGCGTCATCACCAAAGCAAGAATCATGACTCCTCCTTCCATTGTCCGAAAAGCGCAGCGATCCGTCGGAGCCGTGAGGAGACCCCTCCCTTGGTGAGCGGAGGACGCGCCATCCTCCCCAGCTCAGAAAGAGTGGCTCCCGGATTCTCCAGCCGAAGCCAGGCGATCTCCCTCAAGGGGGCGGGAAGGGATTCCAGGCCCGGCCCCTTTCTGATCTCCTCCAGGAGAAGACGGATCTTCTCATAACCGTCCACCTGACGGTTCAGGTTCGCCATGCTGTAATTTGTCAGGCGCACCGTCTGGTCCTTGTCTTTTTTGAATGCACGGTAACGGGTCAGCCGGTCCACCGTCTCCCGGCCGTTCAGCCGGTCCAGAAAAGCGAAGAGATGGTCCCCGCCTTTGATGAGAAGACGCCCGGGATAGCTGTAATGCTTGATCTTCCATTTTTTAAGGGTCGCCAAGAGGACCCCGGTAAAGGGCCCCGGCTCCCGGATCTCAAGCTGGTACCCCTCTTCGAAATTCACCAGATATCCTTTATAAAGGACCACTTCCCGGACAAGCTGCATGAGGCAGCACTCCTGTGTCACAGAGACATCCGGTAAAAAGCCCTCTTCTTCCGAGAAGAGGTTCAGCTCCTGCCAGACAGAGCGGGGGCCGTAGATCTGAACCCAGTATTTTTTATCGTCGTAGAGGATCTCCAGGTCTTTAAATGAGGGGAAAGCCGCAGTAAAGAGGCGGATGGTCCTGCGCAGCAAAGCGGGGTCTTCTTTTTTGAACTCCACCATGAAACCCCGTCCGGTGATATGAAGAGTGCCATAGAGACGCAGGGCCACTTTCAGGGCTGTGACCAGACAGCAGCGGTTCCGGGGGATCTCGTTTTTGATCTGCTCGCGGAGGATCTCATTGATCTTCATGATTCTGCCGTGTTTTGCCGCGGATCTGTTTGATCATGGATGTGGCCAGCTTCATGGGGGTGTCATACCCCCGTTTTTTGGCATACTCGTTTTTGGCGATGACTTCGATGACGGTACTGATGCTCTTTCCGGGAGTCACAGGGACGGTATACATGGGCAGGTCGATCCCCAAAAGCCTGTACCGCTCCCTGTCGATACCCAGCCGTTCAAAATGCTTCTTCTTATCAAAGAGGACCAGGTTGACCACGCAATCGATCTTTTTCTCCTCTGTCACCGCTTTGAGGCCGTAGAGCTCTTTGATGTCGATGATCCCCACCCCCCGGATCTCGATATAGTGGCGTCCCATCTCACGCGATTCTCCGAAAAGCCTGTTTTTGATCCGCCGGACGAGAATGCTGTCGTCAGCCACCAGCCGGTATCCCCTCCTGACCAGTTCCAGGGCGCATTCGCTCTTTCCGATCCCGCTCTCGCCGATGATGAGGATCCCCTGCTCGGCCACATCCACAAAACAGCCGTGCATGAGGGTTTCCCGGGCAAAAAGGTCTTCCAGGATATCCAGCAGGGAAAACTGAAGTTCCTGATAGGGGAGGGAAAAGAGGAAAATGGGGATCTCGTGAGAGCGGGCAAAGTCTTCCAGGTCTCCGTCACAGTGGACACTGTGCTGGATAATAAACGCCAGCGCTCTGACATCGAGAAAACGGTTGAGGACCTCCTCTTTTTTCTCCCTGGTGAGGGAGTTGAAATAGGCGACCTCCCGCTTTGTCAGGATGATCAGCCTCTCTTCCGGGAAATAGTCCCAATACCCCGCCAGGGCGATCCCCGGAGAGACAAAGATGGGTGACGAGATGGAGCGGTCCAGCCACTCCATCTCACCACGGAATTCAAAGGGAAGGTTATTTTTTTCCAGTTCGCGATAGAGGTCGCGGACAGTGACTTTTTTATCCATGATCAGAATTTGGGATCGATCAATCCGAAATTTCCGTCCTTTCGCCGGTAGATGACATTGACCCTCTTCCGGGCCTCATTGAAAAACACGAGAAAATCATTGTCCAGGAGATCCAGCTCCAGGACAGCTTCATCCACGGAGAGGGGCTTTTTGACATAACGGTCCACCTGGACCACATGTTGCCCGGAGGGGATCTCCACGCCCTCGACAAGGGCACTCTCGGCGATCTCGCCCAGGGATTCTCCGTTGCGCTTTCTGTCCACACTTTTATCTTTGATCTTTTTCAGCTTTCGAGCCAGGATATCCATACAGGCATCGATGGATTTATAGAGGTCGTCTGTCTCTTCAGAGACGTGAAGCGTGCTCCCCGCTGTCTGCAAAGTGACTTCCCCGATATGCCGCAGCTTCTCCACACTGAGGATCACATTGGCCGACAGGATATGATCGTTAAAATGCTCCAGTTTGGTGATCTTTTCCTCCAGGTATTCCTTAATAGCGTTGGTCACCTTAATGTTTTTCCCGGTCACATTCATCTTTACAGCCATAAGGCCTCCTTTCGTTCATCGAGCATTTCACTCTCCCGGGCCTGGTAAAACCGTCGCGCAGGCCCTTATCCTGAATTATACACCCGCCCCCATTTTCTGGCAACGGGATATTTAAGCCAGGTGGATCGCCCTTGAAAGAGCTCCCTCTGCGGCTTCAGCCACAGCTTCACTCAGCGTGGGATGAGCGTGGATGGTTTGAGCCACCTCCTCCAGTGAGAGGCCGTTTTCCACAGCCAGAGCGCCTTCATGGATGAGATCAGAGGCATGGGGCCCCATGATCTCCATCCCCGTCACCTTTCCCTCTTCATCAGCGACAATACGGACATAACCCTCGGCCTCGCCTGATCCCAGGGCTTTGCCGTTGGCTGAAAAGGGAAATTTGCCCTCGCGGGCTCCTTCGGATGCCCCCACGACAGCGATCTCGGGATGGGTGAAGACAGCCCAGGGAACAGCATCATAGTTGACCCGGCTCTTGTGTCCTGCAATATTCTCAACAGCCACGATCCCCTCTTTTGAGGCCACATGGGCCAGTTGGGGAGACGCAAGAAGATCACCGATGGCATAAACCCCTTTCAGGGAGGTCTCCATGCTCTCGGAGACGGAGATGAACCCCCGTTCGGTCCTGATCCCCAGCTGTTCGGTATCGATCCCCCTGAGGACCGGCCGCCGGCCGATGGCCACAAGCATTTTTTCCGCCTGGATCACAGTCCCGTCATCAAGGGTGATCTCCCCCGGCTTCACATGATCCGCTTTGCGGGAGGTGTAGACATCCACACCCTTTTTCTTCAGGATGGACTTGAGGCGTGTCCCGATCTTCTTATCCAGTGTGGGGAGGAGAGAGGGCTGCATCTCGATCAATGAGACTTTCGTCCCCAGATGGGCCCATATACTGGCAAACTCCACACCGACCACACCCCCTCCGATCACCGCCAGAGACGAAAGCGGTTCCGTTCTGTCCAGAAGAGCGGTGCTGTCCAGGGTAAATCCGGGAACGTTCAGACCGTCAGGGATGACCGGTTCTGATCCCGTTGCCAGGATGATATGCCTGGCCGTGTAGCTCTTCCCGTCCACATGGACAGTATCGGGTCCGGAAAGCCGCCCTTCCCCGGGGATGATCTCGATCTTCCTTTTCTGGAAGATCTTTTCGATCCCCCTCACCAGCTGATCCACCACCTCGTTTTTTCTCTCCACCATCCTCCGATGATCAATGGAAAGAGTCCCGTCGACCTGGATCCCGAAATGAGAGGCGTCCTGCATCTTTGCATAGAGTTCAGCCATGGCCACATAGGTCTTGGTGGGGATGCACCCCACATTAAGGCATGTCCCTCCCACACGGCCCTTTTCCACCACAGCCACATCCAGGCCCAGCTGGGCCGCCCTGATGGCCGCGACATATCCCCCCGGGCCTGCACCGATGATCATTATATCTTTCATAGTCTCCGCTCCTTTCTGGAAGGGATGCCGATCATCCCCCGGTATTTGTTCACAGCTCTGCGGCTGACCTGATATCCTTTCTTCTCCAGCTCTCCTGCGATCTCTTCGTCGGTGAGAGGATCACTTTTATCTTCCCGGTCCACCATCTCTTTCATGGCTTTGAGGATGAGTGTCCTGGAGACCTGTTCTCCATGAGTGGAAGAGACTGTCCCGGTGACCCCTGTAAAAAAGATCCCCAGCGGGAAGAGCCCGAATTCTGTCTGGACAAATTTGTCTCTCACTGCACGGCTAACCGTGGAGGGATGGACATCCATGACCTCGGCAGCTTCAGCCTGGGTGAGAGGCCTCAGGTGGGAAAAGCCTTTCTCAAAAAAGGGCCGCTGCTTTTGGATGAGTGCTTCTCCCAGCTTCTGAAGGGTCTCCCTGCGCCGGTCAAGGGCTGTTTTGATCATGAGGTAGTTCTGATAATATTTTTTCAGGAATGCTTTCTCATCCGTGCCCATGTCCGGTGAGCGCATCATCTCCACATACCGGGGGTTGATGGTAAAATACGCCAGGTATTTGTCGCTCACGTCTGCCCTGAACTCCCCCTCTCTCCGTGAGATGAAAAGGTCGGGAAGAACCGCTGTGGCGGGGAGGTCCTCCTCGGGAAGCGGACGAGGCAAAAGAGAGCTCAGGATCCGCTCCACACGACGGGCTTCTCCCGGGTCAAGGTCATATCCGTCCAGGGCCTCATGAAAATCCTTGCGGCGGACGGCATCGCTCTTCTCCGTGACGATCTTTTCCAGAAGAGGGTCGTCCAGCCCCCGGGCATGAAGCTGCAGCCGGAAAGACTCTTCCAGTGTCCGGGCGCCCACACCGGGTGGGGCCAAAAGGAAAAAGAGGGCGAGGGCCTCCTCGAAGCTCTCTTCGTTCAGGGCGTGTTTTGCCATGAGATCCGACGGAGAAGCAAGGAAACCGTTTTCATCCAAATGATCAAGAATATCGGTCAAAAGAGTCTTTTTATCTTCAGAGATCCTCGAGAGCCGGATGTCCCTCTGAAGGGATTCTGTCCACTCTTCCGGGCGGGAGAGACTTTCCATGAGGTCATCCCGATTGAAATCACGAGGCAGGTGAGAAGAGGCGCTTCCGGCATAGATGTCCCAGTTTTCGTCGAATCCGCTGGACCGCTCCTCATCTTCAGAAAGAGAAACCTCATCCTGGACAGGGACAGGCTCCAGAAAAGGGTTGAGAGACGCCTCCTCTTTGAGATACTCCTGAAGTTCGATCTGGTTCCTGTTGAGCAGCTCCAGGCTGATCTTCTGCATGACAGTCAGGCTCAGCTGCTGCTTCTGCTGGAGGGAGAGCTCATTTTTCATAACCTGAATTTTTCTCCCAGATAGATCTTTTTGGCTGTCTCATTCTCGATGAGTTCACCGGGAGTCCCCGACACGAGGATCCGCCCCTGGCTCAGGATATAGGATCTGTCCGTGATACTCAATGTCTCTCTGACATTATGATCCGTGATGAGGATCCCCAGCCCCGACGCCCTCAGGTCATTGATCAGGTCCTGGATCTCCCCCACGGCAATAGGGTCGATCCCTGCAAAAGGTTCATCCAGCAGGAGAAACGAAGGGCGGGTGATCAGGGCACGGGCGATCTCCACGCGGCGCCGTTCTCCCCCGGAAAGCATATACCCTTTGCTCCCGCGCACATGACCGATCTTAAAGCGCTTGAGGAGGGATTCCCTCTCCCGGGTGATCAGGTCAGTGTCTGATGTGACCGTCTCCAGGATGGCATCGAGATTCTCTTCCACGGTCATGTCCCTGAAGATCGATGCTTCCTGGGGAAGATAGCTGATCCCTTTCCGGCAGCGCAGATACATGGCCTCGCCGGTGAATTCCTCTCCGTCGATGTGAATGGTCCCGGCATCAGGCTTGATGATCCCCACGATCATATAAAAAGAGGTGGTCTTTCCCGCTCCGTTGGGGCCGAGAAGGCCCACGACCTCACCGGAATTCACTTCGATGGTGACATCGGAGACAACAGGCCTTTTGTTGTAGATCTTCTTCAGCCGCTCTGCTTTGAGGACTCTTTTTTTCAATATTTTACTCTCGGACATGATTCTCTTCCTTCTCTCCGGCCGTCAGGCCCGTTGCCGAACCTCCGGCCTCTCCTGTGAGCAGGATCTCTTCCGGTTCATGTCCGCTGAAACGGACATCCATGGACTGTCCGTGAAAATGATTGACATTTTCGCCGGTCTCCAGCGACCCCCGGACATCTCCCCGGGCCCGGATCAGATCCAGCCTGTTCTCCTCTCCGAAAAAGAGGCTCAGGTCACGGCTCCGGAGATGGATCGTCTGCTCTTCACCGGTCCACATCATATCACCGTGGCCTGTGATGACAAGCGAAGTGATCCGGCTTCCTTCTTCCAGGGTGATGATCATCTCATCCCCCCCGATATAACGGCCTTCCATGGCAAGATAGGGGATCCCGCCGAGGAGCACGGATCTCTGAGAATCCCCCACAGTCATGGTATCGGCCAATCCCACATAGGAACCGCTTTCGAATATGACATCCTCCATAAAATTCATCTCACCGTCTTCTCTGATCAAAGCTTTCCGGGACGAGACACTCATCGTCTCTCCCTTCACCCTGACATCTCCCTCCAGTTCGGTGACCCCTTCTCTGGAATAAAACAAGAGAGTCTCCGCCTGAATCTCATAGCCGTCTCTTATGATGAGGATATGCCCCTCCATGGTGATCAGGCCGCTCTTCTCAAGATAGACGACCCTGTCCGCCTGATAACGCTCCTCTCCGTTGGCGAAGAGGACATTTCCCTGAAACAGCACCCGGGTCTCCGGAGCTCCGTAAAAGACTTTGGATCGGTCGGCATGGATGAGCTCCCATGATCCGGGAGGCAGCTGTCCCCTGACAGGCTCTGCAGCCAGCAGGAGAAGGGACACCAGCAAAAAGAGACTATTCTTTCCCATGAGGCTGGCTGATCACGATCTCACTGGTTTTCAGATCCACCGTCATTCCCCGGCCTTCAAGGGTGCTCGTTCCCCGGACGACTTTGACGGGGTCCCGGCTGATGATCCTGTCATCTCCGGCTTTATATTGAACACGTTCTGTGTAGACCGTGGTCTCCCGGGGAATATTCTTCAAAACGACATGTCCCTGGAGGATGACATCATTTGTCTTGAGAGAGATGGTCCCCCGGTCGCTTGTGATGATGTGTTCCACGTCTCCCTGGGGAGAATAGAAGGAGATCTTGATCTTCTCGCCCTTCACCTCCCCTGTCCCGTCTTCATGCTGGACAAGGGTATCGGCAAGGATCTCCCAGACCCGCATTCCCCGGTCTGTGCAGGTGAGGCTCATCCCCTTTTCGAAGACCTGCCCGGGCTCAACGGAGGGGGGCTCCCCTGGGGGCTTCTCCTGTCGTGCACAGGAGAAGGAGGCCAGGATGAGAAAGACGATAACCGTGTGGACAAAGTATTGCTTCATGTCTTCATTATAGTTAAAAAACAGGCGCTTTCAATATTCTTTTCTCTTGTCACTGCAGAGAGAAAGCAGGGCCTCTTTTTCGCGGATCTTTCGCGTGATCTGAAGGATATGGAGACGGTCCAGACAACGCCCCAGTTCCGCCCCGGAGAGACCGAACCTGGCCGCCGCATCACGCCCGTTGACCAGGGGCGCTCCGAAACGCCTGATATCGTCAAGGAGATCTCCCTTCTCCAGCTCTCCGGTAAGACGGCAATAGTCTGAAAGAAGGTCAAGAAGCGGGACAGACGCCTTATGGAAAAGGGGGATCACTTCCCGGGGGGAAACATGGGCAAACGAGAGGAGGGCACGGACATCATCCTGATCTTTTCTCGAGAACCGGAAACGCTTTAAAAAATCAGGCAGGCGGAGTTCCTCGCCGTTTTTTTTAAAAAAGAGAAACATGTTGAGAAGATAGCGTTCGCTCCCACATGGGGGAAACTCCGCAGGGCAGAAACCTCCCAGAGCATCAAAGACCCCGATTTTCGCCATATCACGCAGAAGAGAAGGGGAGACCTGTGTAAAGATCTTGATGAGTTCGTCTTTATTCCGCTCGGAAGAGACAGCAGAAAGCCCGGGAACAGAGGCCCGGGCCAGGTCCAGCGTTTCGGGCTGATAACCGAATCCCAGAGAAGCGGCGAACCGGAAGAGACGGAGGACTCGCAGAGGGTCACGTGAAAAGGAATCGGGCGCAGCCTCTTTGAGGATCCCGGCGTTGATATGGTCAAGCCCGTCCAGGGGGTCATGGAGGGTCCATTCTCCTTTGTCAAGACTCATGTAGAGAGCATTGGCTGTAAAATCCCGATGCAGGGCATCATCAGCGAGGGTCTTTCCCGAAAGAGGTTGAAAATCCAAAATCAGAGACTTGAAACAGAGACGCAGGGTGGAAAACCCTTTATTCCTGAAGGGAATGGCCTTGAACCGCACATGCCGGCGCAGGTCCCCGGCCACAGGATCGAACTCTCCGCCGCTATAGACAAAATCGATATCGTTGAAAGGGCCTCTGTGGAGGATCCTGTCCCGGACAGCACCTCCCACCGCAAAAAGAGAAAGTCCCCGACGGTGGGCGAGTGAGGCGATGAGGGGGATCAGAGGGTTTTCAAAACCCCTATTCCCCTCCATAACACTCCCTGCAGCGGCTCTTCTCCTTTTCAGTCATCCTCCTGTCGGACAAGCACTCTTCACGGGCAAGCCGCCGGCACGCAGCAGCCTGCGGACCCGGGATCCCCCTCTGTTCATAAAAGGAGCCGAAGAGGGTTTCCGCCCGTTCCGGAGAAAGCTCCTGTTCCAGGATAAGATGCCAGAGAGCATACCCGCTGTGGTGAAAGGCCAACAGGGAAGAGTCCCAGAGAAGAGGCACGCCATTGATGACGCCCCATGTCTCCGGGGTGAGGGCCAGAGAGGCCTCCACATCACCGGAGGCTTGCAAAACAGCGGCTTCGTCATGGTCGAAAGCCTTTCCGTATTCCAGGGGGGCAGAGCTCCGGCGGCTGAGGAGCTCCAGATGATCAAGAAGGTCCATCACCTGCTTGTCAGTAAGATCCGCGCTCTCCTCGTCGCAGAGCATCCCCGCCAGACGCTGCAGAAACAGGTGCTCTTTGGTGATCATCTGAAGGTGGAAAAGAGGCTCCGGCAAAAAAGGGTCCTGAGGAGTGTTCTCCCTTTCCAGGATCATCTGTGCCTTTTCAGCACTCATCTGTTTCAGAAGAAGGGTCTCTTTGACCCTGTTTTTGAACTGCACCTGGAGGAAAAGCCCATAGAGCCCCTCCCGATCAAGACAAGGCCGGCTTTTCAATGACTTCACCGGGGCCCCGTAGTAGACCTGGAGAAGGTTCCTGACAAAGGCGTCTCTGATCTTATTCACCGGGGTCTCCCTGTTCAGAAGCTCCCGGCTCTCTTTTTCCGGTGTACCGGATCCCCTCCATCTGAGCCCGCAAAGAGGCCCTGACCCGGCTGAGATACTCTTCACGCACGGCTTTCTGTTCAGCCTCCTCTTCCGGAGTCAGCCCCTCCGTCTTCTTTTTATGCCAGAGGGCGTTGATGCGTTCCACGAGCCGGTCAAACTCTTCAGACATATGGCCTCCTTTTTTCCATGATAAGGAATTTAGAAGGTTTTTCAATGGAGATCTTTCACGGAATAAGAGACGAGACGCTCCTCCTCATAAGTGAGAGCGATGTCAAAGCGTTTCCCCTGAAGGACAAGAGGGGTGAAGATCCTGTCTCCCTCCCACATGGGAAGGGACAACAGATCTTTTTCAGAGACCCAGCTGAGAGTCCCTTCAGGGCCCGAGGTCAGCGGAACCCCTGTAAAACGGGTACACAGAAAGACGAAATCCACCCACTCCCCGCCGAAAGGGGAGCTGCCGGCCTGTGGAAAATGGAGAAACCCCAGAAATTTCAATGTCCTCGCCGTCAGTCCCGTCTCTTCAAGGAGTTCCCTCCGGACACAGTCGGGGATCGATTCATTCAGCTCCCTCTTCCCTCCCGGGGCTACCCAGAACCCCTCATGCATATCGTTTTTCTTTTTATTCCGGTGGAGCATAAGATAGCGTCCCCGCCTTTTCACATAGACAAGGACTCCCATGTTCGTCTTCATAATGCCCTTTCCTGATAAAGAAAGGGAGCCGAAGCTCCCTTCCTCTTATTCGGCGTTATAGGTCACAGACGGCGTGATGGTCCGGCGGAAGATCGCCGTGGCCCCTGTCTGGGACGCCGTGACCAGGATGACCTCGAAACTGATGTTGAAGTTTGTGGTGAATCCGTAATCGATGGTTCCGTCACTCAGTTTATAGGCGTTCAGGGCATCCGGGGGAAGATAGATCTTCTCCCCTCTCTCCCATTTGAAGGGGATGATGGAGAGGAGGACGACCTTTTCCGCAATGATCTTGAAATCGGGAGAGTAGCCCGATGTCCCTGCCAAGTGGGGTTTATAGAGGCGGCGGACAAGATAATGCCACTTGAACCGTTTCCCCCCACGTTGAAACCAGTCTGACTCGGGGACCAGGAAATAAGAGACATGATAACCCACCACAGCGTTGATCACATCGGGTTCTTCGCCGTCCAGCCCGTCTCCGTCGGTATCCAGGCCGTCCCGGTCATTGTCTTCGGCCACTCCGTCATAGAGGATCCTCCCGTCCCCGTCATCATCACGGTATTCGAGAAAATAGGTATCCCTGATCGTGGTATCGGAACCCGAATGGCCGGCTTCATAATCGGCATCGTTGAGCCCCACAGAAAAGGAGATCCCGTTTCTGGGGATCTCGCTGTCACTGTTGAAGTAGAGGGTGTCGATGATGGAATCGTCAAATATGGGAATCGTGGCGGACCCGTCCGTGAGGAGGAATGATCCGTCTGCTGTATGAAACGAGTAGGTCGTCCCCTGATAATCCACTGAATCGGAAAAGAGCAGGGTCTGGTTGGTCTGCTTGAGAAGAGACCCGTCCGGGTTATAGGTCTTGACGGGGACGACATCGCGCATCCCCGTCATGACCACACTCATGGACATGAAATCATTGAGCATGGTGTGAAACCCGATATCAAAGCGCTGTTCCGTCACGATCCTCTCCTGCACCCCCAGGCTCTGTTTGATAAAGACATTGAACAGGTTATACACCGCAATGGAGATAAGCCCCAGAATGGCAATGGTGATAAAGAGTTCAATGAGCGTCAATCCTTTTTTATTCATTCTTTCTCCTCCCCTCTCAGTAATAGAGGAAGCGGACCAGGCTCTTCATAGCTTCGTACCGCCAGTTCTCCGTGGAGATCGCTTCGATCCCGAATCCCAGGAAGAGAAGCTTTGTATCCACACTGTTGGGGCCGTCGTCATGAATGGCAAAATCCCAGGATGAGCCTGACCCCACGCCTTTATAGGCCCAGACACCGGCGGTATAGGCTGTATTGTCCGGATCATACCCGAAGACCAGGCACTGCTTCGTCGCCATGAGATAACCCTCAAGGCCGTTGTAGTCGGTGGTATGGATCCCCGGGTTGGACAGAAGCATCTTTCCTTCCAGCTTTTCTTCCGAGCTGAGGACTTCTCCGGCCAGGTTCCAGCGCTGGGGAACGGGGTCGGTCTGATCGGCATATCCGTCGTAGTACTCTCCCTCCACGGGGTTGAGGAGATAGTGGCGGAGATAGTTGGCTCCCGTCGCCCGGGAGAGGTCGTTGCCGTCAGCATCCTGTTTCATGACTCCCAGCGTCTCCCCGAAGATGACATCGTTGAACATCAGTGTTGTCCCGGTGCTCCAGAGTGTGGCGTTCAGGAGATTGGAGACCACATAGGGGTAGGAGGTGAAGTTGGTGTAATCCTGCTTTCCCGCGGCAGCAAAACCCAGCCAGCGCCGGATGAAGAGCTGACGCAGGTCTGTGGTGTAGACACTGGTGGAATCAAAGTTGTGAAAGAAGCGCTTCCCGATGAAAGCCACACGGGGAGGCTTGACGCTGCTGTACTGGCTCAGAGTGACCGTCTTGTCCCCTGTGTAGTGGAAAAAGTCCAGGTCTCCGTTGACCCCCTCCTGCAGTGAGGAGTAGAAGGTCCTGAAGTCGGCATAAGGGGCTGTCATCCAGGAGTGGAGCAGCTGGATAAATCCGTCGGAGAACCCCGGAGGGGAGGCCATGGCGCCGGTGAAGAAGATCACCAGGTCGTAATCGTCAAAGAGCCCGTTGGCATCAGGATCCATATAGCCGATGAGCGTGGACACATCGGTATTCTGAGCCGTCTCGATGATGGTGCAGTCTTCGTCATTCCAGTAGAGAGGGCCGTCATGGAGGGTATAGTAGGGGCTCACATTGTCCGTAGTCCCCGTTTCGTCCGTGTCCATATCAAAGACAAGGACGCGGACCTGCTCCACCTTCACAGGGACCCATTGGCTTGTGATATCCGTGGGAGCCGTCTGATGGGTTTCGGGCGCCGATGATGCATCGGTCCTGTAGTAGTAGGACGTGGTCCCGCTCCCGTCGACGACTTCGATGTAGTAGTAGAAGGTCCCGGGCTGCGAGATGTTCAGGTCGGCGAGTTCATAGCCGAAACTGTCGGCGATGGGCAGCTCCAGGACAGAGGAACTCTTCTCATAGGTCACCAGGGTGTCGGCCACGGCTGTATAGTGAAGCCGGGTGATGGCAATACCGTCTGCATCGCTTGAGTGCCACCCGATGAAAAAGTTGCGGTTGATCTGAGACAGGGCTCCGGACACCCAGTCGGGGTTATAGAGGTACGGCGGCGAGAGGTTGGGGTGGTTGGCCAGCTGCTGGACCGTCACGTCCTCGATAAAGGGATTGTTGGAGGCCGCTCCTGTGGAGTAGGTGAACTTCCAGACGCGGGTGGAGTAATTCTGGGCCTTGTCCTGGGCATAGATCCCCACAAGGACCGCATCCCCTTCTTCCAGGGTGACCCCTGTTGTAAACTGGAGCGTCACATTATTGACATTGTGTTTGATATAGGCCACCTGAGCGGTAATGTCGGTAAATCCGTCCAGGGTGTTCCAGTCCACGACCTCGGAGTCTCCGGGCTCCAGGATCTTGTAGACCACCCGGGGCAGCCCGTTGACCGGATCCACATCCACGCCGCTCTCGGTCTCGATCCCGCTGATGATGGTGGAATCGACGATCCGTGCAGCGATCTGAGGTGTGGGGCTTCCCGTGACCGCCGTGGAAAGGGGGTCATAGGGGATCAGGGGATAGATCCGGGGCGGCTTGATGTCGGGTTCGTCCGTCACATAGACTTCCGTCTCCTTGTAATTCACATTCCCGGAGCGGTCTTTGACCACCACCCTGTAGTAGTGGTAGCCCTCGGCCACCTCTTCCAGGTTCACGCCCACATTCATGGTGGAGAAGACATCCGAGGTCTCCTTGTCGATGAGCTGGTGTTTCACCAGTTCCCAGGAGTATTTCATCTCGCCGGAGACTTCAAACTCTTTCTTTTCCATGACATAGACACGGTCCAGCCCGCTTGTGGGCACAGTGACTCCCGCAGGGGGATTGTCCTTGGCTGTCACGGCCAGGGTCACATTGGTGGAGGCCACAAAGGTCCCCGGGGC
>ERZ795053.1700-NODE-1700-length-27622-cov-9.007110_pt1 | contig 27622 bp, 22 predicted proteins | sample MGYA00375137_ERZ795053 | MGnify/ENA primary metagenome ERZ795053 (study PRJEB30182, sample SAMN05720284) | activated sludge metagenome | isolation source: Anaerobic digester | place: Hong Kong | collected 2014-12-17 ...
GATCTACACAACCGAACACACTCTTTCCCTACACGACGCTCTTCCGATCTATAGGACGGGTTCGAGCCGAACGCAACGAGCGGTAGCCCGCCGGTTCGGCCTACGAGCCTATCATCGCCAGGAAGGCCCGCTCGTCTATCACCTCGACGCCGAGCGCCGCCGCCTTGCGGCTCTTCTCCGAGCCGGACGACGGGTCGTTGGTCACCAGGTAGGACAGGCCCTTTGCCACCGAGCTCTTGACCGAGCCGCCGAGCGACTTGACGACGGCCTGCGCCCTCGAGCGCTTCATCGACGTCAGCTCGCCTGTGAAGCAGAACGACAGCCCGGCGAGCGCCCCGCCCGACGCGGCCGGAGCGCTGACCGCGATCCTGCCGGTCGCCAGCGCGGCGTCCATCTCGTCGCGCAGCTCGACGAGCCCGGCCGCCAGGGCCTCGGCCATGATGTCGCCGAAGCCGTCTATGCCGGACAGCTCCTCGGGCGTGGCGGCCCGCAGTTTCTCGAGGGTATCGAAACCGGCCGCCTGGACCTTCTCCATCGACAGGAGCCCGAGGCCCTCGATGTCGAAGCCGGCCACGAACTCGGCGAGCGTCACCCTGTCGCGGGCGCGCAGGTTCTGGACTATCTTGGTGGCGCTCGCCTCGCCCATGCGCTCGTACGAGGCCAGCTCGCCTACCTCGAGCCCGTACAGGTCGGCGATCGTCGTCACCCTGCCCGAATCGAACAGCCGGCGCAGTATCGTCGCGCCGAATTCCATCACGTCGAGCGTGGCCAGCCATTTCTCGAGCCGGTGTAGCCGCTTCTTGGGGCAGGCGGCGTTCGGGCAGTACAGCCTGGTGCCGTCGTCGGCGAGCGCCGCGCCGCAGGAGCAGGTCTCCGGCACGGGTATCTCGCGGCTGCCGGGGAGGTCCTCGACGAGGCCCTCTATCTTCGGGATGATCTCGCCGCGCTTGACGACGGCCACCCTGGCGCCGAGCCTGAGGCCCATGCCGCGCAGCACGCTCAGGTTGGCCAGGCTGGCGCGCCTGACGGTCGTGCCCGCGAGCCTGACCGGCTCGATGACGCCGACCGGCGTGTAATTGGCGCCGGACTCGCTCCACTCGACGTCGACGAGGGTCGTCGTCGCCTCCTCGAGCGGGAACTTGAAGGCGATCTGGCGCTCGGGCCGGGCCCGCCTCATGTCGTCGACGTCGACCTTCCTGGCCTTGACGACGAGGCCGTCGATGTCGAACGGTAGCGACTCGCGGGCGTCCATCACGCGGGCCCTATAGTCGACCACCTCGTACGGCTCGGCGAAGACCTCGGGCTCGGCTACCTCGAAGCCGGCGGCCCGCAGCCAGGCTATCTTGTCGAGCTCGTCGTCGAAGGGCGGCTCGGGGGCCGGCGCGAACAGCCCGCCGGCCTCGCCGTCGTACAGGCCGCTCGGCGCCGCGTCGTAGCAGACCACCTCGAGCCTCTCGGCGCCGACGCCGTCCTTGCGCTTCATGATGCCGTTCGCGGCGTTCCTGCAGTTCGCCTTGTCAGGGAAGTGGTCGCGGTGGGTGGCCTTGGACATGACGACCTCGCCGCGGACGGCGCCGCTCCAGGCGTCGGGCAGGGCCGCGGGCACGCCGATCATGCGGCGCGCGTTCGGGGTGATGTCGTCGCCGACGCTGCCGTCGCCGCGCGTGACGGCGCGGACCAGCCGTCCTGACTCGTACTGAAGCTCGAGGCTGGCGCCGTCGAGCTTGTACTCGACGACGTATTCCGGCAGCGAGACCTTGGCGCACCAAGCCAGGAATTCCTCGGGATCGGCCGCCTTGGCCTGGCTGCCCATCGGCAGCACGTGCCTGGCCTTAGGGAAGCCGTCGGCCGCGTCGGCGCCGACCCTGGCCAGTACAGGGCTACCGGGCGCCAGGGCCGACAGCTCGTCCCAGAGCGCGTCGAATTCGGCGTCCGAGAGCTCGGGCCTGCCGTTGTAGTAGAGGTCCTGGTGATGGACGACGAGCCGCTCTAGCTCCCCTATCCTCGCCTTCCGTGCTTCATCGGATGCCATGGCCGCCCGCCTCGCGTGTCGTTTTCAGCGCCGTCGGCGCAAGCGGCATTGTAGACGCGCGGGCCCCTCCGGTCAATGTCGAAGACGATACGCAGAAGGCTGCCGCTTGACCCGCGGGGCCCTGCCGAACTACGGTTTGACCGGGTACCGTCGAGGGCCCGAAGGCGGGGCGTATGCCGAGAGGCTCTGGTTTCTTTTCCGGGAAGATGGCCGTTATCCTTCCGTCGGCGTTCATCAACAGCCTGGCCGTCGGCTGCATGTCGCTCGGCATGCTATTCGTCGTCAAGGACCTGTTCGGCGCCGGCCCGGGCCTCGTGGCGTCGCTCGGCGCGCTCTGGTCGACGGCCTACCTGATCGGCTGCATCGTCCTGCGCGTCCCGGCCGGTAGGCTGAGGCCGAGGACGGCCATGACCGTCATGCTCCTGGGGAGCGCGGCCGCGGTGTCGGCGTTCCTGGCCTACCCGGGCCTGTGGCAGGCCTTCGCCTCGTACGCGTGCTTCGGCCTCCTGACCGCGTTCTTCTGGCCTCCGGTGATGGGCTGGCTATCGAAGGGCTACGAGGGCGCCGAGCTCAACCGGGCGACCAGCCTGTTCAGCTTCTCGTGGAGCATAGGCGGCATCATAAGCTCCTATATGGCCGGCCTCCTGTCGGAGCGCGGCAAGCTCCTGCCCATAGTCGTCGCCGTGGCCCTGTTCATCGTCAACGCCGCCTTCGTCACCGTCTCGAGGCTGTTCGTCCGCTACGACGCGGGGGAAGAGCCCGAGGCAGCCGACGCAGAAGCCGCGGTCGACCGCTCGACGCCGCTCCGCTACCCGGCCTGGCTCGGCGTGTTCCTCGTCTACGCGGTGATGGGCGTCGTGATCAACGTGTTCCCGGTGTTCGCCAGCGACGAGCTGGGCATGAACGAGTCGACGATAGGCCTCGCGCTGACGATACGCGCCGCCGCCACGACGGTCGGCTTCCTGGCGCTCGGCAGGCTGACGTTCTGGCAGTTCAAGCGCGCGGCCATCCCCGCGCTGTCGATCGCGGCGGCCGTATCGGTCGGCTTGCTGGCCGCCGCCAGGAACGCGGCGGGCTTCGCTGTCGGCTTCACGGTCGTCGGGCTACTACAGGCCATGGTATACAACAACTCGCTCTTCTACGGAGTGAGCGGGGCGCCCGACCGCGATAAGCGGGCGAGCGTCCACGAGTCGGTCCTGACCTTCGGTCAGATAAGCGGTTCGGTCAGCGGCGGCTTCGTCTACCAGGCGCTATCGATGCCGCCGGTGTTCGTCGGCCTGGCCCTACTGCTCGCGGCCGGGGCGGCCGCGCAGGCCGTCATGATCTACGCGGGCCGTCGTCCGCCGAGGGCCGCTATCAGCCGCCGCTCTTGACGAAGGCGTCGCGGTAGCCCATCGAGCGCACGCGCACGAGCGCCACGCCGCTCTCGTCCCGGGACAGCGGGCCGATGAACACCTTCCAGGTAGCCTTGCCGCGGCTCGTCGCCTGCTGGATCAGCACTAGGTAGCCGACGCTCAGGCGCGACGCCGCGTCCTTCGCGGCCGCCTCGCTCGCGAACGCCCCTATCTGGATATAGTAGCGGCCCTTCTCGAGCGCGCCCGAGACGACCGTCGCGGCCGTGGCGGCCGTCGCCGGAGCGACCGTCGCCTTGGTCTCGGCTGGCTTGGCCTCGGCGGCCGGAGCCGTCGAGACGGGCGGCTTCGGGCTTGTCGGCTCGATCGCTACGATATACTCCTTGGGCGAGTCGAGCGCTACGGCCGGAGCCTTACCCTCGGCCGGCTCGGCCACGTAGGGGGCGGTCTCGGGCTTATGCTCCGAGGCGTCGGCCAGCGCGACGCCGGCTGCGCCGTCGACCGGGGTTCCGGCGGCCATCGCCTCCGCCTCGGGGCCTCCTGCCGCCGCCGCCTCGGCCTCGCTGAGCGCCACCTCGGCCTTCTCGGAGTAGGGGTCGAGCCCGGCCGCCTCGTCTATGGCCGGCTGGCTTCCCGCCTCGGCCAGCTCGACGGCCGCGCCTTCGGCGTAGGGGTCGAGCCCGGCGGCCTCGTCGACCGCCGGCTGCCTTCCGGCCTCGGCCAGCTCCACCGACTCGTCGTCGAACGGAGCTATGCCCGCGGCCACGTCGACGACGGGGCCTTCCTCCGGCTTACCCTCGGCCTCGGCCAGCTCGACCGCGACGTCCTCGCCGTAGGGTCCCAGGCCGCTCGGCGTATCCACGCTCGGGGTCTCCTCGGGCTCCAGCTCGGCGTCTTCCATAGCCACGTAGGTCTCGGCGGCGCCGAATTCCGGCGTCTCGAGCGCCAGGGCGGACGGCCCGACCGACGCGGGCAGGACGATCTCGCCATCGGCCAGGCTGGTCGCCGGTATCTCGTAGACCGGCGCGCTCAGGCCGGCCAGCATGACTTCGGGTATCTCGTCGGCCTCGAGCTCGGGCCAGGCCAGCTCTAGACCGAGCCGGCCGGCGCCGTACTCCGGCGCCGTGCGGGCGAAGGCCTCCGCCGGCTCGGCGTCCGGGACGGCGGGGTCGTACATGGCGTACGATCCGTCGTACGACGCGCGAGACGGAGAGCTCAGCGCCAGCGCGCTGGCGCCTTCGGACGAGGGGACGACCGGATCGCGCAGCTCGGCGCCGGCCATCGGCCTATAGAGCTTAGGCGCGGACAGCGCGAAGGCCGCCGCCCTGGCTTCGGAGACGGTCACCGGATCGGCCAGGGCTATGGCCGGCACGCGTACCGCCGGGGCGGACGGGCCGCGCACGGCCACGTCCGGCCTGGACGCCGGAGATTCGTAGCGCTTAGGGGTCGCGCCGACCGCTACGCGCAGGGGAGTCTCGTCGGGTACGGGGAGCGACATCGCCACCGCCTCCGGAGCCGATACGGCCGGAGGCTCCGGAACGGCCTCGGGCGCAGCCGCGGCCTTGGCCGACGGGCTATCGGGTTCAGGCAACTGAGGCAGCACTATCGTGCGGATCGGCCGCGGCTTGGACGAGGCGAGCGATTCGGGCGTTTCCTTGCCGACCGGCTTGGGCTCGGCTATGGCCGCGCGGCTCGGCGCGGTCGCTGCCGGCGGAGCCTCGCGACTGATGGCCGAAGGCTCGGCGGCCTTCGACGGAGGCGCGGCGACGGCGGGCGCGGCGTCCTTAGGCTTAGCCTCGGCGACGACGGCGGGCGGAACCGAGGCCGTCGGCGCGGAGGAGGCCGGAGCGGCCGGTTCGGCGACCTTCGGGGCGGTCCTGGCCGGGGCTGCGGGCTCGACGCGGACGGCGGAGACAGCCGGCTGCGCGGAGGCGGACGGAGCCGCCGGGGCCAGTTCGTAGCCGAGGCGCTTGAGCTCGGCGGCCGCCAGGAGGCGCGGGTTGATATCCGGGTCCATCGAGGCGCTCGTCCCGGAGGAAGGGGCCAGCTCGACCGCGCTGCGCGGCTCCGAGGCCTTGACCCTCGTCACGCCGCCCCGCTGCAGCCCGATCGCCTCCGCGGCCTCGACCGACAGCATCATGAAGACGCCGGAGCTCTCGAGGCCGCGCGTCACGATTACCGTGACCGAGCGGCCGTTCTCGAGGTTGACCACGTCGACGGAGGTATTGCGCGCGAAGGAGTTGCACGCGGCGTAGTAGCCGGACGACGGGAAATCGCCGTAGGCGCCCATCATCGCGCTGCCTTCCCATGACGAAGCCGACGCGAGGGCGACGAGAGCCGCCAGGCCGAGCGTCAACGCGATACTATGCCTCTTCATATCCGTCATCCCTCCGCGAAGCGCTGACGCTCCGCAACGCGCCGCCGCAGGCGGCTGAAATGGCCGATCCGACGGCCATGCACGCTTCCTCTATATCGTCGGTCGCCGCGGACGCCGGCGCCGCCGCGGGGACCTCGCCGCGGCCGAGCTCGCCGCCGCCGGGCACGACGAGCACCCTGAACCTGCAGGCCGGCACGGCGGCCTCGCCGGCGTAGTCGGCCAGTACCAGGATGACGAAGTCGACGAAACCCTCGACCGAGTCGGCCCCGGGCGAGAACGCCTCGAACGCCGCGTCGTCGCCGCTCGTCGGCCTGGCGTTCGTCGCGATGAAGCCCGACTCGAACAGCCCGTCGAGGATGCCGGCGATGACGAGCTCTGAGGATCGCGACGAGGCCCCCTCCGCGGAGGCGCCCTTCTCCATCATCGATACCTCGACGGTCTGCGCGACCAGGCCCGGGACGGTCGCCGCCAGCGCAATGAAAGCCGCTATCGCGAGTCTTCTCATCGTTCGCATCCTTTTCTTCTTGGTATATCGGCCAGGCGGGCGGCATGATTTAGGCGTATCGTCTGATCGGCTCTCCGCCTTGCCGGTCCTCGATCCTTCGTGATAGCCTTACGCGGTTCGTTCATCGGGCGGAACGGCGATCACGGAGGGGCAATGGAGTATTTCGCCGTACAGGTATGGACCGGCAAAGAGGACGAGTTCGCCGACGCTCTATCGTCCGATCCGCGCCTCGACGCCGCGGCGATGGTACCGAAGCGGGCGCTCGACGTGCGCCGGGCGGGCAAGATACGCCGCGAGGTACGCCCGCTCTTCCCCGGCTACGTCTTCATCGCCGTCGACGCCGACCGCCTGAGCGACGAGCAGCGCTGGATACTGCGCGGCTCGAGGAATTTCGTGCGCGCGCTCCCGAATAACGTCGCGCCGCGGCCGGTCAAGGAGAAGGACCGGAGGCTGCTCGCCCATTTCATGTCGTTCGGGAAAGTTGCCGATATATCGAAGGTACGTTTCGACGCCGACGATCGCATCGTCGTCGTCGAGGGCCCGCTCAAGGGGCTCGAAGGCCTGATCGTCAGGGTCGATACGCGCAAGCGTCGCGCGAAGATCCGCCTGGACATGTGCGAGAACTCGTTCCTCGTCGACATGGGCTTCGAGATACTCGACCGGGCGGCGAAAGGGAGCGTTAGCAGCGATGGAGAGCAGCCCGGACAACCCTAGGATATACATCGTCGGCGCCGGCTTCGCCGGGCGCGCGATAGCGCGCGAGATCCGGGCCAAGGCCGTGCTCGGCACCATCGTCGCGTTCCTCGACGACGACGAGGGCAAGCTCGGCAAGCGGATAGACGGCGTGCCGGTGCTCGGCCCGATCCGCGACGTGGTCAGGCTGCTCGCCAGGGAACCCGCGGACGAGGCCATCATCGCGATGCCGAGCGCTCCGAGGGAACTGCTGCGCGAGCTGTACTTCACGCTCAAGCGCGCCGGCTTCGCCAGGATACGCATACTCCCGGACGTCGCGCAGATAGTCGAGGGCGACGCCCACCTCGTCCAGGCCCGCGAGATCGACCCGCAGGACCTGCTCGGGCGCAGCCCCGTCGCGATCGGGCTCAAGAAGAGCATCGAGTGGCTGGCAGGCAAGCGCGTTATCGTCACCGGGGCCGGCGGCTCGATAGGCTCCGAGCTCGCGCGGCAGCTCCTGTCGGCCGGGGTCGAGCGGCTGTACCTGTTCGGCCACGGGGAGAACTCGATCTACCAGATAGACCGAGAGCTGCGCGGCCTGCAGTCGGGAGGCGTCGGCGTGTCCACCGCGATCGTCCCCGTCATAGGCGAGCTCAAGGACCGCGACTACATGACGGACATCTGCCGCAGGCTCAAGGCCGACGTCGTGTTCCACGCCGCCGCGTACAAGCACGTGCCGATGATGGAGGCCAACACGGTCGCCGCGATCGAGAACAACGCGTTCGGCACCAGGAACCTCGTCGACGCCTGCCTCGCGGCCGGCGTCAGGCGCTTCGTCCTGATCAGCACCGACAAGGCGGTCGAGCCGCTATGCGTCTACGGCGCGTCTAAATTCCTGTCGGAACGCATAGTCCTCGACGCGCAGGAGCGGGCCGGGGCCGGGGAGCACTACATGGTCGTGCGCTTCGGCAACGTGCTCGGCTCGCGCGGCTCCATCCTGCCCCTGTTCAAGGGCCAGGTCGAGCGCGGAGGCCCGGTGACCGTCACCGACCCGGCGGCCAGCCGCTACTTCATGACCATACCCGAGGCCTGCTCGCTCGTGCTGAAGACCGGCGGCGTCGGCGCCGGCGGCGAGTCGTACCTCCTGGACATGGGCGAGCCCGTCCTGATACGGGAGCTGGCCGAGCAGGTCATACGCTTCTCCGGGCTCAGGCCCTACGACGACATCGCGATCGAGTACATAGGGCTCCGGCCGGGCGAGCGGCTCGAGGAGCGGCTCTTCTCGTCCGACGAGAGCCTCGCGGCGACCGAATTCCCGAAGATCAATCGCCTGGAGCGACGCGGACCCCGCTTCGACCTCGAGGCGGCCATGCGCGCGCTCGAGCCGGTATGCTTCAAGAGCGACGGCCGGCCGGACGCGTACCGCAACCGCAGGCGGCTGCGGGCCGCGCTCAGGTCCTTCATCCCCACGGTAGAGGAGCATCCCGATGAACCCGAATACTGACTTCATCCCGTTCGCGCGGCCGTCCATTGGCCCCGAGGAGGAGGAAGCCGTCCTCCGCGTGATGCGCTCCGGGTGGCTTACTACCGGGGCCGAGGCACTGGCCTTCGAGAAGGAATTCGCGGGCTTCGTCGGCTCGCCCCGCGCCCTGGCCGTCAACTCGGCGACGAGCGGCCTGCACCTGGCGCTCGAGGCGCTCGGCATCGGCCCTGGCGACGTCGTCGTCACCAGCCCCTACACCTTCACCTCGAGCGCGGCTGTGGTCCGCCACCTGGGCGCCGAGGTCGTCTTCTGCGACGTAGCGCCGGGATCGTACAACGTCGATCCCGACGCCCTCGGCAGGCTCCTCGCGACGACCAAGAACTGCCGCGCGGTCATCGCCGTCCACGTGGGAGGCCTGCCCTGCGACCTGCGCGCCCTGCGCGCCCTGGCCGACCGCTACGGCTGCGCCCTCGTCGAGGACGCGGCCCACGCCTTCCCGTCGAAGACCGCGGACGGCTACGCCGGCGCGATAGGCGACGTAGGCGTGTACTCGTTCTACGCGACCAAGACCATAACCACCGGCGAGGGCGGCATGCTCGTCACGCGCGACGAGCGGCTCGCGGCCCGCGTCGAGAAGATGCGCATGCACGGCTTCGACAGGGCGGCCTGGGACCGCTACACCGCCAAGAAGGCGTCATGGCGCTATTCGGTCGTCGAGGCTGGGTTCAAATACAACCTGCCGGACCTGCTCGCCGCTATCGGCCGGGTCCAGCTGACCAAGGCCGAGCGATTCCTAGAGGAGCGAAGGGCGATCGCGGCCCTGTACGACGAGGCCTTCTCGGGCGTCCGCGGGCTCGAACCGCCTCCGAGGGGCGAGGGCCACGCGTGGCACCTGTATTCCCTGCGGACCCTGCCCGAACGCGGCGGCGTCCCCAGGGACGATCTCGTCGAGGCGCTCTCCGAGCGCGGCGTCGGTACGTCGGTGCATTTCATCCCGCTCCACACCATGCCCTACTACGCCAAGCGCTACGGCCTCGGGCCGGAGGATATGCCCAACGCGATGGCCATGTTCGAGCGCACCGTCAGCCTGCCGATCTGGCAGGGCATGGGCCTCGACGCGGCTCGGCGCGTCGCCGACTCCGTGCTCGCCATCGCGGGGGCTCGGGGCGCATGAAGACGGCCCGGACGAGCGGCCTGTCGAACGTGGGGCGCCTGTCGGACTTCCCGCTCCTCGACGCGGTCTACGTCGGCACGGTGCGCTCGCCGGCCTCGAGGGGAACCATACGCTCCATCAGCGTGCCGCACCTGCCGCGAGGCTACCGCAGCGTCACGGCGGACGACATCCCCGGTTCAGCGAGGATAGATTACATCGGAGCGTCGGTGCCCGTCCTCGCCTCGGGCCGCGTCGCGTACCGCGGCGAACCGGTGGCGCTGATAGTCGGGCCGGACCGGCTCAGGGTAGCCGAGGCCGTATCGATGACCGCGGTCCGAGTGGACGAGGAGCCCGCGTCGTTCGGGTACGAGGCCTGCGAGTCGACGAGGGTCGTCGCCTCGTACGCCGCCGAGAGCGGCTCCGTCGAGGCGGCGCTGGCCAAGGCCGCCCGGGTAGTCGACGGCGAATACAGGATGGGCCCCCAGGACCATTACTACCCGGAGCCCCAGGGCGCGGCCGCCGGCTTCGACTACGATAAGCTGATCGTCTTCTCGTCGACCCAATGGCCCTTCCAGACCAGGGACGCGGTCGCCCAGGCCCTCGGGGTAGGCAAGGACGAGGTGGTGGTCAGGACCACGGAGCTCGGTTCCCACCTCGACGGCAAGCTGTGGTATCCGTCGCTGCTCGCCTGCCACGCGGCGATCGCCGCCAGGCTGAGCGGCAAGAACGCGCTCCTCGTGCTATCGAGGACCGACGACTTCATGTACACGACCAAGCGGGCGCCGACCCTCGTCTCGTACCGGGCGGGGCTCGACGAGTCGGGCAGGCTCGTAGCGATGGACGCGAGCGTCATGATCAACGCCGGCGCCTACGCGCCGTTCGGCGCGGCGCTGGTCGAACGGGCCGCCAAGGCCGTCGCCGGCGCCTACGCCTGCCCCGCCCTACGCGTCTCGGCCCTGGCCGTCTCGACCGACCTGCCGCCCATGGGCGCCTTTACCGGGCTGGGTACCGGGCCGGTAGCCTTCGCCGTCGAGCGCCTCGCCGAGGACCTGGCCGACGCCGCCGGCATGGACCCGTTCGAATGGCGCGCCATGAACGCGGCGAGGCGCGGGGATCCGACCTTCGGCGTCCCGCTCAGGAAAGGCTCGCCGCTCGAGGCCGTCTGCGGCAGGCTACTGGCCATCAGCGACTATCCCCGTAAGCGTTCGTCGTTCGAGCTGATCCGGAAGCGGCGGCCGGACCCCTCGTCGCCGCCCGGCTACGGCATAGGGCTGGCCTTCGGCCCCCAGAGGCCGGCCGCTACGCTGTCCTACCGCGACGCCCAGTCGCCCTCGGTCGAGGTAACCCTGTCGAAGGATTCGACGCTGACCGTACGCTCGAGCGTGGCGCCCGGCTCGGGCTCGGTAACGAGGATATGGAAACGCATCGCCGCGACCGCGCTCGGGCTCCAGCCCGACGCCGTCGAGATCGCGTCGCCGAGCACCGACGGGACGCCGGACTCGGGGCCGAACGCGTTCTCGAGGCGCATCGGCGTCGTGACCCGCCTGATAGGGTCGGCCTGCGAGGGGCTCGCGTCCAAGCGCTTCAGGGAGGCGCTGCCGATCACCATCAAGAAAACGCAGCGGGCCAGATCGTCCAGGGCCGCCCCGGAATCGCCGCTCGAGGACTCGTCCTGGGGCGCCGCCGTGGTGGAGGTCGAGCTCGATCCGGTCGACTCGAGCCCCGCGGTGCGCGGCATCTGGATCGTGGCCAAGGCCGGCAGGCTGCTGTCTCCGGAGGACGCGGCCAAGGCCCTCGAGCGCGACGCCGCCGTGGCGCTCGGCCTCTGCGTGGCCGAATGCCTCGACCTGTCCGCGGGGCCGGCGGAACCGGGCGACTTCAGGCGGTACGGACTCTGGCGGGCCAAGGACGCGCCGCCTATCCGGATAGAATTCGTCGACGACGACGCCGACCCCAAGGGCATCGGGGAGCTGGCCTACTCGCTCGTGCCCGCCGCGTTCGCCAACGCGCTGAGCCAGGCGCTCGATTCGCCGTGGAACTCGCTGCCGACCTGCCGCCGATCGGAGGGCGCCGACCGTGATAGTTGAATTCATCCTGAACGGGGAGGACGTGAGCCTGAAGGCCGATCCGCTCGAGCGGCTGTCCGACCTCCTGCGCGAGCGCTTCGGCCTGACGAGCCTGATGAGCGATTGCCGCGAGGGCGTCTGCGGCAAGTGCGTCGTCTTCCTCGACGGGCTCCTGGTCAACTCGTGCATGGTACCCGCATTCAAGGCGCGGGGTACCGAGGTCGTCACCTACGAGGGCTTCAAGAGCACCGACTCGTACGCGACCGTCGAGCGTTCGTTCCGCGAGGCCGGCGCCGAGCTCTGCGGCTTCTGCGACTCGGCGATGTACATGGCCGCCGGCTCGCTGATCGACGCGGCGAGCCGGCCGTCCGAGGAGGAGATCATGGAGGTCCTGTCGTCGGTGTACTGCCGTTGCGTGACGCCGTCACGCGCCCTCGGGGCGGTCAGGACCGCGCTCGAGTCGAGCCTCGGCGGGAAGTACGGCCGTGCGCGTTGACGAGGTATCCGCGCCGCAGACGATGGCCGAGGCCGTCGCCGTATTGAAGCGCAGGCCCGATGCGCTGCCCTGGGCCGGCGGGACGCTAATCCTCACGTCCGGCGGGGCCGGCGACGCCCCGGTCTCGGTGCTCGACCTGGGCAGGATACCCGAGCTGAGGGCCGTCAGCCGCTCGGATCGCTACCTCGAGCTAGGCGCCTGCGTCAGGCTGGCGACGATACAGGCCCTGCCGAGGAGCCTATCGCTCCAGCCGCTACGCGACGCGATCGGGCTCGTCGGCACGGCCACGGTCCGCAACATGGCGACGCTCGGCGGCAACATCGCCTCGCGCGACGCGTTCATGACCTGCTTCCCGTCGCTGGCGTGCATGGACGCGACCGTGGAGCTCCGCGACGCCTCCGGCTCCCGCTGGAGCGGTATCCACGCCCTCGTCGGCGGGGACGGCCGGCCGGCGTTCCCGGCCGCTACCCTGCTGACCAGGATACGCGTCCCCACCGCCCCGTGGGACGCGTTCGCGCTGCATAGGCTCGGCGAGCCGACGAAAGGGGACGCGTTCGCGTCGACCTTCGCCGCGGCCGCCCGTTTCGAGAAAGAGACCATATCGGAGCTGAGGCTCATCGCGTCGGGCAGGACGCTGGCGCGGGACCGGGCCCTGGAGCTTTCGCTGATCGGAAAGAGGTTGCCGTTGACCGTGAAAGACGTCGAGGAGGCCCGGGAGGCCGCCGGCGAACGAGCGATAGAGGCGGGGTTCCCCGCCCGGCTGGCGGAGCGCTTCGGCGCCTACGTCATGTCGTTCCTGGCCAGCGTCCAGGAGGGCGGCAGGTGAGCGGCGCGCTGTACCTGGTGCCGGTGCCGATAGGCGACGGCGACCCCATGGACGAGCTGGCCCCGAGGATACCGAGGATAGTGGCCGGTATCCGCGACTTCGTCGTCGAGAACGAGCGTAGCGCCAGGCGTTTCCTATGCCGAGTCATGCCGCAGGAGGCGCTCGACGCGTCGAGCTTCGGCGTGCTCGACGAGCACACGAGGCCGGAGGACGTACGCGCCCTGCTGGCGCCCCTGCTGGCCGGCCGCGACGCGGCCATACTCTCGGAGGCCGGTAGCCCCTGCGTCGCCGACCCGGGCGCGGCCCTGGTGGCCGAGGCGGCCGCGGCGGGGATCAGGGTCGTCCCCCTGCCCGGCCCGAGCTCTATCCTGATGGCTGTCATGGCGTCGGGCCTCGGCGGCCAGCGCTTCGCGTTCTCGGGCTACCTGCCTCCCGACCAGGCGGGCAGGGAGGCGGCCCTGCGCGGGCTCGAGGCCGACTCGAGGCGGCACGGGTCGACGCAGGCCTTCATCGAGACGCCGTACCGCAACGACGCCGTGGCGGCCAGCGCGGCCGCGGTGCTGGCCCCCGACACCGTGTTCTGCGCCGCGGTCGGCCTGTCCACGCCGGAGGAGCGCGTCGTCAGGATGACGGCCGCCGACTGGAGGGCGAGGCCCGAGCGCATCGGCAAGACGCCGACGGTGTTCCTCCTGTCGGCGGCCGGCGTCGGCAGGGGCGAGCCGACCGGCAAACGGGACGCCCCGCCGCGCGATCGGGCGGCGGGACGACGCGGACGCGGATCTTGACGATTCGGCGTTGGAGGTTACACTGGAATAGCCATGCATAATCAAACGGACCTGTTAGCCCAATACCAAAACGAGACCGCAGCGATAACGCCGTTCGCCCAGGCCCGGATGGGCCTCAAGCCGGGCCAGACGGTGGTGAAGCTCGACACCTACGGAATAATCTGCGTGCCGTACCGCCTGTCGATGAACGGCGCCGTCCTCGTCGCGTCGTTCTCCCGCGAGGAGCTGGCGTTCTTCCAGAAGTACGTCAACGGGCTCGCGGGCCTGACCCTCGTGTTCCAGCCGGGCGGCGCCCAGACGCCTATGAAGATATTCGCCCGCTGCCTCCTGCGCTCGGTCAGCCCGATGAAGGGCCGCGAGTCGATCGGGCTGATCGACGTCGCCTTCAAGCCCTGCCCGCCCGACCTCGTACAGACGCTCATCGATTACTTCATGCTGCTCGACCGCCTCAAGGTAGAGTACGACGACTACAAGGGCAAGCCGATATCGATCAACCCCGATACGGCCAGGACGATGGGCTACAACAACTACTGCACGATAGGCTACGCCGGGGCCCAGGCCAAGGTGGCGCTGTTCGCGCTGGCCAGCGATACCGCCGACTTCCTCGTGCCGATGAACGGGCCGATCCTAGAGCAGGACAAGCCTATCCAGCTCAAGCTATTCTTCCAGAGCTTCCAGTTCACGGTGGCCGGGACCTTGGCCTCGGTCGCCAGGCTGCAGAACGGCGTCCAGAAGGTCCGCGTCGCGCTGCAGTTCTCCTCCGAGCTCGTATCGGTCATCGAGCAATACCGCTTCGCCGAGCGCTTCGCGTCCAAGCCGCCGTCCGCCCCTGACCAGCCGGCCTGATTCCGCCCGGCTCCCGGCTCCCGGCTTGCCTAGCCGGCCAGCGCGGCCAGCTTCTCGCGTATGAACTCGCTCTTCTCCTTGAGCCCTATCGGTCCGGTCGCTATCATCATCACGTTCGGCCGGTGCGGGTCGAGCCGTATCTTCTGCCCGCTCTCCTTCATGAGCCTGAGCAGCCTGTCGACCGATATCTTCGATACCTTCGAGAATTCAACGGTCACGAAGCCCTTGCGCTCCTTTAGGGTGGCGATCGATAGGCGCTTGCATAGGAGGCGTATCTCGGCGAGGGCCAGGAGGCTCGAGGCGTCCTCGGGCACCGGCCCGAAGCGGTCCTCCAGCTCGCGGTACAGCGCCTCGAGGTCGTCCTGCGACATGATGGAGGCGATCTTCTTGTAGATCTCCATCTTGACCGCCTGCTGGCTGATATAGTCGTCCGGTATGTAGCCGGAATACTCGAGCTCCAGGTACGGCTCCTCCTCCGGCTTATAGCCCTCGTCCGACAGGCGGGCGACCGCCTCGTCGAGCAGCTTGAGGTACAGGTCGAAGCCGACCGAGTAGATGTCGCCCGACTGCTCGCGGCCGAGCAGGTTGCCGGCTCCGCGCACCTCCAGGTCCTTCATCGCTATCTTGAAGCCCGAGCCGAGGTCGGTGAAGTCCGATATGATCTGCAGGCGCTTCATCGCCAGCTCCGATAGGGCGCGCCCGTCCGGGTAGAACAGGTACGCGTAGGCGAGCCGGTCAGACCGCCCCACCCGCCCGCGCAGCTGGTACAGCTGGCTGATGCCGTAGATGTCGGCGCGGTCGATGATGATCGTGTTGACGTTCGGTATGTCTATGCCGTTCTCGATGATGGTCGTCGAGACGAGCACGTGGAAGCCGCGGTGGATGAAGCGGTGCATGATGTCCTCGAGCTCGCGCGCGTCCATCTGCCCGTGGGCCTTCTCGACCATCACCTCCGGCACGAGCCGCTGGATGAAGGCCATCGTGTCGTCGAGGCTCTGCACGCGGTTATGGAGGAAGAAGACCTGGCCGTCGCGCTCTACCTCCCGCCGTATCGCCTTGGCGATCAGGTCGGGCTGGAACTCGTCGACCACCGTCTGGATGGGGTGCCTATTGTTCGGCGGGGTCGTCAGCACCGACAGGTCCCTGATCTTCAGCATCGACATGTGCAGGGTCCTCGGTATCGGCGTCGCGGTCAGCGTCAGGCAGTCGACGTTGGCCCGCATCTCCTTGAGGCGCTCCTTGTCCTTGACGCCGAAGCGCTGCTCCTCGTCGACGATCAGCAGGCCGAGGTCCTTGAACGCCACGTCCTTCTGCAGGATGCGGTGGGTGCCGACGAGCACGTCTATCGAGCCCTCGGCGACGCCGGACAGCGTCTTCTTCTGCTCCTTGCGGTCGACGAAGCGCGACATCATGCCGAAGCGCACCGGCAGGCCTCGGAAGCGGTCCTGGCAGTTCTCGTAGTGCTGCTCGGCGAGTATCGTCGTCGGCGCTAGGAAGGCGACCTGCTTGCCGCCCATCACCGCCTTGAACGCGGCTCGCATCGCTATCTCGGTCTTGCCGTAGCCGACGTCGCCGCAGACGAGCCGGTCCATCGGGCGCTCGCTCTCCATGTCGCGCTTGACGTCGTCGATGCACGACAGCTGGTCTACAGTCTCCTCGTAGGGGAAGGCGGCCTCGAACGCGGTCTGCCACTCGCCGTCGGGCGGGAACGCGAAGCCGCGGGCCAGCTTGCGCCTCGAGTAGATGCGTATCAGCCGCTCGGCCAGGTCCTCGACGGACTTCTTGACCTTGTTCTTGCGGTTCTCCCAGGACTTGGAGCCGAGCCTGTCCATCCTCGGCTCGTCGCCCTCGTTGCCGATGTAGCGCTGTACCAGGTTCGACTGCTCGATCGGGACGAAGACGCTCTCCTCGTCGGCGTACTCTATCTTGACGTAGTCGCGGTCGTGGCCGAGCACCTTGACGCGCTCGATGCCTACGAAGCGGCCGATTCCGTAGTTGACGTGCACGACGAAGTCGCCCGGGTTCAGCTCGACGAAGGTGTCGATCACCTTCGACCGTACGCTCTTGAGCGACTTGGGGGCGCGCTTCCGGCGCCCGAAGATCTCGCCCTCGTGCACGAAGGCCAGCTTCGCCGACGGCACGGAGAAGCCGGCGGACAGCCCGCTCGGATGCACGGCCACCTCGTCGCGCGCTATCAGCGATGCGATGCGCTCCGCCTGTACCGCGTTCTCGGCGAACACGCGCACCTCGTAGCCGGCCCGCAGCAGCGAGTCGAGCTCGTCGCGGAAGTAGTTGACGTTGCCGAAGAACGACCGGGGCGGCTCGGAGCCGAAGGCGAGCCTGTCGCCGGCCGACTCGTCCTTGAGGGACCAGCCGGAGACGACCCTGGGCAGCTCGGCGATCTCGCGCTCGAAGTCGACGAGCACCGCCTCGGGCGGCGGCACCGGCCCCTCGAGCAGGGCCTTGCGGTACAGGCCGCCGTACTCGCGCTTGACCGCCTCGCTCTGGCCCAGGAGGCGCTCCCGCTCGAGCAGCACGACGACGTCGTCTGGCCCGAGGTAGCCGAACAGGCTCGACGGGCCGCCGAAGGCGAGCGGGTACAGGATCTCCTCGCCCTTGGCCTCGCCGAGCTCGGTCAGCGACTCGACGACGGACGCTATGGCCAGCGATCGGTCCTCGCCGGCCGGCCCGGGGCAGGCCGCCAGAGCCTCCCCGACGCGGGCCGCAAGCTCGGGGGTCCAGACGCACTCGCGAGACGGCCTGAGCAGCACCGTGCCGGGCCGCTCCGGGTCGGAGGCCTGCGACACCGGCTCGAACCTGCGTATCTCCTCGACCTCGTCGTACTCGAAGACTATGCGTAGCGCCGTCTCGTCGCCGGGCATGTAGACGTCGAGCACCTCGCCGCGCAGGGCGAACTCGCCTGGGAGGCTCACGCGGGGCACGCGCAGGTAGCCCCAGGCCGCGAGCCGGTCGGACAGGGCCCCGGCGTCTATCTCGTCGCCCTTGCGTACCCGGAAGAGCCCCCGCTCGAAGACCGAGCGCGGCGGCACCGGGGTCATCGCGGCACGCTGGCCCATCACGACGACGCGCGGCCCGTGGTCGTCGAGCACCGCCGCGAGGGCCGCGGCCCGCTGGCCGAAGGCGGCCGAGCGCGGCTCGACCGGGCGGTACGCGGCGGCGCTCCACCAGGGGAACACCATCGCGTCGGCGCCGGCGGCGCGGCAGTCGTCGGCGAAGGCCTCCGCCTCGGCGTCGGTCGGCGTCACGACGAAGTAGCGCCGCGATCCGTCGCTCCGGCGGGCCGCCTCGGCGGTTATCAGCGCGGCGAGCGGCTGCTCCAGCTCGGAGCAGTCCACCGGGAAGAAGCCGCCTTCGATGCGCCCGAGGGCCTCGGCGACCGGCGGATGCCCGGCGAGTCGTTTGGATATCGTTTCAAGCCGTAAGGAGTTCATGTAAATCGTCCGATATTTGAAGGAGGATAGCGCGCCGACCATAGTACACGAATCGCGGCGGCGCGCACAAGGAGACGCAGCAGTGCATCCGAATCGAGGCGTCTTGGCCGCGCTGGTCGCCGCCCTATGCCTGAGCGCCGCGGCCGCCCAGGCCGAACTTACCATAAGCTTCTTCGACAAGGCGGTCTACACGCCGGGCTCCGACGTCTACGTGAAGGTGACCGTCCGGAACGGCTCCCCGTCGACCTGGCGCTTCAAGCTGGCCGACGAGAAACGCCTGTCGGTCGGCTTCGAGGTCCGCTCCCTGGCCAACCGCAGGCTCGAGGCGAGCGACTCCTGGAAACGGGCCATGTCGTCGAGCTCGCCCGCCTACTACCGCGAGCTGGCCATCCAGCCCGGCGAGGAATACTCCTTCGTCGAGAACGTCGCCGACTACGTGGCCCTGTCCGAGCCCGGCGCCTTCTTCGTCACCTGCACCCTCTACCCCGAGCTGACCGGCAGGACCGCCGAGCCGTCGGCCATACGCTCGAACGCTCTATCCCTCTCGATCAGGCCGGGCGCCCCGACCCCGGCCGTCGCCGAGACGTTCGCGGCGGGCACGGCCGAGATCCTCAAGGCCGAGCGCGTCGGGCCGGACGAGGTCGTCGCGAGGACCATACGGGCTAGGCAGAAGGGCAGATGGAACGAGTTCTTCCTCTACCTCGACGTGGAGAGCCTCCTCAAGGCCAATAGCGACAAGAGCCGGTCCTACGACCGCGAGTCCGACGACGGGCGGCGGCGCATGATCGAGGCGTACAAGGCCGACCTGATGGCCAGCGTCGTGGACGCCGACATCGTCGTCGTGCCGAGCTCCTTCGAGATACTCGAGACGCGCTACGGCGCCTCGTACGGCACGGTCCGGGTAACGCAGAAATTCGACTACGACGGCTTCAAGATAATAAAGGAATACACCTACGAGCTGGAACGCCGCGACGATATCTGGTATATAGTGGCGTACACCGTACGGAACAAGGGTACCGAATGAAGGCTCTCATCGTCGTCCAGGACGACGCCGTGGCCGAGGTGGTCAGCTTCTACCTGCAGCCCCTCGGCCTGGACATCATCCATTACCGGGACCCCATCAAGGCCCTGGACAACCTCGACGAGATCATGCCCGACGCGGTGATCATGAGCGCCCGTGACTTCCCGCGGCACTGGAAGGCCATCGTCGTCGGGCTACGCTCCTCGAGGCCGAAGTCGGCCTGCGCCGTCATCCTGCTCAAGGGCGACTACTTCCCGTTCGAGGAGGCCGCCAAGGCCGCCTACCTCGGCGTGAACGGCGTCGTCAAGGAGGACCTCTCGGACAAGGCCGAACTCGACCGCTTCCAGCAGCTGCTCAAGCGATACGTCGAGGTGGACGACGCCAGGGTCTCCGACCGGCACGCGCCCGGCCCGTGGGACAGGCTCGGCTTCATCTTCTGCCATCCCGAGACGAACCAGCCGATAGCCGGCGCGATCGAGACCATATCCAGCTCCGGCCTCTCGTTCATACCCGAGACGAGCGCGGCCGTCAGCGACATGGAACCCGGCATCGTGATCGAGGAGGCGTCGCTCCGCCTCGACAGGGACATCCTGTCCATGCGCTGCAAGCTGATGCGCAACGGGCCGGTCATGGCCTTCTCGTTCGAGGGATGCGAGCCCGAGCGCGACGCCATCGCCGAGTACATCGCCGGACGGGCGGAACGCGAGATCAAAGCCCTGTTGAATCGTTGAGGCACTGGTGCTATTATGCCGATATGAATGTCAATGTACCATGCGACCAACAGCGAATCTCCGATTTCGCTAAGAAACTGAAGGCGGTTGGTCATCCTATCAGGCTCAGGCTGCTATGCCTCATCGCCCGCGAACAGGATCCGTGCGTATCGGACCTCTGGCAGTGCCTCGAGCAGCCGCAGCCGGTGATCTCGCAGCACCTGGCCATACTGAAGCAGGCCGGGATCGTCAGCGCCGAGGTCCAGAAGACCAAGCGCGTCTACTCGATAAGCGATCCGTTCATCAGCGACATGATCAGGAAGATGATAGCCGAGGCCTGATAGGATCAGGGCAGGCCCCTCCGCACCGCCGAGCGAGGATCGCTCAGCCGTATCGCGGCCTTCGCCGAGAGCGGGGCCGTATCCCGATCCGCTATTACCCGCCACAGCATCAGCGCCGGGGCCCTGGCGCCGGCTACGTACAGCGCGTCCGCCAGCGTGAACAGGCTAGCCTCGAAGCCCGTCTCGTCCAGGTAGGCTTCGACGTCCTTCCTGGAGCCGGCCCTCGCCATGAAGTCCCGCAGGTCCGTCCACGAGTAATCGCCGTCCTTCGCCTTGAGCATGGCTATCGCCTTCGATAGCACCATGTTGACGGCAATCGCCGCGTGCATCGGGGCGGCGGCCCTGCCCCGCTCCAGGTAATACGCCGCCAGGGCGGCGTGGGCCGACCTGGAGTACGAGTCGTCGAGCCGGTACAGCGTCATGAAACGATTGAAGCCCTGCTCCGCCAGCGTCGCCATCATCGCGTCCACCAGGTACCGGTCGACGCCGGCGTCGAGGCCGTCGACGATGCGCGTCATCACGTTCTCCCACGCGACGTACTCCGACCTGGCCTCGTACAGCTCGGCCATCGCGTAGAGTATCGTGTAGGCCTCTCCGGGTATCTCCAGGGACTCCCTCATCCCGTAGGCGCGCTCGTACTGGAGCTCGGCGAGGGAGAGTTCCCCCTCGATGAAGAACAGCCGGCCCTTCCAGTACTCCGCCTCCGGATAGAGCGCGAGGAGGCGCACGCGCTCCCGTAGCCGCTCGACCGAGTCGCCCAGCTCGCCGAGGGACCGGTACTCGTTCACCAGCAGGAGCACCTCGACGAAGGCGCGGTGGCTGTCCGATATGCGCTCGCGGCGCAGGTCCTCGAGCAGGCCGCTATCGCCCGGCCGGCGCCCGGCCGCGAGCCTCGCGTAGTCCCGCTGGATGAAGTCCTCGAGCGCGAACGACGATAGCACCGCCGTTATGGAGTCGCCGGCCTCGAGCGCCGCCTTGGACGCGAGCCCCTGGTCGAGCCGCGCGGCCGCGGACGCGAAGGCGTCTCGCCGTATCGTCAGCGCGCGGTCGAAGTACACGAGCGCCGCCCCGAAATCCTTCTCGGCGTACGCCCGCTTGCCCAGCTCCAGGCTCAGCCAAGCCGGCTGGGACGACTGAGCCGCGGCCGGGGCGGCCGACGCGAGGATGACGATGAGCGCCGCCGCGGCGACGCGTAGTCCTTTGGTCATAATCGGGCGAGTTCCTCCCCGAATACAGTATCGGCGTCTTCCGGCGCGCACGTTCGCGTTATTTCGCCCTTGCGGAACACCATGACCTTATCGCCCGCCCCGGTGATGCCTATATCCGCGTGCCTGGCCTCGCCCGGCCCGTTGACGACGCAGCCCATGACCGCGACCGTGATCGGCTTCCTGATCGAGTAGATGCGCTCGCGCCAGCGCTCCGTGAACGCGTGCGTGTCGAAGCCCGCCCGCCCGCAGCGCGGGCACGATACGATGTCGGCGCTGCTGCGCGAGCCGGTCGCCAGCGCTACCAGCTCGACGCCGGCTATCACCTCGTTCGACGGGTCGTCCGACAGCGAGACGCGTATCGTGTCGCCTACGCCGTCGAGCAGCAGCGGGTATATCGCCGCGGCGCTGCGCACGCAGCCCTGCACGAGCGGCCCCGCCTCGGTCACGCCTATATGGAGCGGTATATCGTACTTGGCAGCGAACAGCCGGTTGGCGCGCACCGTCTCCTCGACTCCGGAGGCCTTCATCGATACGATGACGTCGCGGAAGCCGAGCCCGTCGAGCGCCGCCACCTCGCGCTCGGCCGCCGCGACTATAGCCTTGCCGCGGTCGGGCTCGTCCCGCAGGTCGGCCGGCAGGCTGCCGGCGTTGACGCCTATCCGTATCGGCACGCCCTTGTCGGCGGCCTTCGCCGCTACCTCGCGCAGCTTCCACGGCTCCCCCAGGTTGCCCGGGTTGACGCGTATCTTGGCTATCGGGAAATCGAGGCAGCGCAGCGCTATGCGCCAGTCGAAGTGTATGTCGGCGACGAGCGGCAGGTCGACCATCGACGCGAGGGCGCCGAGCAGCTCCGCCTGGTCCAGGTCCGGCGTCGAGAACCGCAGGATATCGCAGCCGAGCGCCTCGAGGCCGCGGACGCCGTCCGCGACCGCCTCGAGCTCCCCTGAGCGCAGGGGCGCCTTCCACATCGTCTGCACCGACGGCCTATGGCCGCCGCCGACTATGACGCGCCCGACCTTTACGGGCCTTGTATTGCTTGCCATGCCGGCCATTATATACAAAAGCGTAATGAAATGGGAGCGCTTCCCGATAGGATGCGGGCGGGCCCGTATCCTTCGCATAAAAAAGGCCGGAGGAGGCTCGCGCCTCCTCCGGCCCGAAAGCCTGGTCGCCGCGGCTTAGATCGCGCCGAAGGTGAAGGCCATCACGAACAGCGCGACGGTCTCGCAGAGGCCGACGACGGTGATGTACTGTCCGAAGCCCTTGCCCGTCTCGCCGAACGCGTCCGACGAGGCCGCGCCGGCCTTGCCCTGGGCGATCGCGGACAGCGCCATCGCGAGGCCGCCGATCACGCCGGCGCCGAGCAGGAGCGCGGGGTCCTTGGTCGAGACGGCCATGCGCTGCATCAGGATGAAGCCGTAGATCGTCTGCGTCAGCGGCGCTCCGGCGAACACCACGAGGAGGAACGACGCGGGCTTGTTCGCCATGTAGTTGCGCTTCCAGGCCCCGATGGCCGCCTGGCCGGCGGTGCCGATCCCGATCGCCGAGCCTATGGCCGCGATGCCGAGTACGGCCGCGACGCCGATCATACCCATATTCATGAGATGCTCCTTTCCATGTCGGTCCGTTCTGCCTGAACGGTATCCCTGAACGGTTCGTATTTATAGCCGGACCACTCCATGCCGAGGTGGCCCGAGAACTCCAGTACGTTGAGCCGTACGCCGTGCACGATGACGGACAGCACGCTCATGATGATGTTGAGGCCGTGCCCGAACACGAGCAGGGCTATGCCGGCGGCGAACATGACGGCCTTGCCGAACATCGGCCCGGCCATGTTGTTCACGGTCTGGCTGATCGCGAGCCCCGCTAGGCCCACGGCCCAGAGCCTGATATACGAGACGATGTCGGCGAAGATGTTGACGACGCCGAGGAACACCGAGACGATGTTCGCCATGCTGGCGAGCACGCTCTTGCCGAGCGCCGAGAAGAAGTTGCCGCCGCCCTCGTAGTTGGCGAACATGAAGTTGAGGACGAAGCCCGCCCCTATCGAGATCAGCGACCAGGTCGGTATCGGGTGCTGCGTCGAGCTGATCACGAGGTTGAGCACGACGAAGAACATGCCGGCGACCATCGCGAACTGCCCGAGCTGCCCGATGAACTTAAGCGACGGGAAGTCCCTGCGGATGTTCATCAGGTGGGCGATGGACAGGTGCACGAGGCCGAGCATGAAGCAGAAGACCTTGACGTTGTTGCCGGAGTCTGGATTCGCGTTCGATACCCAGTACACCGATAACGTCTTGAGCGCGCCGGGGACCCGCTCCGGGGGCAGGCCGAACCAGCTCATCGTCAGGGCTCCCCAGACGACGGTCGTGGCCGCGAGCACCAGGAGGAGCCGCGTGAAGTCGGGCACCGGCTTGCCGGCCGCCTTCGACTTGATCGCCAGCGCGGCGCCGCCGAGGAGCAGGATGCTGCCGTAGCCGCCGTCGCCGAAGATCATCGCGAAGAAGATCGAGAAGAACAGCAGGAACAGGCCGGAGATGTCGTACTCGCGGTAGTTCGGCACCGTGCCGAGGAAGTCGAACACCGGCTGTATCATCCTGATGATAGCCGGATTCTCTATCTTGGTCGGCGGCTGCTCCTCGTCCAGCGGATCGTCGAGGATGAGCCCCCAGCCTTCCTTGGCGGCGAGCTCCGACAGGCGCTTCTCGTCCTTGGCGGGCACCCACGCCGCGAGCCAGGATACGCTCTCGCCCGCGGCCATGCCGGAGCGCAGGGCCTCGAACGCCTCGTCGCGCTCGACCTTGGCGAGCGCCTTCTTCAGGCCTTCGGAGCGCGGGGCCTCGGCGGCCATCGCCTCGCGGGCGGCGGCGGCCCTCGAGCGGGCGTCGATCAGCTCGGCCTCGAGCTCCGACAGCCCCTTGGCGGGCATGCGGAACTCGACGCAGTCGGCGGGCAGCTCCGCCTCCGGCCCGGCGACAGCGGCCAGCCGGACCAGGCCCTTGGCCTCGCCGAGGCGGATATAATCCGGCCCGAACGACGCGGCCTGCAGCTTCTTGGCCGGCAGCTCGACGAGGCGGAGCGGTATGCCCTTACCGGACAGCTCCGCGACGACCGACGGGTCGAAGTCTCCCCATGGCCTGACGCGCTCTATCTCGCGGGCTATCGCCGTAGCTTCGTCGTTCGCGGCCTTGGACTCCGCGTCGAGCCCGCGCACGCGCTCGGCCAGGTCGAGGCCGTCGCGGGCGCTCAGTTCGTCGCCCCGCCGCTCGGCCTTGAACTCGGACAGTAGCCCGATCGCCTCGCGTATCGACGCGACGGACGCCACCAGCTCGTCGTAGTCCCCGCCCGCGCCGGCGAGGGGCTCGACGTGCAGGATGCCGAGCCTGCGCATCGCGCGGAGGGCCTCTTTCTTCTCGCGCTCCACCATCATGACGAACGCGCGCTTCATCGGGGCTATCATGACGCTATCCTCTCGACCTTGCGCTTGGCCATCTTGCCTCGGACGACCTGGGCGGTCTGCTGGTCGCCTAGGTAGATGCCAATCTTCTTGATGCTCGCCGCGGTCTCCGGGATCTTGACCTTCTCGAACAGGTTGACGCGCTGCGTCGTCGTGCGCAGCTCGCGCGACAGCCTGGCTATCTGCTCCTCGAGCACCTTGATCTCGAGGTCGAGCGTCAGCATGGCCCGCAGGCGCTCGAGCGCCCGGTCTATCCACAGCGGCTTGGCGAACAGGTCGTACTCGTCGATCACGAAATCGGCGCCCTTGAACACGGGGATATCGACGCCGGCGATGTTCCCGACGCTCGTGCGTATCGTCCCCGACGAGAGGATCCAGCCGCCGTCGGGGCGCTTGATCGCGTCTTCCTCGCCGAAGACCGCGACCCAGGCCTGGAACTCGGCCAGGTGCCGGTCGCGCTCGGCGGCGATGTCCCGGGCCCTGGCCTCGATCCCGCGGATCTCGGTCTGCAGCTGCTGTTTCTTGAGCTGAAGCGTCGGAAGGTAGCGCTTATACATCTTGAGCGCGTCCTTCTGCTTCTTGAGCTCGTTCTTAGTCAGCTTTATCTTTGCCACTTAGCTTGCCTGCCCTTACAAGAGAGTATCTCTATGTAGTTTTGAACCACGGAGGCACGGAGGCGCGGAGAAGATGAACCTAACAAGGATGAGTCAACATCAATGTTTTGTTTAGTCATTCTCCTCATCTCTACTCCGTGTCTCCGTGTCTCCGTGGCCGTATTCATCCCTATTTCTTCGGCCAGAATTGGTCTATCAGCTTGGACTGGAGGCCGGTCTCCTGGGGCTCGAAGCAGGCCGCCAGGATCTCCCAGCCCTTGTCGAGCGCGCCCTCGAGCGGGATGTTGACCGACAGGTCCATCATCTCGCTCTCGAACAGCTCGCCGTACTTGAGCAGCTTCTGGTCCCAGGCGGACATCTGGAAGCCCATCGACTTCTTCTCGAGGGTGTCGCGGTACGCGGAGAACAGCTTGATCATGCCGTCCATGATCGCGCGGTGGTCGGCCCTGGTGCGGCCGTTGACCTGCTGCTTGAGGCGCGACAGCGAGCCGAACGGCTCGATACGGCCGCCCTTCAGGTAGAACTGGCCCTCGGTGATGTAGCCGGTGTTATCGGGCACCGGGTGCGTCACGTCGTCGCCCGGCATCGTCGTCACCGCGAGAATCGTGATAGAGCCGGAGTCGGCGAAGTCGACCGCCTTCTCGTAGCGGGAGGCCAGCTGCGAGTACAGGTCGCCCGGGTAGCCGCGGTTCGACGGCACCTGCTCCTGCGTGATCGCTATCTCCTTCATCGCGTCGGCGAAGTTGGTCATGTCCGTCAGCAGCACGAGCACGTTGAGGCCCTTGAGGGCGAAGCGCTCCGCGACGGCCAGGGAGATATCCGGCACCATCAGGCACTCGACGACCGGGTCGGCCGCGGTATGGACGAACATGATCGTCTTCTGGAGCGAGCCGCCCTCCTCCAGCGTGTCCTTGAAGAACAGGTAGTCGTCGTACTTCAGGCCCATGCCGCCGAGGATGATCAGGTCGACCTCGGCCTGCATCGCGATGCGCGCGAGGAGTTGGTTGTACGGCTCGCCGGAGATCGAGAAGATCGGCAGCTTCTGGCTCTTCACGAGCGTGTTGAAGAGGTCGATCATCGGGATGCCGGTGCGCACCATCTCGCGCGGGATGATACGGTTCGTCGGGTTGACCGACGGGCCGCCTATCGGGATCAGGTTCTCGCTCAGCGTCGGGCCGTTGTCGCGAGGCTCGCCCGAGCCGGTGAAGATGCGGCCCTTGAGCGAGTCGCCGAACGACACCCGCATCGGGTTGCCCAGGAAGCGCACCTCGTCGCCGGTCGAGATGCCTCGGCCGCCGGCGAATACCTGGAGCGAGACCATGTCCTCGTCGAGCCTATTGACCTCGGCGAGGGACACGCCGAAGCGCGTGGTGACCTCGGCGAGCTCGCCGTAGGTTACGCCGGTCGCCCGCACGGTGATGACGCTGCCCTTTATCGATTCGATGTGGGAATATACCTTCTTCATATCCGTTACTCCAGGCTCTCAATGATCCGGGCCGCCTTCTTGTCGAGCCCCGATACCCGCTCGTCGATGAAGGCCTTGAGCTCGGCCTCGGCCGACGCGTACGCGTCGGTGCCCCACTCGATGCCGTTGCCGTCGAGGAAGCGCTGCCTGAGCTGGTTGAACCAGGCGCGGGCGGCGTCCTTGTCCTTGAAGTCGAACGACGAGCCGAGTATGCGCACGCAGGAGCGGAACGACGCCTTCTGCCGCTCGGGCGACACGGACGCGTCGACCGCGTCGAACGAGTTCTGCTGCAGGTACACGTCGTCGAGGAACTCGCCCTTGAGGTACACGAGGAAGTCGTCCAGGCTCGTGCCCTCCTCGCCTACCACCTTCATCATCTGGCCGACCTCGGTGCCGCGCTTGAGGAAGGAATGGGCCCAGGCTACCGATGACGCGTCGAGCAGGCCCCCGTACTTGGACCAGGAGTCGAGCGGGTGGATCGCCGGGTACTTGCGGGCGTCGGAGCGCTCGCGGGACAAGCCGTGGAAGGCGCCGACCACCTTGAGCGTGGCCTGGGTGACCGGCTCCTCGAAGTTGCCGCCAGCCGGCGACACGGTGCCGCCGATCGTGACAGAGCCCTTCGAGCCATCCTTGAGCCGCACGATGCCGGCGCGCTCGTAGAAGCTGGCGATCACCGACTCCAGGTAGGCCGGGAAGGCCTCCTCGCCGGGTATCTCCTCGAGGCGGCCGGACATCTCGCGCATGGCCTGGGCCCAGCGGCT
>ERZ795053.1701-NODE-1701-length-27616-cov-12.351801_pt1 | contig 27616 bp, 27 predicted proteins | sample MGYA00375137_ERZ795053 | MGnify/ENA primary metagenome ERZ795053 (study PRJEB30182, sample SAMN05720284) | activated sludge metagenome | isolation source: Anaerobic digester | place: Hong Kong | collected 2014-12-17 ...
AGGCTCGTTGCGTTCGCACCGCTCAGCAAACGGCGGTTTTGAAGCGTGTCCTTAGATAGTTTTTATTGGCGGATTAGGGATTGCCGATTTCTCTTGTCAATCGCTTCTGACTACGATGCCCTGGTAGCTCAAGACAGCTGCATACCTCCGCAGACGAATACAAGGAGTCAACATGAACGATCCCAAGATGTCTCCCGCCGGCAAGTGCCCCGTCATGCATGGTGGCGCCACCGCCAACAGCGGCACGCCCACCGCGTGGTGGCCCAATGCGCTGAACCTGGACATCCTGCACCAGCACGATCGCAAGACCAACCCGATGGGTGAGTCCTTCGACTACCGCGAAGAGGTCAGGAAGCTCGACTTTGCCGCCCTCAAGACCGACCTGAAGGCCTTGATGACCGACAGCCAGGACTGGTGGCCGGCTGACTGGGGCCACTACGGCGGCCTGATGATCCGCATGGCCTGGCACTCCGCCGGTACCTACCGCACCGCCGATGGGCGCGGCGGCGGTGGCACCGGCAACCAGCGCTTCGCGCCGCTGAACTCCTGGCCCGACAACGTCAACCTGGACAAGGCGCGCCGCCTGCTGTGGCCGATCAAGAAGAAATACGGCAACAGGATCAGCTGGGCCGACCTGATCCTGCTGGCCGGCACCATGGCCTACGAGTCCATGGGCCTGAAGAGCTTCGGCTTCGGCTTTGGCCGCGAAGACATCTGGGCACCCGAGAAGGACGTGTACTGGGGTTCCGAGAAGCAATGGCTGGCCCCCACCGGCAGCGAAGGCAGCCGCTATTCCGGCGAGCGTGACCTGGAAAACCCGCTGGCCGCCGTGATGATGGGCCTGATCTACGTGAACCCGGAGGGGGTGGACGGCAAGCCCGATCCGCTGCGCACCGCGCAGGATGTCCGCGTCACCTTCGCACGCATGGCCATGAACGACGAGGAAACCGTGGCCCTCACCGCGGGCGGCCACACCGTCGGCAAGGCGCACGGAAACGGCAACGCCAAATTGCTCGGTGCCGAGCCCGAAGGCGCCGGCCTGGAAGCACAGGGCTTCGGCTGGCTCAACACCACCGAACGCGGCATCGGCAGCAACACCGTGACCAGCGGCATCGAAGGCGCCTGGACCACCCACCCGACCCGGTGGGACAACGGCTACTTCGACATGCTGTTCAACCACGAATGGGAGCTCAGGAAGAGCCCCGCCGGCGCCTGGCAGTGGGAACCGGTGAGCATCAAGGAAGAAGACCGGCCGGTGGACGCCGAAAACCCGCAGGTCCGCCACAACCCGATCATGACCGACGCCGACATGGCCATGATCAAGGACCCCGTCTACCGCAAGATCTCCGAGCGCTTCCACAAGGATCCGGCCTACTTCTCCGAAGTGTTCGCCCGCGCCTGGTTCAAGCTGACCCACCGCGACATGGGCCCGAAGGCGCGCTACATCGGCCCCGACGTGCCCAAGGAAGACCTGATCTGGCAGGACCCGGTGCCGGCCGGCAGCACGACCTACGACGTGGCCGCGGTCAGGCAGCAGATCGAGGCCAGCGGCCTTTCCATCGCCGACATGGTGGCCACGGCCTGGGACAGCGCCCGCACCTTCCGCGGCTCCGACATGCGTGGCGGCGCCAACGGCGCGCGCATCCGCCTGGCGCCGCAGAAGGACTGGCAAGGCAACGAACCGGCCCGCCTGCAGAAGGTGCTGGCGGCGCTCGAACCCATCGCCGCCAAGACCGGCGCCAGCGTGGCCGACGTGATCGTGCTGGCCGGCAACGTGGGCGTTGAAAAAGCCGCCAGGGCTGCCGGCCACGCCATCACCGTGCCCTTCACCCCGGGCCGCGGCGACGCCACCGACGCCATGACGGATGTCGAATCGTTCGAGCCGCTGGAGCCGCTGGCCGACGGCTACCGCAACTGGCAGAAGAAAGACTATGTCGTGACGCCCGAGGAGCTGATGCTCGATCGCACCCAGCTCATGGGCCTCACCGCCCCGGAAATGACGGTGCTGGTGGGCGGCATGCGCGTGCTGGGCACCAACCACGGCGGCACGAAGCATGGCGTGTTCACCGACCGCGAGGGCGCGCTCACCAACGACTTCTTCGTCAACCTGACCGACATGGCCAACACCTGGCGGCCGACCGGCAGGAACAGCTACGAGATCCGCGACCGCAAGACCGACAAGCTCAAATGGACGGCCACCCGCGCCGACCTGGTGTTCGGCTCCAACGCGATCCTGCGCGCCTACGCCGAGGTCTACGCCCAGGACGACAACCAGCGCAAGTTCGTCGACGACTTCGTCGCCGCCTGGACCAAGGTGATGAACGCAGGCTTCGCCTGACCCTTGCCCCAACCCGGCAGGTGGTCCCGGGCCACCTGTCCGCCGGCTTCAAGCCTTGAGCGCCGCCGCTTCCAGCGGGCGGCGCTTTCTTTTTGGCCCATTGCCCTGTCTGAAGCCGGCCCACCCACAAAAAGGCCCTTGCTGGACAAGGGCCTGAAGAAGGTTGGCGCGGCTGGCGGGGATCGAACCCACGACCCTTGGCTTCGGAGGCCAATACTCTATCCACTGAGCTACAGCCGCGCGTGCGAGAAAGATGGAATTATCGCCCATCAGCCTTGGGCGGGCCGCCGTCGTGGGCGCCCACACCGTCCGCAACCCCCGACACGCGAACCCCGAGCCCCCCGAATCGGGGGACGGGCATGCTTTATGCAGCCTTTACGTTTTTCGAGCAAAATAGCCCGTTTACCGGCACCCCACCGGCGGGTGCAGCTATGGATTTGAAAGCAAACATGCCTTTGCGCACCGTCTTTTTGTCGGGTTGCCGCCCTGCGCGGGTGGCGGCCGTTCTGGGGGTCGCGCTGCTGCTGGCGGCGTGCGGGAAGAAGGATGACGCAGCAGCCGGCGCTGCCGGCGCCAAGGGCGCGCCGCCCCCGCCCGAGGTCGCCGTGATCGCGGTGCAGCCCGGTACCGTGAAGCTGAGCACCGAGCTGCCGGGCCGCCTGGAGGCCTCGCGCGTGGCGCAGGTGCGCGCCCGCGCCGCGGGCATCCTGCAGAAGCGCCTGTTCCGCGAGGGCAGCGACGTCAAGGCAGGCCAGGCGCTGTTCGCCATCGATTCCGCCCCTTACCAGGCCACGCTGCAGAGCGCCCAGGCCACGCTGGCGCAGGCCCAGGCCAACCTGTCGCAGGCCAGTGCGCTGGCGGCGCGCTACAAGCCGCTGGTGGAAGCCAACGCGGTGAGCAAGCAGGACTACGCCAACGCCGTGGCCGCGCAGAAGGCGGCCGAAGCGCAGGTGCAGGCCGGCCGCGCCGCCGTGCAGACGGCGCGCATCAACCTGGGCTACGCCACGGTGACGGCCCCCATCGCCGGCCGCATCGGCCGTGCGCTGGTGACGGAAGGCGCGCTGGTCGGCCAGGGCGAGGCCACGCAGCTGGCCACCATCCAGCAGATCAATCCGCTGTACGTGAACCTCTCCCAGTCCGCCAACGACGTGCTGCAGATGCGCGAGGCGCTGCGCAAGGGCCAGCTGACGCGCGCGCCGGGCGCGGAAGCCGCCCGCGTGGACGTGCTGCTGGAAAACGGCCAGGCCTACCCCGAGCCCGGCCGCCTGCTGTTCTCCGACCTCAGCGTCGACCCGGCCACAGGCCAGGTGTCGGTGCGCGCCGAGCTGCCCAACCCGCAGGGCCTGCTGCTGCCGGGCATGTACGTGCGCGTGCGGCTGGAGCAGGCCGAGGTGCCCAACGCCATGCTGATCCCGCAGCAGGCGGTCACGCGCGGCAGCCGCGGCGATTCGGTCACCGTGGTGGCCGACGACGGCAGCGTGGCGCCGCGCCAGGTGAAGATCGAAGGCGCGCAGGGCAACAGCTGGATCGTCACCGACGGGCTCAAGCCGGGCGAAAAGGTGATGGTGGAAGGCGCCATGAAGCTGGCCCTGGGCGCGAAAAAGGTCAAACCCGTGCCTTGGGAGCCCAACAAGCCAAAAGCCCAGGCAGGGCAGGCGCAGGCAGCTCCTGAAAAAGGAGCATCCGCTGCCCCGGCCGCCGCTTCGGCGCCGGCTTCCGCGGCCTCGCGCTGAGCCCGCCGGAGCACCGCGACATGGCCCAGTTCTTCATCGATCGCCCGATCTTCGCCTGGGTGATCGCCCTCTTCCTGATGGTGATCGGGGCGACCGCGATCACCCAGCTGCCCATCGCCCAGTACCCGCCGGTGGCGCCACCCACCATCGTGGTCAGCGCCACCTACCCCGGCGCCTCCGCGCAGACGCTGGAGGATTCCGTGCTGGCCGTGATCGAGCGCGAGATGAACGGCTCGCCCGGCCTGGCCTACATGGAATCGGTGGCGCAGGCCAACGGCACCGGCCAGATCACCATCAGCTTCGAGCCCGGCACCAACGCCGACCTGGCGCAGGTGGACGTGCAGAACCGCCTGTCGCGCGCCACGCCGCGCCTGCCCAGCGTGGTGACGCAGCAGGGCGTGCGGGTGGACAAGGCGCGCTCGAACTTCCTGCTGTTCGTGATGCTGTCCTCGTCCAACCCGGACATCGACGTCACCGGCCTGGCCGACTACGCGGCGCGCAACGTGCAGCCCGAGCTGCAGCGCATCGACGGCATCGGCCAGGTTCAGCTGTTCGGCTCAGAGCGCGCCATGCGCATCTGGGTCGACCCGAACAAGCTGCAGAGCTACAGCCTGCAGCCCGCCGACGTGTCCGCCGCCATCCAGGCGCAGAACGCGCAGGTCTCGGCCGGCTCCATCGGCGATCTGCCGCTGGCCGCCGGCCAGACCATGACCGCCACCGTGGTGGTGCCCGGCCAGCTCTCCAAGCCCGAGCAGTTCGGCAACATCGTGCTGCGCGCCAACGCCGACGGCTCCACCGTGCGCCTGAAGGACGTCGCACGCATCGAACTCGGCGCCCAGACCTACGCCACCGCCGCGCGCCTGAACGGCCAGCCCGGCGCCGGCATGGGCGTGCAGCTCTCGCCCAGCGGCAACGCGCTGGCGGCGGCCAAGGCCATCCGCGCCAAGCTGAAGCAGCTCGAGCCCTATTTCCCGCCCGGCGTCACCTGGACCATCCCCTACGACGCCTCCGACTTCGTGAAGATCTCCATCCAGAAGGTGGTGGAGACGCTGGTGGAAGCCGTCGTCCTGGTGTTCCTGGTGATGTTCCTGTTCCTGCAGAACTGGCGCTACACCGTGATCCCGACCATTGTGGTGCCGGTGGCGTTGCTCGGCACCTTCGGGGCGCTGCTGGCTTTCGGCATGTCGATCAACGTGCTCACCATGTTCGGCATGGTGCTGGTGATCGGCATCGTGGTGGACGACGCCATCGTGGTGGTGGAAAACGTCGAGCGCATCATGAGCGAGGAAGGCCTGCCGCCGCTGGAGGCCACGCGCAAGGCCATGAGCCAGATTTCCGGCGCCATCATCGGCGTGACGGCGGTGCTGATCGCGGTGTTCGTGCCGCTGGCCTTCTTCTCCGGCTCGGTGGGCAACATCTACCGCCAGTTCTCGGCGGTGATGGGGGTGTCGATCTTCTTCTCGGCGTTCATGGCGCTGTCGCTCACGCCGGCGCTGTGCGGCTCGCTGCTCAAGCCGGTGGAAGCCGGGCACCACCACGCCAAGCGCGGCTTTTTCGGCTGGTTCAACCGCGGCTTCACGCGCACCGCCAAGGGCTACGAAGGCTTCGTGGCCCGGCTGCTGCGTCGCGGAGGCCGGCTGATGCTGATCTACCTGGTGCTGGCCGCGGTGGTGGGCTGGATGTACCTGCGCCTGCCCACCTCGTTCCTGCCGCAGGAAGACCAGGGCAACATCCTGCTCAACATCCAGCTGCCGCCGGGCGCCACGCAGGAGCGCACGCGGGCCGTGGTCGAGCAGGCCGAAGCCTTCATGCTCAAGCAGCCCGAGGTCAAGAGCATGGTGGCGGTGATGGGCTTCTCGTTCTCCGGCCAAGGCCAGAACGCGGGCATCTCGTTCGTCACGCTCAAGCCCTGGGACGAGCGCCCGGGCCCGCAGCATTCGGCCAGCGCCATCGCAGGCCGCGCCATGGGCGCGCTGTCGCGCGTGAAGGACGCCTTCATCTTCGCGCTCAGCCCGCCGCCGATCCCCGAGCTGGGCGTCAGCTCCGGCTTCACCTTCCGCCTACAGGACCGCGGCGGCCACACCCACGAGGAACTGGTGGCCGCGCGCAACCAGATGCTGGGCATGGCCTCGCAGAGCAAGCTCCTGGCCGGCGTGCGCCCCGACGGCCTGGAAGACGCGCCGCAGCTGCAGGTCGAGATCGACCGCGACAAGGCCGCCGCGCAAGGCGTGAGCTTCGGTGCCATCAACGGCGTCATCGCCACCGCGCTGGGCTCCAGCTACGTGAACGACTTCCCCAACGCCGGCCGCCTGCAGCGCGTGGTGGTGCAGGCCGACGCCCAGGCGCGCATGCAGCCGGAAGACATCCTCCAGCTCAACGTGCTCAACACCAAGGGCCAGCCGGTGCCGCTCTCGACCTTCGCGACCACGCGCTGGATCACCGGCCCCATGCAGACCATCCGCTACAACGGCTACCCGGCCATGCGCATCGCCGGCGGCCCGGCGCCGGGCTACAGCACGGGCGACGCCATGGCCGAGATGGAAAAGCTCGCCGCCCAACTGCCGGCCGGTTTCGGCTATGAATGGACCGGCCAGTCGCGCGAGGAAAAGCTGGCCGGCAACCAGGCCGTGATCCTCTATGGCTTCGCCATCCTGGCGGTGGTGCTGGCGCTGGCCGCGCTGTACGAGAGCTGGTCGATCCCGCTGGCGGTGATCCTGGTGGTGCCGCTGGGCGTGCTGGGCGTGCTGCTCGCCGTCACCGGGCGCAGCCTGGCGAACGACGTGTACTTCCAGGTCGGCCTGATCACCATCATCGGCCTGTCGGCCAAGAACGCCATCCTGATCATCGAGTTCGCCAAGGACCTGCAGGCCCAGGGCAAGAGCGCCTTCGAGGCCGCGCTGGCCGCCGCCCACCTGCGCTTCCGCCCCATCGTCATGACCTCGCTGGCCTTCTCGCTGGGTGTGCTGCCGCTGGCCGTCGCCACCGGCGCCGGCTCGGCCAGCCAGCGCGCCATCGGCACCGGCGTGATGGGCGGCATCCTGGTGGGCACCACGCTGGCGGTGTTCTTCGTGCCGATCTTCTTCGTGGTGGTGCGGCGCATCTTCAAGCCCGGCCAGCGCGAGCAGGAGCGCTCGCACCTGCACGCCGAGCACGCCGGCATCACCGCCGCCTCGGCCGACGCCTACGTGAGCGCCGCCGAGCAAGGTCTGAGCGATGATGAGCGCCGCGCGCTGCACCAGGGCGCCCAGGACGAACCTCCGCCGGAAGACGGCACGCCCAGGACGCCGGGAACACCCCAATGAGCAGGACCTCCGTGACCTCCACCCTTCGCCATCTGCCGTTGCGCCCCGTGGCGCTGGCCGCGGCCGCCGCGCTGCTGGCCGGCTGCTCGCTGATCCCCGCCTACCAGCGCCCGGCCGCGCCGGTGGCGCCGCAATGGCCCGCCACGGCCGGCGCCCTGCCCGAAGGCGGCTCCGCCGCGGCCGATCTGCCCTGGCAGGACTTCGTGCAGGACGCGCAGCTGCGCCAGCTCGTCGGCCTGGCGCTGGCCAACAACCGCGACCTGCGGGTGGCGGTGCAGAACATCGAGGCGGCACGGGCGCAGTACCAGATCCGCCGCGCCGACCAGGTGCCCAATTTCAACGCCACCGCCGGGTTCTCGCGCTCGGCGCCTTCGGCGCTGGCGGCCTTTGGGGCGCCGCGCGTGTCGCAGGCGTATTCGGTGGGCGTGGCCATGGCCAGCTGGGAGATCGATTTCTTCGGCCGCGTCGACGCGCTCAAGGAACAGGCGCTGGCGCAGTACCTGGCCACCGAGGAGGCGCGCAAGTCGGCCCAGATCAGCCTGGTGGCCAACGTGGCCAGTGCCTGGCTCACGCTCAAGACCGACACCGAACTGCTGGCCCTGGCCGAGCGCACGCTGGGCACGCGCCAGCAGACGCTGCAGCTCACCAAACTGCGTTTCGACAACGGCGCCTCGTCGGCGCTCGATCTGCGCCAGGCCGAATCGCTGTCCGCCACCGCCGCCGCCACGCGCGCGCAACAGCAGCGCCTGCGCGCGCAGGACATCAACCTGCTGACCCTGCTGGTCGGCCAGGCGATCCCGGAGAGCCTTATTCCGCCGGTGCCGGCCGTACAAACGCCGCCGCCCTCCAACGACGCCAGCCAGCCCACGCCGCTGGTGCAACCTGCCGCCGACCTGCCGGGCTTCGCCCAGGTGCCGGCCGGCCTGCCGTCCGACCTGCTGCTGCGCCGGCCCGACGTGCGCGCGGCCGAAGAGCAGCTGATCGCCGCCAACGCCAACATCGGCGCCGCGCGGGCCGCCTTCTTCCCGCGCATCTCGCTCACCGCCAGCCTGGGGCATTCCAGCCGCGAGCTGGACAACCTGTTCCAGGCCAGCAGCCGCGCCTGGGCCTTCGCGCCCAGCCTGGTGCTGCCCATCTTCGACTTCGGCCGCAACCAGGCCAACCTCGACGCTGCCAGGGCGCAGCGCGAGATCGCCGTGGCCAACTACGAGAAAGCCATCCAGACCGCGTTCCGCGAGGTGGCCGACGCACTGGCCGGCCGCGCCACGCTGGCCGACCAGTACGGCGCCCTGCAGGCCCAGGCCGAGGCCGACCGCGACCGCTTCCGCCTGTCCGACCTGCGCTACCGCAACGGCGTGTCCAGCTACCTCGATCTGCTGGACGCGCAGCGCTCGCTGTACACCACCGAACAGACGCTGGCGCAGGTGCGGCTGCAGCAGCGCGCCAACGACGTGCTGCTCTACAAGGCCCTGGGCGGCGGCTGGACCGAGCCGCCTGCGCCAGCAGCCGCAGCCGCGGCGCCGGCCAGCCAGTAGCCATGCGGGTGAAGCGCCCGGCCCTGGCCCGGCGCGCCCCTATAATTGAAGATTGCCGCGCGCAGCCGCCTGCCCTGCTGTCCGCGTGGTGTCGACCCCGCCATACCCCACGAAAAACGCCCCCGAGGATGCCATGAGCGACAGCGCGCACGAGGAAGCACACACCGGCCCGATCCAAACCCCCAAGCAGCTGTTCTGGGTCAGCCTGGCGGCCTTCGTGGTGCCGGTGCTCATCATCATCGGCCTGGTGGCCTACGTCACCTCCGCCAACAAGCTGTCGCCCGGCGCCACCGACGACGAGCAGGCCATCGCCATGCGCCTGCAGAAGGTGGGCTCGGTGGAAATCCGTGACGCCAACCGGCCGCTCGCCTCCGGCGAAGACGTGTTCAAGGCCCAGTGCTCGGCCTGCCATGCCACCGGCGTGGCCGGCGCGCCCAAGTTCCAGGACGCGGCGGCCTGGGGCCCGCGCATCACGCAAGGCTACGACACCCTGCTGCTGCACGCGCTGAAGGGCAAGGGCGCCATGGCGCCGCAGGGCGGCGGCAACTTCTCCGATGTGGAAATCGGCCGCGCCGTGGTCTACATGGCCAACGCCGGCGGCGCCAAGTTCCCGGTGCCCGGCCCGGCGGCTGCCGCCTCCGGTGCCGAAGCCGCCGCTGCGCCGGCTGCTGCTGCCGCGCCCGCACCCGCTGCTGCACCGGCGGCCGAGGCCCCTGCCGCAGCCGCGCCGGCTGCTGCCGCGGCCCCCGCAGCCGCTGCCGCACCGGCCGCCGCCGCAGGTGGCAACGCCGCTGCCGGCAAGGCGCTGTACGACTCCGTGTGCATGGCCTGCCACGCCGCCGGCGTGGCCGGTGCGCCCAAGTACGGCGACAAGGCCGCCTGGGCGCCGCGCCTGGCCGCCGGCATGGACGAGGTCTACAAGATCGGCCTGAGCGGCAAGGGCGCGATGCCGCCCAAGGGTGGCTCCACCGCCTCGGACGCCGACTTCAAGGCCGCCGTCGACTACATGGTGAGCGCCGTCAAGTAAGGCACGCACGGCTTCACGAAGAACCGGCCTCAGGGCCGGTTTTTTCATGCCTGATTTGATGTCTTTTAGGCCTTCAGCCCTTGTGTGGCGGGCGCAGGCAGCTATCTATTTTGAAGTATCGGCCAGCCGGGCCGCGTGCCGCGCCTGCGGGCTCGTCACATAGCTGAAGCGCGCGGGCAGATCCGCAGCGCGCATCGCTTGCGGCTCCCAGGCGCCACCGCGCTCCACCAGATCGGCCACGGCGGGCACGTCCTGCGTGTGCACCAGGCCGAAGCCGCCGCTGGTGTGCAGGTACACGCGGCCGGCCTCGTCGGTCAGCACCTGCTGCACCCGGGCCGGCGCGCCGGTGTGCGCGTGCACGGCGCCGCCCTCGGCCACGCGCCAGATCCAGGGCGTGGCTTCCAGCTCCACGTACACGCGCTGCGGCCCGTTCTGAAAGAACCACTGGCCGGCGTCGTCGTGCCCGTAGTTGCGGCCGATGAAGTCGATCAGCCCGGCATGTTCCAGCCGCGAGCCTTTGGCGCCAGCCGCCCCGCCGGCAAAGGCGCCGGCCGCCTGCGCGGCGGCGTCGCGCAGCCACCAGTTGCCGCGCGCGTCCAGCCCCAGCCAGCCGTAACAGTGCGGCACGTTGGGCCATTTGGCCATGGCCTTGAGCACCATGTCGTCCATGCGGACCATTATGTCGGCGCCGCGCGATGGCACCAAACGCTATCGATTCATGAGCTGCCTGCGCCCGCTGTGAATAGGCTACAAGCCGATTTGGCTTGAAAGTCGCACGCTGCTATGCCAGCTGCGCCGCCAGCCAGCCGCCCACGGCGCGCGGCAGCCAGAACACCTGGCCGGGCGGCGCGCCCTGCGGAAAGCCGACGTGGCCGCCTTCGGCCGGCTGCCACAGCGTGGTGCTGGCGCTGACCTCGGCCGTTGTGGGCAGCGACGCGGGGGGCACGAACGGATCGTTGCGCGCGTTGAGCAGCAGCGCCGGCAGCCGCACGGCGCGCAGGTGCGGCCTGGCGGAAGCACGCTGCCAGTAGTCCTCCACGCCGGCGAAGCCGTGCAGCGGCGCGGTGAACAGGTCGTCGAAGGTGAACAGGTCGCGCGCGGCGCGCAGGCGCCGGGCGTCGAACAGGTCGGGGTGCTGCGCCAGCTTGGCCAGCGCCTTGGGCTTCATGCTGCGCAGAAACATGCGGGTGTAGACCTGCCGGTTGAAGCCGCGGCCGATGTGGTGGCCGGCCGCCGCCAGGTCCAGCGGCGCGCACACCGAGGCCACGGCGCTCAGCGTGCGGCCAGCCGTATCGCCCGCCTCGGCGGCCCAGCGCATGAGCGCGTTGCCGCCCAGCGAGACGCCCACGGCCAGCAGCGGGCCGCCGCCTTCGTCGCGTTGGCGGGCGGCAAAGCGCCCGAGCATCCAGGCGATCTCCTCGAAGTCGCCCGAGTGGTAGGCGCGCGGCGCGAGGTTGGGCTCGCCCGAGCAGCCACGGAAATGCGGCACCGCGAACCGCCAGCCCTGCCCGCGCGCCCAGCCGGCGAAGGCCTCGGCGTAATGGCTGCGCGAGGAGCCTTCCAGCCCGTGGAACAGCACCAGCAGCGGCGCGCCGGGCGCGGGTGGCGGGCTCGGGTCCGGGCGCAGCCAGTCGACGTCGACGAAATCACCGTCGGGCGTGCCCCAGCGCTCGCGCCGCCACAGCGGGCGCGGCCCGGCTACGCGGCGCGCCTGCAGCGCCGCCCAGATGGTCTGCAGGTGACCACCGGGCAGCCATGCGGGGGCACGGTATTCCATCACTTCAAATTTGATAGCTGCCTGCGCCCGCCACGAAAGGGCTGTAGGCATAAAGGACTTGAAAAACTGCTGTGCCGACGATCTTCAGTGCAGCAGCCGGCCGTGCTCGGTGACCTCGGCGCGCTGCTGCGTGCCGGGGCTGGCGTGGTGCGCCGCCAGACGCCAGCCCTGGGCGGTCTTGAGGTACACGTTGGTGGCCACCACCCAGCTCTGGTGCGGACCTTCGGACAGGGTGATCTCCACCCGCTCGATCACGCTGTGCACGCTGGTGGTCATGGTTTCGATCTTGCGCACGCGCTGCGGCTCGGCGCGGATGGCGCCGAGCGAGAACATGCGCTCGAACGCGGCGCGGATGGCGGGCGCGCCGGTCACGCGCGGGCCGCCGGGCAGCACGCAGACGATCTCGTCGTCGTCGGCCCAGCAGGCCATGAGCTGGTCCAGGTCGGAGGCCTGCAGCGCCTCGTAGAAGGCGGCTTCGACGTCGTCGGCGGTGGCGCCTGGCGGAGCGGCGGTTCGGTAGGGCGTCTTCGGCATGGCACGGTCGGGAAGTGCTCACCGTATTGTGCCGCGTGCCGCAACCCCGGTCGGTGACAGCTTGCCGACATGGGGCGGCGCGGCTCAGGCGACCATCGCCGCCGGCTCCGCCAGCCCGAAATGCGCGCGCAGCACCGGCCCGGCCTCGCCCTGCGCGGCGGCATGCAGCGTGGCCGGCCCCAGCACGTGAACGCCGGGCGGGGCCAGCGCCAGCGCCGCCTCGGCCACCTGCGCCAGCTGCACGGCGCGCAGCGGCAGCTGGCTGGTGGGGATCATGTAGCGGAAGATGCCGAGCATGGCCCGCGCCACCCGGGGCAGCAGCGCCAGGCGCTCGTCGGCCCTGGGCGCGCTGGCGGCACGCAGCAGCAGCACGCGCTCGAAGCCGAGCGCGGCCACGGCCGCCTCGTCCAGGTTGGCCAGGCCCTGCTGAAGCGCCTGCGGCAGGCGCCCGCTCTGATGCGGTGTGAGCACCAGCAGGTCGCGCACGCCGGCGGCGCGCAGCCATCCGGCCAGCGCCGGCAGCACTTGCGGGGTCGGCGTCCAGAAGGCGCGCTCGCGCTCGTAGAAGGCGCGTGGCGGCTCGAACATGACGATGGCGGCGTCGGCGCGCGCCTCAGGCCAGGCCGGCCCGGCGCCGCCCGCGGTCCCACCGTGCCGCTGCTGCAGGGCCGCCGGCACCTGCAGCGGTGTGACCCCGCGCAGCCCGACCTGCATGGGCTCGTGCAGCAGCACCAGCACCTGGGAGAAGCGGCCGCTGCCGATGAAGCGGCGCGCCACCTCGCCGCCCAGCACACCGCCGGCACCGGCGATCAGCAGGCGCGGCCTGGATGGCGTGGCGGGCGGGCGCCGCGCGTGCTGGGCTAGCACTTGGCCTACAGACTCGGGCATGCCGCTATGCTACGTTCTCCTGCTGTCAGAGCCTGGCGTCAGTCTCCCGTGGAGACCGCCAACCGGTTCCCAACATCCCCCACAAGAGAGGACAACCCATGAAAAGCTGGTTCTTCAAGATGGCCGCCGCGCTGGCGGTGGTGCTGTCGCTGTCCGGCTGCGGCTACAACGACTTCCAGCGCCTGGACGAAGCCACCAAGTCCGCCTGGAGCGAGGTGGTCAACCAGTACCAGCGCCGGGCCGACCTGGTGCAGAACCTGGTCAACACGGTCAAGGGCGAAACCAGCTTCGAGCAGGACACGCTCACCAAGGTGATCGAGGCGCGCGCCAAGGCCACCAGCATCCAGGTGACGCCGGAGACGCTGAACAACCCCGAGGCCTTCAAGCAGTTCCAGGCTGCGCAGGGCGAGCTGTCCAGCGCGCTGAGCCGGCTGATGGTGACGGTGGAGCGCTACCCCGACCTGAAGGCCAACAAGGCCTTCGCCGACCTGCGCGTGGCGCTGGAGGGCACGGAAAACCGCATCGCCGTGGCGCGCAACCGCTACATCCAGGCCGTGCAGGAGTACAACGTGCTGGCGCGCAGCTTCCCGACCAACCTGACGGGCATGGTGTTCGGCTACAAGCCGAAGGAGAACTTCTCGGTCGCCAACGAGGCGGAGATTTCCAACGCGCCGAAGGTGGACTTCGGGCCGGCGAAGTGAGACACCCCCGAAGTGACACGCCCCCCTGAGTCGCTGACGCGCCTTCCTCCCTCTCGTTCCGGAGGGGGGACACCGCCGGTGGCCGGTACAGGCCCGGCCATGGCGGTCGCTGGCCGGGCCTGCTCCGCGGCCGAAGGATTCAAGCCCTTCCGGATACTTCAACTCGGCGCCTGGATTTGAAGAAAAATCACGCTTTGGCCCAGATATGGCGGCCGCTGACAGCTATCTTCTTGATAGCAATGCTGGGCTGGCTGGGTCTGGTGCAGCCTGCCGGTGCGCAGCCTTTGCAGCCGGTGCCGGAGCTGACCGCGCGGGTGATCGACACCACGGGCACGCTGGACGCCGCGCAGAAAGCCGCCATCGAGGCCAAGCTGGCGGCGCTGGAGCAGGAGAAGGGCTCGCAGCTGGTGGTGCTGATGGTCAACACCACGGCGCCGGAAGACATCGCCGCCTACGCCAACCGTGTCGGCAATGCCTGGAAGATCGGGCGGCGCGACGTAGGCGACGGCGTAATCCTGCTGGTGGCGCTGAAGGACCGGCGCGTGCGCATCGAGGTGGCCAAGACGCTGGAGGGCGCCATCCCCGACCTGATGGCCAAACGCGTGATCGACGACGCGCTGACGCCGCGCTTCCGCCAGGGCGACTTCGCCGGCGGCATCGAGGCGGCGGTGGATCAACTGTCGGCCCTGGTGCGCGGTGAGGCGCTGCCGCCGGTCAGCAGCGCAGGCACCGCCGGCGGGCGGCCGGGCGCGGTCGGAGGCGCGTTCTCGCTGGCCGAGATGGCGATCTTCCTGTTCATCGCCATGCCGGTGGTGGCGGGCATCGCCCGCAGCATCTTCGGGCGCAAGCTGGGCGCCCTGCTCACGGGCGCCGGCGTGGGCGGCCTGGCCTGGGTGGTGACGGCCAGCCTGCTGATCGCGCTGGGCGCGGGCGTGTTCGCGCTGGTGCTGGCGCTGTTCTCGGGGCTGATGGCCTCGGTGCCGCGCTCGGGCGGGCGGGGCGGCTGGGGGCCGGTGATTCTGCCGCCCTCCTCCGGCGGCTGGGGCGGGGGCGGTGGTGGCGGCTGGAGCGGTGGCGGTGGCGGCGGCTTCAGCTCCGGCGGCGGTGGCGATTTCGGTGGCGGCGGCGCCAGCGGCAGCTGGTGAAGGCGGACACACCATGAAGCTCTCACGCCTGCACCGCCTGCTGCGCCACCGCTGGCTCGACGCCAGCGACGCCCGCCACGCCATTCCGCCCGATCTGGTGGAGCGGCTGCAGCAGCGCGTGGCCGCCAGCGAGCGCCGCCACACCGGCGAGGTGCGCATCTACGTCGAAGGCTCGCTGCCGCTGTCGTACCTGTGGCGGCACCTGCGCGACGGCCTGCCGATCGAGCAGATCGTCCGCGAGCGCGCGGTGATGATGTTTGCCAAGCTGCGCATGTGGGACACGGCCCAGCGCAACGGCGTGCTGATCTACCTGCTGCTGGCCGAACACGCCATCGAGCTGGTGGCCGATCGCGGGCTCGCGGCCCGTGTGCCGCCCGCCCAGTGGCAAGGCATGGTCGGGCGGCTGGGCCAGCGCCTGGCCGATGGCGCCTTCGAGGACGGGTTGACGCAGGCGCTGGAAGAAGTTTCGGCCGCGCTGGTGGAACACTTCCCCGAGCCGCTGGGGCCGGACGGCCAGCCGCTGGCACCCAAGCGCAACGAACTGCCGGACGCGCCGGTGCTGGGCTGACGGCGCCCGCCGCTGCTGCGGCGAGCCGGGATCAGACCGCGCCCGAGAACGGGCTGGGCAGCGGGCCGTGCGGGCCTTCCTGGCTCAGCAGGCGCCGGTTCACCGAATGCGCGGCATCCAGTTCCTGCTGGAGCGCCTTCGAGACCTGGGCAAAGGTCATCAGCTTGCGGTTGGTTTCGCGCAGGTGGTCGGCCACCCGCTTGGCCATCGCCAGCAGCAGCCGCGCCGCCACGCCGGGCTGCTCGCTGATGATCAGCTGCATGGCTTCGCGCGTGAGGATGGCGAGCGACAGGTCGGTGGCGGCCGTGCAGGTGGCCGAACGCGGCGCGTTGTCGATCAGGCCCAGTTCGCCGATCAGGCTGCCAGGGCCCAGGATGGACACGACCATGCTGTCGTGGGCCGCGGCCACGGAGTTCTCGACCGTCACTTCGCCGTCGAGCACCAGGGCCATGAAGTCGTTCCTGACCGCTTCGCCTTCGCGGATGATCACGTCGCCGGCCTTGGCGCGCTTTGGCCGCATGTAGCTCACCACATGTCGCGCGTCGGCGGCGCTGAGCTCCACCAGCGCGCCACTGGTCACGAGCAGGGCGGCAGCGCGCACCTGCACCGACTCGGCTGATCGGGAATTGCCTGAGGCCATGAAACGATTGTAGGAAACGGCGCTGTGCGCAGCGCGTGAACAGTTGCCGGAAATCCGGTTTGGGACCAGCGCAGGGGCGGCTGGCGAACGACCCGCCATCATGTCACGCGCGCAAGCCGAGCGTCAAAACAAAACGCGCCCCGAAGGGCGCGTTCTGCTTGATCGGCATCAACGACGCCGGCCGGGGGGGACGCTCAGCGTTTTTGCCGGTACTTGCGCAGCGCCGCAATCTGCGCCGCCAGCACCGCCAGCTCCGACGTGGCGCGGGCCATGTCGATCTCGCTCTTGGCGTTCTTGAGCGCCTCTTCGGCCTCGCGCTTGGCTGCGTTGGCTTTTTCTTCGTCCAGATCCTTGCCGCGGATGGCGGTGTCGGACAGCACGGTCACGCGGTTCGGCTGCACCTCGAGAATGCCGCCGGCCACAAAGATGAATTCCTCGCCACCGCCGGCCGTTTCCACGCGTACCGAGCCCGGCTTGATGCGGGTGATCAGCGGCGTGTGGCGCGGGTAGATGCCGAGTTCGCCAGCCTCGCCCGGCAGGGCGACGAACGTGGCTTCGCCGGAGTAGATGGACTCCTCCGCGCTGACCACGTCGACGTGAATGGTGTTTGCCATGGCTCAGGGCCTCCTGTGGTTGGTGGCCTTACGCGACCTTCTTGGCCTTCTCCATGGCTTCCTCGATGGTGCCGACCATGTAGAACGCCTGCTCGGGCATGTGGTCGCATTCGCCGTTGACGATCATCTTGAAGCCCTGGATCGTGTCTTTCAGCGGCACGTACTTGCCCGGGGTGCCGGTGAACACCTCGGCCACGTGGAACGGCTGCGACAGGAAACGCTGGATCTTGCGGGCACGGGCCACGGCCAGCTTGTCCTCGGGGCTCAGTTCGTCCATGCCCAGAATGGCGATGATGTCGCGCAGTTCCTTGTAGCGCTGCAGCGTGCCCTGCACGGCGCGGGCGGTGCCGTAGTGGTCGTCGCCGACCACCAGCGGATCGAGCTGGCGGCTGGTGGAGTCCAGCGGATCCACGGCCGGGTAGATACCCAGCGCCGCGATGTCCCGCGACAGCACCACGGTGGAATCCAGGTGGGCGAAGGTGGTAGCAGGCGACGGGTCGGTCAAGTCGTCGGCCGGCACATACACGGCCTGGATCGACGTGATGGAACCCACCTTGGTGGAGGTGATGCGCTCCTGCAGGCGGCCCATTTCCTCGGCCAGCGTCGGCTGGTAGCCCACGGCGGAAGGCATGCGGCCCAGCAGGGCGGACACTTCGGTACCGGCCAGCGTGTAGCGGTAGATGTTGTCCACGAAGAACAGCACGTCACGGCCTTCGTCGCGGAACGATTCGGCGATGGTCAGGCCCGTGAGCGCCACGCGCAGGCGGTTGCCCGGCGGCTCGTTCATCTGGCCATACACCATGGCCACCTTGGAGGCGCCGAGGTTGTCCTCGACCACCACGCCGGATTCCATCATCTCGTGATAGAAGTCGTTGCCCTCGCGGGTGCGCTCACCCACGCCGGCGAACACCGACAGGCCCGAGTGCGCCTTGGCGATGTTGTTGATGAGCTCCATCATGTTCACGGTCTTGCCCACGCCGGCGCCGCCGAACAGACCCACCTTGCCGCCCTTGGCGAAGGGGCAGATCAGGTCGATCACCTTGATGCCGGTTTCCAGCAGTTCCTGCGAAGGGCTCAGCTCGTCGTAGGTGGGCGCGCGGCGGTGGATGGGCGCCGTGTGCTCCTGGCTGACCGGACCGCGCTCGTCGATCGGGTTGCCCAGCACGTCCATGATGCGGCCCAGCGTGGCCTGCCCGACGGGCACGGTGATGGGGTGGTGGGTGTTGGTCACCGTCATGCCGCGGCGCAGGCCGTCCGACGAACCCAGCGCGATGGTACGCACCACGCCGTCGCCGAGCTGCTGCTGCACTTCCAGCGTAAGGGTCGAGCCTTCCATCTTGAGGGCGTCGTACACCTTGGGCATCTGGTCGCGCGGGAACTCCACGTCCACGACGGCGCCGATGCACTGAACGATTTTTCCTTGGGCTTGAGCCATGATTTGCTCCAATGACTTGATTCTTGGGTAAACGGTGTCAGACCGCCGCGGCGCCCGCCACGATCTCCGACAGTTCGGTGGTGATCGCCGCCTGGCGCGTCTTGTTGTAGACCAGCTTGAGTTCGTTGATCACGTTGCCGGCGTTGTCGGTGGCGGCCTTCATGGCCACCATGCGGGCCGACTGCTCGGACGCCATGTTCTCGGCCACGGCCTGGTAGACCAGCGCCTCCACGTAGCGCACCAGCAGGTCGTCGATCACGGACTGCGCGTCCGGCTCGTAGATGTAGTCCCACGAGTGCTGGGTGCCGCTGTCGCGGGTTTCCTGCTGCATCTTCTCCACCGACAGGGGCAGCAACTGCTCGATCACCGACTCCTGGCGCATCGTGTTCTCGAAGCGCGTGTAGGCGATGTAGACGGTGCTCAGCTCACCCTTGGCGTATTCGTCGAGCAGCACCTTCACGGGGCCGATGAGCTTTTCCAGGTGCGGCGTGTCACCCAGCTGGGTGACGTGCGACACCACCTTGGCGCCAATGCGGGTGAGAAAGCCCAGACCCTTGTTGCCGATGGCCACCGCGTCGGTACTCATGCCCTGGGCCTGCAGTTCGCGCAGGCGGGCGGTCACGGCACGCAGCACGTTGGTGTTCATGCCACCGCACAGCCCCTTGTCGGTCGTCACCACGATCACGCCGGCCTTCTTGACGTCGTTCGACTTCATGAAGGGGTGGACGTACTCGGGGTTGGCCTCGCCCAGGTTGGTGGCGATGTTGCGCACCTTCTCGGCGTAGGGGCGGGCGGCGCGCATGCGGTCCTGCGCCTTGCGCATTTTGCTCGCGGCCACCATTTCCATGGCCTTGGTGATCTTCTTGGTGTTCTCCACCGATTTGATCTTGCCGCGAATTTCCTTGCCGACTGCCATTGCTGGAGCTCCTTATGCGGGGATCAGGCGAAGGACTTCTTGAACGCTTCGATGGCCGACGTCAGCTCGCTCTCGGCTTCCTTGTCCTTGTCCAGCGCCTTGCCGCCTTCCATCTTCTGCAGCAGCGCGGCATGCTTGTCCTTCAGGTAGGCATGCAGACCGGATTCGAACGGCAGCACCTGCTTGACTTCCAGATCGTCCATGTAGCCCTTGTTCACCGCGAACAGCGAGGCGCCCATCAGCGAGATGGGCAGCGGGCTGTACTGCGGCTGCTTGAGCAGTTCGGTCACGCGGGCACCGCGGTCCAGCTGCTTCTTGGTCGATGCGTCGAGGTCGGAGGCAAACTGGGCGAAAGCTGCCAGTTCGCGGTACTGCGCCAGGTCGGTACGGATACCGCCGGAGAGTTTCTTGATCAGGTCGGTCTGGGCGGCACCACCCACGCGCGACACCGAGATACCCGCGTTGATGGCGGGACGGATACCGGCGTTGAACAGGTTGGTTTCCAGGAAGATCTGGCCGTCGGTGATCGAGATCACGTTGGTCGGAACGAACGCGGACACGTCACCGGCCTGCGTTTCGATGATGGGCAGCGCGGTCAGCGAGCCGGTCTGGCCCTTGACCTCACCCTTGGTGAAGGCGTCGACGTAGTCGGCGTTCACACGGGCGGCACGCTCCAGCAGGCGGCTGTGCAGGTAGAACACGTCGCCGGGATAGGCTTCGCGACCCGGCGGACGACGCAGCAGCAGCGACACCTGGCGGTAGGCCACGGCCTGCTTGGACAGGTCGTCATAGATGATCAGGGCGTCCTGGCCGCGGTCGCGGAAGTACTCGCCCATGGTGCAGCCGGAGTAGGCGGCCACGTACTGCATGGCCGCCGACTCGGATGCGGAAGCAGCCACGACGATGGTGTAGTCCATGGCGCCGTGCTGCTCCAGCGCGCGCACCACGTTCTTGATGGACGACGCCTTCTGGCCGATGGCGACGTACACGCAGGTCATGTTCTGACCCTTCTGGTTGATGATCGTGTCGATCGCCACCGCGGTCTTGCCGGTCTGGCGGTCGCCGATGATCAGTTCGCGCTGGCCGCGGCCGATCGGCACCATGGCGTCGATCGACTTCAGACCGGTCTGCACCGGCTGGCTCACCGACTGACGCGCGATCACGCCCGGGGCGACTTTTTCGATCACGTCGGTCATCTTGGCGTCGATCGGGCCCTTGCCGTCGATCGGCTGACCCAGTGCGTTCACCACGCGGCCGATCAGTTCGGGACCGACGGGCACTTCCAGGATGCGGCCCGTGCACTTGACGGTGTCGCCTTCCGAGATGTGCTCGTACTCGCCCAGAATCACCGAGCCCACGGAGTCGCGCTCGAGGTTCAGTGCCAGGCCGAACGTAGGCTGGCCACCCGGCGTGGGCGGGAACTCCAGCATCTCGCCCTGCATCGCTTCCGACAGGCCGTGGATGCGCACGATACCGTCGGTCACCGACACCACGGTGCCCTGGTTGCGCACGTCGGCGCTGACGCCCAGGCCCTCGATGCGGCTCTTGATCAGTTCTGAAATTTCAGTGGGATTGAGTTGCATGACTCTTTCCTTTTAGTCCTAGAAGTTACCGAGGGCTCTCGCTCGCACGCGCCAGGCGCGTCAGGCGGTGAGGGCCGATTTCATTTGTTGCAAACGGGCCTTGACGGAAGTGTCGAGCACTTCGTCGCCCACCACCACACGCACGCCACCGATCAGCTCGGGGTCGATGTGCACGCTGGTTTCCAGTGCGCGACCGAAGCGCTTTTCCAGCACCGCCTTGAGCGCAGCCAGATCGGCATCCGAGATGGGGAACGCGCTGTAGATCACGGCGTCCGAACGGCCGCCCTGCTCGTTGGCCAGTTCACGGAACTGCTTGGCCACCGAGGGCAGCGCGGCCAGGCGGTCGTTCTCGACCACGGTGCGCAGGAAGTTGGCGCCGCGGTCGGGCAGAGGCTTGTCCAGCACGCTCGTGACGACCTGGAAGACCTGCGCCGCGTTGACCTTGGGGTTGGCCGCGAACTGCAGCAGCTGCGGCTCGTCGGCGGCGGCGGCCAGCGCGTCCAGCCAGTGCTGCGTACCCGGAAGGTCACCGCGGCTGGCTTCGAACAGGGCTTCGGCGTACGGCCTGGCGATGGTGGCGAGTTCGGCCATCTGTTGGTCCTCTGGGCCTCAGAGCTCGGTCTTCAGGCGGTTGAGCAGGTCGGCGTGCACGGAAGGGTTGACTTCCTTGCGCAGGATCTGCTCGGCGCCACGGACCGCCAGCTTGGCCACTTCGTCGCGCAGGGCTTCGCGCGCCTGCACGGTCTGCTGGTCGGCTTCGGCCTTGGCAGCGGCGATGATCTTGGCGCCTTCGTCGTTGGCACGGGCCTTGGCTTCCTCGATGATCTGCTGCCCACGGCGCTCGGCGTCGGCCAGGCGCTGGGTGTACTCGCTGCGCGAGGCAGCCAGTTCCGCCTCGACACGCTGATTGGCGGCGGCGAGTTCGCTCTTGGCCTTGTCGGCCGCGGCCAGACCGTCCGCGACCTTCTGGGCGCGTTCGTCCAGGGCCTTGGCAATCGGTGGCCACACATACTTCATCGTGAACGCCACCAGCAGCAGGAACACGATGATCTGAATGATTAGGGTACCGGTGATGCTCACGGTTGATCCTTCATGCAGCGGCGCTGGGCCGAAAAAATGCTTTCGCGGGATGGCGCCCGATCACACGGACGCACACCCCAACCCAACCCGACCGGAACTTACTTGGGCAGGTTGGCGATCTGGGCCAGGAACGGGTTGGCGGTGGCAAACCACAGGGCCACACCGGTACCGATAATGAAGGCCGCGTCGATCAGACCGGCCAGCAGGAACATCTTGGTCTGCAGTTCGCCCATCAGTTCGGGCTGACGTGCGGCCGATTCCAGGTACTTGCTGCCCATGATGCCGATACCGATACAGGCACCGACGGCACCCAGGCCGATGATCAGGCCAGCGGCCAGGGCGACAAAGCTGATGACTTCCATGATGACTCCTAGAGGACTTGGTTGGGTTGAGGATTAAAGGAAAGGGAAAGGGAAAAACCGGAAAACGGATGCGTGCAGGCTTTGCCCGTCAGTGGGCGTCATGCGCCTGGCCGATGTAGATCAGCGTCAGCATCATGAAGATGAAGGCTTGCAGCGTGATGATCAGGATGTGGAACACCGCCCAGGCCCAGCCCGCGATGATGTGGCCGATGGCCAGGCCAATGCCGGTCCCGGTGAACGAGAAGGCCCCGCCCATCAGCGCGATCAGCAGGAAGATCAGTTCGCCCGCGTACATGTTGCCAAACAGTCGCATGCCGTGCGAAACCGTCTTGGCGATGAACTCGACAAGCTGCATGGCAAAGTTGAACGGGTACAGCGCCCAATGGTTGCCGAACGGCGCGGTGAACAACTCGTGCACCCAGCCGCCGGCGCCCTTGATCTTGACGTTGTAGTACAGGCAGATCAGCAGCACGGCCACCGACAGGCCCAGGCTGACCGACAGGTCGGCCGTGGGCACGACGCGCATGTAGGCGTGGTGCGGATCACCGCCTGTGGCGCCGTAGATCTTCTGCCAGATCCAGGGCAGCAGATCGACCGGCAGCAGATCCATGGCGTTCATCAGGAAGATCCAGACGAACACGGTGAGCGCCAGCGGGGCCACGAATTTGCGGCTGGTGGCGTTGTGAACGATGCCCTTGGCCTGGTTGTCGACCATCTCCACCAGCATTTCCACCGCAGCCTGGAAACGGCCCGGCACGCCGGAAGTGGCCTTGCGCGCCGCCTTCCACAGCAGCCAGCAGGCGATCACGCCCAGCACGATGGACCAGAACAGCGAGTCCAGGTTGAACACCGACAGATCGAACACGCCCTTGGGCGTGTGGTTCTGCAGGAACGTCAGGTGGTGGACGATGTATTCGCCGGCGGTGGGGCCGTGCTCTGCAGCGTGTTCGACAACGTTTTCAGCAGCCATTGGTCTTCGCTCTTTGCGCCTGTCCTTGCCTGGACCTCATCGACTGGGCCAGCAACAGGCCGACCCAGTACACCTTGATCGTGAGCACCAGGCCGATCAGCAACGCTGGCCAGCTGGGCACCCCCAGAATCTTCGGGGCCGCCATCAGCATCCCCACGGCCAAGATCAACTTGACCGCCTCCCACAACAGAAAGCCTGCCAGTGCCGCCCCCGGAGGAAAACCAGGTGCCGCCCAGCGGGCCGTGCCTTTTGCAGCCAACGCTGCCGGAAGAACCCCGACCAGCGCCCCGTAAGCCGCCGACCAGGCCACCAGAGCCTTGCCCGTCAATGCCCACGCAACCGCCACGACCACGATGCCGATGATGACCTGCATCACCAGCACGCGACCAACGGGCAGCTGAGGGTGGCTGGCCCGCCACTGGCGCGCCTGATCCGCCGTGAGCGGCGTGAATGCCTCCTCGTCGCCCGCAGTGTCCTGCCAGCCTGGGGATTGCCGGGGCGTGGGCCGCGCCGTAGTGGATGCGATCTTTGATGTGATCTTCGTCATGCCAACTGACGGGGCGGTTACGCTCTCGCAACTTTCCGCAAAACCCGTTGATTATACGTAGAAACCCCCGATCTTCGACCCACTTGCTGCACTGCGCCAAAATGGGCCTGTCCGCCAACGCTCCTCCACGCACCAAGGCCCCATGATGCCCTACCGCACCGACCACCTGCCCGCCCTGCCCTGCTACCTCAACGGCGAGATCACCACGCTGGACCAGGCGCGCATCTCGCCGCTGGACCGGGGCTTCATCTTCGGCGACGGCGTGTACGAAGGCATCGCCTTCTACAGCCGGCCGGGCGAGGCCGCGCGCCCCTTCCGCTTCGAGCAGCACATGGCGCGGCTCGAGCGCAGCCTCAAAGAAACGCAGATCGCCAACCCGCACACCCGCGCCGAATGGAAACAGATTGCTCTTGATCTGATAGCTGTCCACCCCGAAGCCGGTGCCAACGGCCCGCTCGACTGGTTCTACTACTTCCAGGTGACACGCGGCGTGGCCCTGCGCGACCACCCCATGCTGCCGGGCCTCACACCCACCGTGTTCGCCACCTGCCTGCCGCTGAAGCCGCCCACGGCCGAGCAGCGCGCCCAGGGCGTGGCCTGCGTCACCGCCGACGACTTCCGCTGGAAGAAGGCGCACATCAAGTCCATCAGCCTGCTGGGTGCAGTGTTCGCGCGCCAGCTCAGCTACGAGCAGGGCGCGCTGGAAACCGTGATGTTCCGCGACGGCTTCCTGAGCGAAGCCGCCGCCAGCAACGTGTGGGTGGTCAAGGACGGCAAGGTGATGGGCCCGCCCAAGGACAACCTGGTGCTGGAAGGCATCCGCTACGGCGCCATCGAGGAGATCTGCCGCGCCGCCGGCATCGGCTTCGAGCTGCGCCGCCTGCCCAAGGCCGAGGTGCTGGCGGCCGACGAGCTGCTGCTGTCCTCCGCCACCAAGGAGGTGCTGCCCATCACCACGCTCGACGGCCAGCCCGTGGGCACCGGCAAGCCGGGGCCCGTCTACGCACGGCTCTATGCCGCCTACCAGCAAGCCAAGGAGGCCACCGCATGACCACCCCCGCCGATCCGCCCAAGGACGACGAAGGCGTCGCCCTGCCCGACCCGCAGCACCCCGACCCAAGCCCTTCCGACCCGCGCCGCGAGTCGCTGATCGAATACCCGAGCAAGTTCCCCATCAAGGTCCTGGGCGCGCGGCAGGACGGCTTCGTGCACGCCGTGACCCAGGTCGCCGAGCAGTTCGACCCAACGTTCGACGCCAGCACCGTCGAACTGCGCGAAAGCGGCAAGGGCAACTACCTGGGCGTCACGATCACCGTCACCGCCACCAGCCGCGAACAGCTCGACAACCTTTACCGCGCCCTCACCAGCCACCCGATGGTGAAGGTGGTTTTGTAAGCAAAAAAGGCCTGAAGGCCAATCGTGGCGGGCGCAGGCAGCTATTGAATCAGCAGCTATCCGGTCTGGCGTCGGCGGCCAGCACCGCCTGCACACCGCGCAGGTCGGCATCGGAAAAGCAGCACAGCAGCACCTCGTCCAGTGCCCGCGCGGCCTCGCCGGCCAGCGCCTCGCGCAGTGTGGCCACCGCCACCTGCGCGGCCTGCCCGAAGGGGTAGCCGTAGATGCCGGTGCTGATGGCGGGAAACGCCAGCGTGCGGGCACCCACGCGCAGCGCCTCTTCCACCGAGCGGCGGTAGCAGGACGCCAGCAACGCCGCCTCGCCGTGCCCGCCGCCGCGCCACACAGGCCCCACCGTGTGGATCACCCAGCGTGCCGGAAGCCGGTGGCCACCCGTCACCTTGACCTCGCCCACCTTGCAACCGTGCAGCAGCCGGCACTCATGCAGCATCTCCGGCCCGGCGGCGCGGTGAATCGCTCCATCGACCCCGCCGCCGCCTAGGAGCGAGCTGTTGGCGGCGTTCACGATGGCGTCCACCGCCAGGGTGGTGATGTCGGCGTGGATGGCGCGCAGGCGGTCGTTCATGGTTTTCCTCGAGCTCTGCCAACCGACCCTACCGCCGTGGACGTGCCACACTGGCGGCCATGGATACCCGCTGGCTCGGCCGCTGCGACTACTTGGCCACCTTCCAGGAGATGAAGGAATTCACCGCCTCGCCGGCGAATGGCGGGCGCGACCAGCTATGGATTTGCGAGCATCCGCCGGTCTTCACGCTCGGCCTGGCGGGGCGCGCCGAGCACGTGCTGGCACCGGGCGACATCCCCGTGGTGGCCACCGACCGCGGCGGCCAGGTCACCTACCATGGCCCCGGGCAGGTGGTGGCCTACCCGCTGATCGACCTGAAGGCGCGCCACATCTTCGTCAAGGAATACGTGTTCCGGCTGGAAGACGCGGTGATCCGCGCGCTGGACCGCTTCGGCGTCACCGGCCAACGGGTGGCGGGCGCGCCCGGCATCTATGTGCGCGTGGACGATCCCTTCAGCCACGCGGCGCTGCCCCAGCGCCCGCAGCGGCGCGAGGCCGGCTCGGCGGCGCCCGAGCCCGATTTCACCGGCCTGGGCAAGATCGCCGCGCTGGGCATCAAGGTGAGCAACCACCGCACTTACCACGGCGTGGCGCTCAACGTGGCGATGGACCTGGAACCCTTCTCGCGCATCAACCCTTGCGGCTACGCGGGCTTGCAGACGGTCGATCTTTCTACAATTGGCGTTTCCGTCAGCTGGGACGAGGCCGCGCACGAACTCGCGGCGCAGCTCGAACGCCGGCTGGCCCTGTGAGCACCCAGCCCATGCCCGACACTCCCCGCACCGCCCCCGTGGCCGGCCCCGACGCACCCGTGGTGCGCGAGGCCCAGCCCGCCCACGCCTACGACGCCACCGCCAAGCAGAAGGCCGGCGCCAAGCTGGCACGCATCCCCGTCAAGGTGCAAAACGACGGCCCGGCGCTGAAGAAGCCCGAGTGGATCCGCGTCAAGGCCGGCAGCAGCAGCACGCGCTTCTACGAGATCAAGGACATCCTGCGCGCCAACAAGCTCGTCACCGTGTGCGAAGAGGCCAGCTGCCCCAACATCGGTGAATGCTTTGGCCACGGCACGGCCACCTTCATGATCATGGGCGACAAGTGCACCCGCCGCTGCCCGTTCTGCGACGTCGGCCACGGCCGGCCCGACCCGCTCGACGCGGCCGAGCCCGTCAACCTGGCCAACACCATCGCGCAGCTCAAGCTGAAGTACGTGGTCATCACCAGCGTCGACCGCGACGACCTGCGCGACGGCGGCAGCCAGCACTTCGTCGATTGCATCCGCGAGACGCGCGCCCGCTCGCCGCAGACCCAGATCGAGATCCTCACGCCCGATTTCCGCGGCCGCGACGACCGCGCGCTGGAGATCCTCAAGGCCGCCCCGCCGGATGTGATGAACCACAACCTCGAAACCGTGCCGCGCCTCTACAAGGAAGCGCGCCCCGGCAGCGACTACCAGTTCAGCCTCAACCTGCTGAAAAAGTTCAAGGCCCTGCACCCCGGCGTGCGCACCAAGAGCGGCCTGATGGTCGGCCTGGGCGAGACGGATGATGAAATCCTCCAGGTCATGCGCGACCTGCGCGCCCACGGCGTCGACATGCTCACCATCGGCCAGTACCTGGCACCCTCCGGCGCGCACATCCCGGTGCGGCGCTATGTGCATCCCGACACCTTCAAGATGTTCGAGCGCGAGGCCTACGCCATGGGCTTCACCCACGCCGCCGTCGGCGCCATGGTGCGCAGCAGCTACCACGCCGACAAGCAGGCCCAGGCCGCGGGCGTGGTGGAGGGCGCGGCGGGCTGAGCCCTGCGCCGCGCCGCTGCCATCCGGTACTTTGGATGAACGGCGAGCCTCCACCGCGCCGGCGGGCATGGGGCGAAATGGCAAAACGCAATCTATGACCCGCCGCATCCTGTCAAGCCCCTGATGGCAGGCCTGCAGGCCA
>ERZ795053.1702-NODE-1702-length-27609-cov-20.479785_pt1 | contig 27609 bp, 19 predicted proteins | sample MGYA00375137_ERZ795053 | MGnify/ENA primary metagenome ERZ795053 (study PRJEB30182, sample SAMN05720284) | activated sludge metagenome | isolation source: Anaerobic digester | place: Hong Kong | collected 2014-12-17 ...
CGGCCCAGGGCGGCATCAACGCCGCCAAGAACTACCAGAACGACGGCGACAGCGTGGAGCGCCTCTTCTACGACACCGTCAAGGGCGGCGACTACCGCGCCCGCGAGGCCAACGTGTACCGGCTGAGCCAGCTCTCGGTGGACATCATCGACCACTGCGCGGCCCTGGGCGTGCCCTTCGCCCGGGAGTACGGCGGCACCCTGGCCAACCGCTCCTTCGGCGGCGTGCAGGTCTCCCGCACGTTCTACGCCCGCGGCCAGACCGGCCAGCAGCTCCTGCTGGGCGTGTACTCGGCCCTGAGCCGCCAGGTGGACGCCGGCACGGTGAAGATGTTCCCGCGCCACGAGATGCTGGATCTGGTGGTGGTGGACGGCCGCGCCCGCGGCATCATCTGCCGCGATCTGACCACCGGCGAGCTCAAGCGCTACATGGGCGACGCCGTGGTGCTGGCCACCGGCGGCTACTCGCCGGTGTTCTATCTGAGCACCAACGCGGTGAACTGCAACGCCACCGCCGCGTGGCGCAGCCACCGCCGCGGCGCGTTCTTCGCCAACCCCTGCTACACGCAGATCCACCCCACGGCCATCCCGCAGATGGGCGACTACCAGTCCAAGCTCACGCTGATGAGCGAGTCGCTGCGCAACGACGGCCGCGTGTGGGTGCCCAAGAAGGCGGGGGACAAGCGCCGCCCGAGCGAGATCCCCGAGAACGAGCGCGACTACTACCTGGAGCGCCGCTACCCGGCCTTCGGCAACCTGGTGCCCCGCGACATCGCGGCCCGGGCGGCCAAGGTGGAGTGCGACGCCGGCAAGAGCGCGTACATGTCGCCCTACTCGGTGTACCTGGACTTCGGCGAGGCCATCGGGCGCTTGGGCCGCGACGTGGTGGCCGACCGCTACGGCAACCTCTTCTCCATGTACCACGAGATCCTCGACGACGACCCCTACGAGACGCCCATGATGATCTACCCGGCGCCGCACTACACCATGGGCGGCCTCTGGGTGGACTACAACCTGCAGAGCACCATCGAGGGGCTCTTCGTGGCCGGCGAGGCCAACTTCTCGGACCACGGCGCCAACCGCCTGGGCGCGTCGGCCCTCATGCAGGGCTGCGCCGACGGCTACTTCGTGGTGCCCCGGGTGGTGGCCAACTACCTGGCCCAGGGCGGCCTGGGCAGCGTGTCCACGGATCACGACGCCTTCGGCGCCGCCGAAGCCGACGTGCGCTCCCGTTACGACTCCCTGCTCAAGATCAAGGGCAAGCGCACCGTGCGCGAGTTCCACTGGGAGCTGGGCCGCGTGATGTGGGACAAGGTGGGCATGGCGCGCAGCAAGGCCGGCCTGGAGGAGGCCATCGCCGCCATCGGCCGCCTGCGCGAGGAGTTCTACCAGGACGTGACCGTCCCCGGCGACGGCGACGACTTCAACAAGCAGCTCGAGATGGCCGGCCGCGTGGCCGACTTCCTGGAGCTGGGCGAGCTCATGGCCCGCGACGCCCTGCGCCGCGAGGAGTCCTGCGGCGGCCACTTCCGCGAGGAGCACCAGACTCCCGAGGGCGAGGCCAGGCGCGACGACGAGAACTTCATGCACGTGGCGGCCTGGGAGTTCCAGGGCGACGGCAAGGTGGCGGTCGCGCACGAGGAGCCGCTGACGTACGAGAACATCCAGGTGAAGACCCGGAGCTACAAGTAGAGGGGATCATCCATGAGCAACGCGATGACCATCCACCTGAAGATCTGGCGGCAGGAGTGCGGCGCCAAGGACGGGCGCTTCGTGGACTACACCGTCAAGGACGTGCTCCCGGAGATGTCCTTCCTGGAGATGCTGGACCTGCTCAACGAGGACCTGGCGCGCAAGGGCGAGGAGGCGGTGGAGTTCGACTCCGACTGCCGCGAGGGCATCTGCGGCACCTGCGGCCTGGTGATCCAGGGCGTGGCCCACGGGCCCCACTCCGCCTGCACCACCTGCGAGGTGCGCATGCGCAGCTTCTCCGACGGCGAGGTGATCACCGTCGAGCCGTTCCGCGCCAAGCCGTTCCCCATCATCAAGGACCTGGTGGTGAACCGCGAGGCCTTCGACCGCATCCAGCAGAAGGGCGGCTACGTGTCGGTGAACGTGGGCTCGGCCCCGGACGCCAACTCCGTGCCCATCCCCAAGACGGATGCGGACAAGGCCATGGACGCCGCCAGCTGCATCGGCTGCGGCGCCTGCGTGGCGGCCTGTCCCAACGCCTCGGCCTCGCTGTTCGTGAGCGCCAAGATCAGCCAGCTCTCGTACCTGCCCCAGGGCATGGCCGAGCGCGGGCGGCGGGCCCTGGCCATGGTGGCGCAGATGGACGCCGAGGGTTTCGGCGACTGTTCCAACCACGGCGAGTGCGAGGCCGTGTGCCCCAAGGAGATCTCCATCGAGAACATCGCCCGCATGCGGCGCGAGTTCGTCAAGGGGGCCTTCAAGGGCTGAGCGACCGCACCTCGCGGAGGAACGACGGGGGGCGCGGCCGGGCCGCGCCCCTCTGCTTTGTCCGCGGCGCCTTGCCAACGGGCCGCCGCGGCGTATCGTTGGGCGTCAACCCGACCAACCGGAGGATCCCCATGGCCCGCTACGCCGTCATCGACATCGGCACCAACTCGGTCAAGCTCCACGTGGCCCGCGAGGTGCACGGCCACCTGAGCGTGCTGGCCGACGAGGCCGTGGTCACCCGTCTGGGCGAGGACATGGATGCGGAGGGGGATCTGAACGAGGCCGCCATGGACCGCACCCTGGAGGCCGTGCGCGCCCTGGCCGCCCGCGCCGACGCCCTGGGCGCCAACAAGACCGTGGCGGTGGGCACCGCCGCCTTCCGCCGCGCCCGCAACGCCGACGAGTTCCGCGAGATGATCAAGCGCCGCACCAAGCTGACCGTGAAGGTGCTCAGCGGGGAGGAGGAGGCGCGCCTGGCCGCCCTGGCCGTGCGCCGCACCCTGGAGCTGCCCGCCGGCAAGGTGGCCGTGGCCGACATCGGCGGCGGCAGCACCGACGTGACCCTCATGACGGGCGGGCGCGTGCACCTGGCCGAGAGCCTGCCCGTGGGCGTGCGCACCCTGACCGACGCCCACGCCCGCCAGGCCCCCCTGAGCGAGGACGACGGCGAGGACATGGCCCGCGCCATCCGCGACGTGCTGGGCGACGTGGACCTGACCGCCGGGACCCTGGTCCTCACCGGCGGCACCGCCTCCACCCTGGCCGCCATCCGCCTGGGCCTGAAGGCGTTCGATCCCGCGCGGGTGCACGGCCTGCGCCTGGACCGCCAAGACGTGGCGCGGGTCTACGACCGCCTGGCCGGCATGACCCTGCCCGAGCGCCGCGCCGTGCCCGGCCTGCCCGCCGACCGCGCCGATGTCATGCCCGCCGGCGCCGCTCTGGCCCTCGCCCTCTGCACGGCCGCCGGCGTGGACGCCCTGACCGTGTGCAGCTGCGGCCTGCGCCACGGCGTGCTGGCCGACCGTTTCCTGGGATAGCTCAGGAGGCCTGCAGCAGCTTCCGCACCATCCAGACCACGGTGATCAGCCCGCCCACGAGCAGCGCCGCGAAGATGGCGATGTTCAGGGTCTGCGTCTGCACCGCGAAGGACTGCGGCTGGTAGGCCGCGCCCAGGTACGCGTCGCGCACCTCGTGCCGCATGAGCACCATCACCGCCAGCGTGAGCGCGGTGAGGCCCGACAGCAGCCCCAGCCCGGCGCCGTCGCGCGACCGCGCGCGGAACGCCAGCAGGATCAGCGCCAGGGTCAGGGCGATGCCCGCGCCCATCAGGCCGGTGGCGTGGGGGCTGTCGCCCATGAACAGCAGCATCACGTCGCGCTTCAGCCCCATCAGGTAGCCCACCCCGCCCAGCGCGTTCACCGCCGTCATCACGCCGAAGACCGTCAGGCCGTGCCGTACGAGGTGCCGGCCCAGCTCGGCGTCGCCGCGTTCGCGCCGGCCCAGCAGAGCCAGCCCCAGCCCGGCCACGGCCACCGCGCCCAGCACCATGTGCGCGTAGCGGGGCCAGAGCATGGGCTCGCCCGTGTTCAGGCTGGTGCCTCCGGGGGCCGCGAAGTACAGGGGTCCCCAGGTTTCAGGCGTGAGCATGAGGCTGGTGTTGTTGCTGAAGAGGAAGCCCACGAAGGCCGTGAGCAGCACGGCGATACAGATCACCGCGCCGCGGGCGCCGCCCAGGGCCGGGCCGCGGAAGGAGTTGAGGTACATGAGGTAGTATGCCGCGATGAGCACGAGCACCAGCGAGAACCACGGCCAGGCCATGACGATGCTCGACGTGTAGAAGAAGTTCCCGTACAGCACCTGCATGAAGAGCAGGGGCGCCACGCCGGTGGTGACTGTGGCGCTGAACAGCGTGGGGAGCAGCTTGGAGAGGCGGGCCAGGGTGCGGTCGTGCACGTCGCCCGTCGCCTTGCGCCGGATCAGGGCGACGATCAGCAGCACGCCCCCGCCCAGCAGGAAGTTCATGGCGATCAGATGCACCACGAAGGTCAGGTGCAGCAATCCGGTGAACAGGGGCGCGGGGCCGGGGATGGGCAGCGCGTCCGGGGTGGGCAGCAGCGGGTTCATGACTCGCTCCCTTCCGTCGCCGCGGGGGTGGCGACGGTCTCGAGGTAGTTCAGAAGGTGCTCGCGCGCCACGTCGTCGCCCAGGTAGGGCGGCATCTCCTCCATGAGGTCGGCCACGCCGTCCACTAGCTCCTCCAGCTCGCCGCGGTCCATGCCCTCCAGGCTGGAGCGCAGCTCGCGGTAGCCGTCCACGGTGTGGCAGAGGCCGCAGTGGAGGTCCCAGGCCAGGCGGCCGGCCGCGTCCGGGTCGGCGGGGAAGGAGGCGTCGCCCTTGGCGCCTTCGCCGCGCAGGTAGGCGGCCAGATCCGCCACGGCGCGGTCGCCGGCGGGCCAGCCGGGCATCTGGGCGCGCATGTGCTGCAGGCGCGGCAGCATCTCCGCGGTCTGCTCCTCGCTCCAACGGGCCAGGAAGGGCCGCAGGCCGTTGTAGGAGTCCATGGTGTGGCAGGGCTGGCACCAGGCGCGGAAGAGGTCCTTGCCGCGGGCCTCGGGCGTATCCGACGCCGGGTTCAACCACCGCGTGGAGGCCTCCACGCCGGTCTCGGCCAGCGCGGGCTCGTCGGCCAGCAGCACGCCCGTGGAGTACATGTAGCCGTAGATGGTGAACGGCTTGCGCGCGGCTTCGCGGGCCCACTCGCCGCCGAAGAAGGCGAGCAGGCCGGCCAGGAAGATCAGCACGCCGCCCGCGGGGTTCCAGAGTGAGGGCGCCAGCAGCGGCCACAGGGACAGGGCCATGGCGGCCACCAGGCCCAGCTTGAAATACCAGAGGACCTGGGGCAGGACCGGCAGGGCGCCCGTCGTCAGCTCGTTCCAGCCCGGCAGGCCCAGGGTGCCGGCCACGGCGTCCATGGCTCCGGCCAGGGCGGCGTCGTACCAGAAGCTGGTCAGCAGCGTGATCCCGAATCCGGCCAGGACCCAGCCGCCGCTCCAGCGCGTGGCCCAGGTGCGGGTGGCTCCCTTCTTCAGGAACGACGCCGTCAGCAGCGTGAACAGTCCCGCCATGGCCAGCGAGGCACCGGTGCGCAGCACCAGCGACGGCCAGTAGGTGGGGTTGAAGAAGCCCGTCCAGAACTCCTTGGTCTCCAACCAGCCGCCCGGCGTGAGCATGAAGGTGACGATGCCGTTGATGATCACCAGGCTCATGAAGGCCGCGATGAAGTAGATCCAGCCCACGATGCGGTGGGTCCGGGCGTCGAGCTTCTCCCAGCCGTACCAGTAGACCAGAGCCGCGGCGATCTCCACCACGAAGAAGACCCACTCCATGGCCCAGCCCCACACGTAGGCGCGGATCAGGGCCATGATCCCGTGGGGGGAGATGAGCGCCGCCGTGGACCAGATGCCCACGCCGGTGATGGCGCCGAAGACCAGCGTCACCAGAAGGAAGACCTTGCTCTGCGCCTTGACGTGGGCGCGCAGGTCCGCGTCGCCGCGTCGGTCGGCCCGGGCCTCGGTCAGCACGAGCCACAGCCCGCCGCCCACCGCGAAGTGGGAGACGAAGACGTGCAGCACGGAGACCAGGGCCATCAGCACGCCGGCGCCCATGGCCAGTTCCCAGACGGGGTAGTTCATGCGGTCACCTCGCTCCGGGCCGCGCCGCCGTCGAACGGCGCGGCGCTCAGTGGTTGCGCTCCAGGGTGCGGACCAGGCCGCCCCAGCGACGGTCGAGAGAGAAGCCGTGACGTTCGAAGAACGGCCGCAGGACGAAGAGCGTCTTGACGGCCTCGTAGCCCAGGTTCGACAGCCGGATGCAGAAGTCCTCGATCAGCGCGCTGCTGATGCCCCGGCCCAGCAGCGGCGTGGTCACCACGATGCCGTTCAGGTGCACCACCGCGCGGTCCACCTCCTGCCAGCTGATGCCGCCCACCACCTGCTCCTGGGCGTCCACCACCACCAGGAAACGGTCCTTCTGGCTGATGGTGCGGTGGTAGCCCGCCTTGAAGAAGTGGCGGTAGAGCTTGCCGATCTCCGCGGGGTCGTGGGGCTCGCGCACGGTGTACTCGGCGCCCTGCTTGTCGTGGATGTGGGTGTGGAGCTCCACCTGCCGCTCGCCCTCGGCGCCCACGGCGATGAGCTCGGGCCCGCCTTCCTCGCTGCTCGGGAAGACCATGCGTTTGAAGGCGCGGCGCTGGCCGTCGTCGGTCAGGGCGGCCTGCAGGTCCGAGAGCTCCACCAGGCGCAGGGCCGGGTCGTCGCCGTGGTTGAAGAGGGCCTGCAGGAAGACGTCGAAGGCCTCGCGCACGGCGGCCGCGGTGTCGTGGAAGTAGGTGTGGCGGTAGAGGAGGCAGCGGTCCAGATCGGAGCCGCGATCCAGGCCGTAGAGGCGCAGCATCTCCTCCACCTGGCGCAGATGGGCCTTCACCGGGGCCGCGCCCGCCGTCTCCGCCCAGAGCCGGTAGCGTCCGATGGCGCCGCGCAGCGCGCAGCTCAGGTACGGCTGCTCGCGCAGGCGGCGCAGCTGGTCGTCGAGCTGGGCGGCCAGGCGTCCGCGGTAGCCGTCCAGCCGGTCCGACACCAGGTCGGCCTGCAGACGCTTCAGGAACGGCAGGGCCTCCTGCAGGCCCATGGCCTCCACGGCGGCGTCGCAGATCCAGCCCAGGTCCAGCAGCTTGCCGGTCCAGGGGTAGTTGACCTCGGTCTGCTTGTAGAAGTGCCGCAGCATGGGGCGCACCAGGCTCAAGGGGCCGGTGGATTCGGTCCAGCCCGTGAGCGAGAGCACCTTGGTGCCGGTGCGGAAGTCGGGCTCCGGCACGGACACGTTCATGGGCGTGATCATGCCCGGCACGATGCGGCGTCCGCTGTGGAGCCAAACGCGGAAGAAGGCCGCGAAGGCCTGGATGTAGAGGCGGCGCCAGTTGGGCTCGCGCGCCAGGCCCGGCGCCGTGGTGCGGTCGCTGGCGTACTCGCGGATGCGCTCCCACACGTTCAGCGAGCCCACGAAGGCGAGCGACAGCGCACCCATGTCCTCGCGGTAGCAGCCGAAGCGGGGGATGCTGGGCTCGTCGTCCGGGTACGCGCCCAGCTTGATGAGCCAGTAGATGGTGCGCTTGAGGTGCGAGGCGTGGGCCTCCATGGTGCGCCGGTCCCAGATCACCAGCAGCAGGTCGAAGTGCTTCCCGCTCGTGGTGTTGATGGCCATGCGGTACACGCGCTGGCCCTGGCGCACGGCGGTGCGGCTGATCCAGATGCCGTCGCGCGGCACGTCGCGCACGTCGAGCTCCTCGCCGTCGGCGGCCAGCAGCAGCGACTGCTGGAGGAACGTGCTGCCCACCAGCACGTCCTCCAGGCGGCGGATCTCCTCGCGGGAGAGGCCGTCCTGGAAGGCGATCTTCTCGTGCCAGTCCGTGGCCCCGCGCCACTCCAGGGTGCGGTCCAGGTGATCCTCGAACCACGCCGCCAGCTCCAGCACGTGCCGCTCGGCCATGGCCGCCACGGCGGGATCGCCGGGCAGCAGCACCCAGCTCACCAGCTCGTCGCGCACCGTGCCGTAGAAGGCCGGCTGGTTGCGGGCGAAGCCGGCCAGCAGCGTGAAGATGCGGTCGAACTGGTCGCGCATGATGCGGTCGGCCGGCCAGGGCAGGCCCTCGCGGTAGCGCGCCAGCCGGCGGCGGAAGGCCTCCAGCCGCCGCTCCTCCAGCACGTCGCGCGAGATGCGCGTGATGGTCTCCTCGTCCAGGAAGGGCAGGCCCGAGCCCAGGAACTTGGGACGGATGGTCTCCGCGCGCGGCACCGGCTCGTCCAGCACCAGCAGGCGGTAGGCGGTGCAGCGCACCTCCATGTCCGGATGCCGGGCCAGGGTCTCGATGCGGCGGCGGATGAGCTCGCTGGTGCGGTGGTCGGCCAGCTCCAGGATGCGGCCCAGCGCCTCCAGGGCGCGCACCGCCGTCTCGCCGCGGCTGCGGATCATCTGGGCGCAAAGGTCGTGGATGCGGGCCAGGCGGCCGTCGGCAGGCGCGGAGGCCGGGGCCGGCGCGGCCGGAGGCGGCGCCTCCGGATCGCCCGGCAGGTCCAGGGGCAGGGCCACGTGTTCGTTGGTGGGATCCAGCGGCGCGTCCCAGCCCTCCTTCACGGGGCAGAACGCCGCCAGCTCCGCGTTGCCCACCCAGAGCATGGGCTGGCGCGCCAGCACGCCCAGGTCCAGCACGCCCGGACCGAACTCGTAGGCCAGGTCGCCGATGCGCACGGTGCCGTCGCCCAGGTCGTGCACGCGCAGCTCCACGCCGCGCGCCTTGTCCGCCAGGCCGTCCGGCGTGGCGCGCACGTCGGTCTCCAGGATGCCGAGATCGCGGTAGAGCCAGCGGGGCAGGCGCACGGTGCGCTCGCCGCAGGGCAGCTTCACGGAGTCGGTCAGGTACAGCTCGGCGATGGCGTCGGCGAAGTGCTCCTCGATGACCTTGCGGCGGTACGAGCCCTTGGGCGTGAGCTCGCCCTCCTCCAGGCTGAAGTCGCGGTCCAGCACCGCGAAGTTCACCACGCGCTCGTGCCGGTTCAGGTCCGAGTTGGCCGCGGACACGATGTGGTGGAAGTACTCCCGCGCGGCGTCCGTGTCCGGCCCCTCCGCCATCACCGGATCCTCCAGGTCCGGCACGATGAGCAGCACGTTGTAGTTGCGGTGGTCGCCCACCAGGAACACGCGCGCGATGCCGGGCACGTCCGTGAACTTCTGCTCCACGATGCGCGGGGCCACGGTCTGCCCGCGCGTGTTCTTGTAGATGTCCTTGAGGCGGTCCACGATCTGCAGGTGGCCGCCCTCGCGCTCGCGGAAGATGTCGCCGGTGGGGAGCCAGCGTCCGTCGCCGGGCTGCTTCTCCTCGTCCAGGTAGCCGGCCACGTAGGGGCCGGTGATCTGCAGCTCGTTCTCCTCGGCCAGGCGCAGGCGCACGCCGGGCAGGGCCACGCCCACCGAGTCCTCCACGTAGTCGCCCGGCGGGGTCATGGTGATGCCGCCGGTGGCCTCGGTCATGCCGAAACCGCTGCACAGCTCCACGCCGTGCCGCTGGAAGAAGCGGAAGGTGCGCGGGTCCAGGTAGCCGGCGGCCGAGAGGCCCCAGCGCAGGCGGTCGCCCACCACGGCGCGCAGGTCGGCGGCGGGCTCGTCGCCCACGGCGGCGCCGCTCTCCAGCGACCGCACGCACACGTCGTGGATCTGCTGCCAGCGCAGCGGGATGCTGATCAGGCCGGTGGGGCGCACCAGGGGCATGAGGTTCAGCAGGGTGTCCCGCGAGGCGTTGTTGGTGAAGACGTAGGTGCCTCCCCAGAACAGCATGCCCAGCAGCTCCAGGTAGCGGCCGAAGGTGTGGAACAGGGGGAGGTAGCAGAGCAGCACCTCGGCGTCGCCCACCTGGGGCAGCGCCGCGGCGCGGGCGAAGCGCTTGCTCACCAGGTTGAGCAGCGAGAACGTCACGCCCTTGGGCCGGCCCGTGCTGCCGGACGTGAACATCACCGTGGCCACGTCGTCCAGGCCGAAGCGCGGCTGCGCCGCGAGGATCTTGTCCACGTCCTGGCGGCTCAGCTCGGCGACCACGGCGCCCAGGGGCGAGGCGCCCTCCGGCGCGTGGTCCACGTCGTCCAGCAGGAGATGGCGGGCGGCGATCTCGTGGGTGTCCAGCACGTCGGCCACGTGGCGGTGCTGGTCGCGGCCGCCGCTGACGATCACGTCGATCTCCAGGCGCTCCAGGATCCAGGCCAGGGTGTCGGCGTCGGTGTTGGGGGCCAGGGGCGTGACCAGGATGCCGTGGAGCAGGCAGCCCAGGTCCAGCAGGGCGCCGTCCACGCCGTTGGGCGTGATGATGGCCACACGCGCCCGCGGCGCCACGCGCAGCACGGCCGCGGCCAGGGCGCGGCAGCGCCGCAGCGCCGAGGCGTAGGTCCACTCCTGGGGCTTGCCCGGGTCGCCGGCGCGCAGGTAGACGTGCTCGGGATGGCGCTCCACGCGCTGGTGGAAGAGGGTCTCTAGGGTGACGCCGCCGCGGCGCACGGCGTCCATCGCCAGGTCGCACCAGCGGCTGCGCGCCGCGTCGTCCGGCAGGGCGCGGAGGAAGGCCGGCAGCCGCGTCTCGTCCAGCCACGCGGGCCAGAGCGTCGCGCCGCCGTCCGTCGACAGCAGTGCGGCGGCCTCGTCCAGGGCGGTGACGGCGGGGCCGTCGCCGTTGCGCCAGGCGGTCAGGGCGGGGTAGCGGCGCTCGTGATCACTGCTCCAGGGCATGGCGGTGCGGCGTCCTTGTCGAGGGGAATCTCCGTTGCAGAATATTGAAACCCATGGGAGTCTCCCTGACAAGGAGGAAAGGGGGATCTCCTAGCTGTAAAGTGTAAAATGATAGGGAGTTGCAAGGTCATGTACGCCGGAGGGGCCCGTGGGAGCCCGAAACGGCGGTTCCGGGTCCGGAGCGGCCAACTGATGAAAATAGAACTCAGTTGCATTCATCGGAATCTTTGCAATTAAGCGGACCAATTGACTTGGAATTCCCTCCTCGAAGCATATAATTTGAAACCGATCCCGGCCGCCGCGGGCGGCCTCAGACTGGGGCGCAGGGGAGAGGTCATGGGCAACGCCATGCCGCAGGAACCCAAGCCGAGCGACGCCGTGACCGCGGCGCCGCCGCTGCCGGACCGCTGCATCCACTGCGGCCTGGATCTGGGTCCCCGCCACAGCCCCGAGGACGGTCCCTTCTGCTGCCGCGGCTGCCGCGCCGTCCACGAGCTCATCCACGACCAGGGCCTGGACCGCTTCTACGATCTCCGACCCGACCACATCGCCCCCGCCCCGGACCTCAAGCCCGACAACCTGGCCTGGGTGGACGTGCTCTGCGCCCGCGAGGAGTCGCGCGTGGGCGGCGCGATGGTCCGGCTGCAGCTGGACCTCCAGGGACTGCACTGCGCGGCCTGCGTCTGGCTCCTGGAGGAGCTGTTCCGTCGCACGGCCGGCGGCCGCAACCTCACCATCAATCCCGCCCTGGGCACCGCGGAGCTCATCTGGGACGAGGCGGCCGGCGACCTCAAGGAGTACCTGGCGGAGGCCGAGCGCTTCGGGTACCGCTTCGGTCCCGCCCGCAAGTCCCGCCGCTCCACCTCGCGCTGGGTGCAGCTGCGCATGGGCATCTGCATCTCCGCCGCCATGAACGTGATGATGTACAGCCTGAGCTACTACTTCGGGCTGACGGGCGAGGACAGCGAGGCGTACCGCCTCTTCGGGCAGCTCATCGCCGGCCTGACCACGCTGGTGGTGGCCGTGGGCGGCTGGCCCTTCTTCGCGGCGGCGTGGCGCGGGCTGCGCCGGGGCGTGGTGCATCTGGACCTGCCCATCGCCGTGGGCATCCTCCTGGGCTACTTCGGCTCGCTGTACGCCTACGTGCGGCAGGGGCCCCACGCGGCCTACTTCGACACCATCACCATCTTCGTGGCGCTGATGCTCGTGGGCCGCTGGCTCCAGGAGCACGTGCTGGAGCGCAACCGCAACGCGCTGCTGCAGTCGGGCGGCATCGCCGACCTCTACGCGCGTCGCGTGGAGGACGGCCGCCTGCGCGCCGTGGCCGCCAGCGAGCTGCGCAGCGGCGACGAGCTCTGGATCGCCGCCGGCGACCTGGTGCCCGTGGCCGGCGTGCTCCTGCGCGGCGAGGCGGAGATCTCCCTGGACTGGATCACCGGCGAATCGGCTCCGGAGCACCGCGTGCCCGGCGACCGCATCCCCGCCGGCGCGTTCAACGCCGGCCGCGAGGGGCTGCGCCTGGCCGCGGTGGAGGACTTCGAGGACTCCCGCCTCCACGACCTGCTGCGCACCGGCGGCGCCGACGCCGCGGTGGACCGCCAGGCCGGCGGCTGGTGGCACCGGCTGGGCTCCGTCTACGTGCTCACGGTGCTGGGACTGGCCGCCTTCGGCTTCCTGAGCTGGGCGGGGCGCGACGTGCACAAGGCCATCGAGGTGACCATCGGCATCCTGGTGGTGACCTGCCCCTGCGCCCTGGGCCTGGCCCTGCCCCTGGGACGGGAGCTGGTCCACGTGGCCCTGCGGCGCCGCGGGATTCTGCTGCGCCGCGACGACTTCCTGGACCGCGCCGTGCAGGTGCGCAAGATCCTCTTCGACAAGACCGGCACGCTGACCCGCGGCCGCCTGGCCCTGACGGACGGTTCGCGCCAGGATCTGGCCCGGCTCGACGCCGAGGCCCGCCGCATCCTCTGGAACATGACCGAGCGCAGCGGCCATCCGGTGAGCCGGACCATCGCCGCCGCGCTGATCCTGCGGCCCGTGGGCGCGGCCGACGCCTCCCAGCCGGGCCTGGATCCCGCCCTGGACGGCGTTCGCGAGCTGCCGGGCGAGGGCCTGGAACTGGACACGGAGCGGGGTCTCTGGCGGGTGGGCCGGCCGTCGTTCGCGGTCCCGGACGATGACGCCGAAAATGGCGCCACCATTTTCAGTCTTGACGGACGGCCTCTGGTTGCGCTGTTCTTCGCGGAGGAATTGCGGACCGATGCGATCCAGGAAGTCCGGGCCCTGCGCGAGGCCGGCTTCCAGGTCCACCTGCTGAGCGGCGACGCCCCCGCGAGGGCCGCCGCCGCCGCCGAGCGGCTGGGGCTCGATCCCGACCGCGTGCGCGCCGGCCTCACGCCCGAGGGCAAGGCCGCCGCCGTGCGCGCCCTCGATGCGAAGGACACCCTGATGGTGGGCGACGGCCTGAACGACAGCCCGAGCTTCGACGCCGCCTGGACCGCCGCCACGCCGGCGGTGGACCGGGCCGTGCTGCCGCAGAAGGCCGACTTCTACTACCTGGGCGACGGCGTGGCCGCGGTGCGGCGCGCCCTGCTCGCCGCCCGGCACCTCGCCAGGGTGCAGCGCGGCAACCTGTGGTTCGCCGGGGCCTACAACGCCCTGGCCGTGGGCCTCTGCCTGGCCGGCGTGGTGACGCCGGTGGTGGCGGCCGTCCTGATGCCTCTGAGTTCCCTGACCGTGGTCTCGATCACGACCATCCGCCTGTCCCGGAGGAGGGCGACATGGATGTCCTGATGGTCACGGCGTTCGTAAGCCTGCTGCTCGTGGTGGCGGGCATCGTCCTGTTCGTGTCGCGCGTCAAGGCCGGGGATTTCGAGCACGGAGACCGTCTCTCCCTGCTTCCCCTCGCCGACGACGAGCGGCCGGACGCGTCTTCCAACCCCGTCCCACAAGACGCGGCGGACACCGCCGCCAAGCCCAGGAGAGGAGGGTCCGCTTGACCATGCAAGCAACGGCACCCGTCACCAAGAAGGTCGTGTACAACGACGAGATCGTGCGCGCCTTCAGCATCGCCTCGATCGTGTTCGGAATCGTCGGCATGCTCGTCGGCGTGATCGTCGCGACGCAGCTGTCGTTCTGGCAGGCCAACCTCGGCCTCCAGTGGACGTCGTTCGGACGCCTGCGTCCGCTGCACACCAACGCGGCGATCTTCGCCTTCGTCGGCAACATGATCTTCGCCGGCGTCTACTACTCCCTCCAGCGCCTGCTGAAGGCCCGGCTCGCGTCGGACTTCCTCGGGTGGTTCCACTTCTGGGTCTACCAGCTCATCATCGTGGGCGCCGCCGTCACCCTGCCCCTGGGCCTGACCCAGAGCAAGGAGTACGCGGAGCTCATCTGGCCCATCGACCTCGCGGTGGTGGTGGTCTGGGTGGCGTTCGCCGTGAACTTCTTCTGGACCATCGCCCGGCGTAACGAGCGCAACCTCTACGTGGCGATCTGGTTCTACATCTCGACGATCGTCACCATCGCGGTGCTCTACATCGTCAACAACCTGTCCATCCCCACCAGCCTCACGCACAGCTACCCGATCTTCACGGGCGTGCAGGACGCGCTGGTGCAGTGGTGGTACGGCCACAACGCCGTGGCCTTCTTCCTGACCACGCCGATCCTGGGCATCATGTACTACTACCTGCCCAAGGCGGCGGGGCGGCCCGTGTACTCGTACCGGCTGTCCATCGTCCACTTCTGGTCGCTGATCTTCATCTACATCTGGGCCGGTCCGCACCACCTGCTGTACACGGCCCTGCCGGACTGGGCGCAGACCCTGGGCATGATCTTCTCGGTCATGCTGTGGGCTCCGTCCTGGGGCGGCATGCTGAACGGTCTGCTGACCCTGCGCGGCGCCTGGGACAAGCTGCGCACGGACCCGGTCATCAAGTTCTTCATCGTGGCCGTGACCTTCTACGGCATGAGCACCTTCGAGGGCCCGCTGCTCTCGGTGAAGAGCGTGAGCGCCCTGGGCCACTACACGGACTGGATCATCGGCCACGTGCACGGCGGCGCCCTGGGCTGGAACGGCTTCATGGCCTTCGGCATGTTCTACTGGCTGGTGCCGCGGCTCTGGAACACGGAGCTGGCGAGCAAGCGCTTGGCGGAGGTCCACTTCTGGGTGGGCACCCTGGGCATCCTGCTCTACGTGGTGGCCATGTGGATCAGCGGCGTGAGCCAGGGCCTGTACCTGCGCGCGCTGGACGCCGAGGGCTTCCTGAAGTACCCCGATTTCATCGAGGCGCTGATCGCCTCGCGCTTCCTCTACCAGATGCGTCTGGTGGGCGGTCTGGCCTACTTCCTGAGCTCCGTGCTTGGCGCGGGCGTGCTCTTCGCCACCATGGCCAAGGGCAAGAAGGCCACGGTCTCCGTGGACGTCACGGTGCTCAAGCCCACCGGCCTCACCTTCCGGCAGATCATGACCGGCGCGCCGGTGCTCTACTCCACGGCCCTGGTGGTGCTGACCTGCATCCTGCTGGCCACCGGCACCCTGGGCTCGGCCTTCGCCGTGGCGGGATTCGCCGTGGTGACCATCGCCGCGGCCCTGTCCATCGGCGTGGAGAAGACCCGCAAGAGCTGGCACGACATGGTGGAGGCGCACCCGCTCAGCTTCACCGTGCTGGCGCTGCTGGCCATCCTCATCGGCGGTCTGGTGGAGATCATCCCGCTGACCATGGACCGCACCAAGGAGCAGGATCTGGCGGCGCAGGCCGACTCGCTGTGGACCGAGGGCGGCCAGTACGCCTTCATCCAGATGCCGTACAGCCCCCTGGAGCTGGCCGGCCGCGACATCTACGTGCGCGAGGGCTGCTACGTCTGCCACAGCCAGATGGTGCGTCCCTTCCGTCACGAGACCCTGCGCTACGGCGAGTACAGCCGGGCGGCGGAGTTCATCTACGACACGCCCTTCCAGTGGGGCAGCAAGCGCACCGGCCCGGATCTGCACCGCGTCGGCGGCCGCTACGCGAACCTCTGGCACTACCTGCACATGCGTGACCCGCGCTCCACCTCGCCGGGGTCCAACATGCCCACCTACATGCACCTGGAGACGGCCACGGCCGACCTCGCGGCGCTGCCGGGCAAGATGGGCGTGCTGGTGAAGATCGGCGTGCCGTACGACGAGGCCGACATCGCCGGCGCGGAGGAGACCGCCCTGAGCCAGGGCCGCCTCATCGCCGACGATCTGGCCCAGCAGGACGTGGAACTGGCGCCGGACAGCGAGCTGGCCGCGCTGATCGCCTATCTGCAGCGTCTGGGCCGCGGCCCGCAGCCCACCGGCATGGAGCCGGCGGCGGACGCCGTGGCGGCGGTCGAGGTGCAGTAGTGTTTCGGGAGTGGTTCGACAAGGCCGCGGCGATGACCGACTGGCCCGTGATCGGACTGATCGTCTTCGTGGGACTCTTCCTGCTCGTGGTGGTCGGCGTGATCGCCGGCCGCCGCGACCAGGATCAGATCGACCACATGGCGACGTTGCCCCTGGCTGACGACGCGGAGACCGCGTCCACCGAGAGAGGGACACGCGAATGAGCGAGTACAAGCAGGATCAGGTGCGCGAGCACGTGTACGACGGAATCCAGGAGTACGACAACCGCCTGCCCAACTGGTGGCTGTTCATCATGTACGCCACCATGATCTTCTCCCTGGGCTATTGGCTGGTCTTCCACACCTTCAAGGTGGCGGACCTGCCCGTGGCGCGCTACGAGAAGGAGATGATCGCCGCCAAGGAGGCCCAGGTGGCCCGCATGGCGGAGATGGAGCTGACGGACGAGACCCTGAACATGATGGCCACCGTGCCGTCGCGCGTGGAGCAGGGCCGCGAGATCTTCCAGACCTACTGCGTGGTCTGCCACCTGGAGCAGGGGCAGGGCCTGGTGGGTCCGAACCTCACGGACCGGTTCTGGATCCACGGCGGCAAGCCCATGGACATCTACAACACCGTGACCAACGGCGTGCTCGACAAGGGCATGGCCGCCTGGGGCAACCAGCTCGGTCCCACCCGCGTGCAGGCGGTGGTGGCCTACGTGCTGACGCTCCGCGACACCAACGTCCCGGGCAAGGATCCCCAGGGCGACCCTTACGAGGAGACGACCCAGTAACATGAGCGACACCCAGACCGGCCGCCGCAGCAAGCGGCGGCCGGACCTGGACACCGTCTACAGCATCAACGCCGACGGCTCGCGGAACTTCCTGCAGCCCGCCGACGTGCAGGGACGGTGGCAGGTCCTGAAAAACCTCACGTGGATGCTGCTCCTGCTCGTCTACGTGGCCCTTCCCTGGCTCCAGATCCACGGCAAGCCCGCCATCCACATCGATCTTCCCGGACGCAACGCCTACCTCTTCGGTCTGACCTTCACGAACCAGGACTTCTACCTGATGTTCTTCGTGGTGACCGGAATCGGGTTCGGGCTGTTCGTGATCACGGCGCTGTGGGGACGCATCTGGTGCGGCTTCGCCTGCCCGCAGACCGTCTTCATGGAGGGCGTGTTCCGCAAGGTGGAGCGCTGGATCGAGGGCCCGCGCGTGACGCGCATCCGCCGCAACGACGGCCCCATGACCGCGGACAAGTTCTGGCGCAAGGCGCTGAAGCACATGATCTTCCTGGGCGGCTCCTACGTGATCGCCCACGTGTTCCTCTCGTACTTCATCCCGGCGCGCGAACTGCTCGAGGTGATCCGCTCCAATCCCAAGGAGCACATGACCGCCTTCGGCTGGTCCATGTTCTTCACGGGGATCATGTACTTCGACTACGCATGGTTCCGCGAGCAGACCTGCATCGTGATCTGCCCCTACGGCCGCCTGCAGTCGTCGCTGATCGACGAGGACACGATCATCATCGGCTACGACGAGGTGCGGGGCGAGCCGCGGCACAAGGGCGTGAACGAGGGCGGCGACTGCATCGACTGCTACCGCTGCGTGGAGGTGTGCCCCACGGGCATCGACATCCGCGCCGGCCTGCAGCTCGAGTGCATCGGCTGCACCAACTGCATCGACGCCTGCGACGACATCATGCGCAAGATCGGCAAGCCCACCGGCCTGGTGCGCTACGACAGCCAGCGAGTCTTCCGCGGCGAGCCCAAGAAGTCGCTGCTGCGGCCGCGCGTGTTCGTCTACGCCTTCCTCGGCCTGGTGGGCCTGACGGTGGCCGGGATGTCGGTGCGCAGCCGCGCCGACTTCCACGCCAACGCCCTGCGCGCGGCGGGCATGCCCTACGTCATCGAAGGCCAGCGCATCCGCAACCTCTACACGGTGCGCGTGCAGAACAAGAGCGGGAACGACAACACCTACCACGTGCGCCTGGAGGAGGGCCCGGAGGGCATCGAGATGATCATGCCCCAGCCGGAGCTGCGCCTGCGCAGCCTGGAGGATGGCAGGTCCCCGGTCTTCTTCTATCTTGACCGGGCTCACTACACGGAGCCCTTCCCGCTGACCCTGTCGGTGACCGACTCGATCCACGGCGAGACCAGGCTCCTCGAAGTCATGTTCCGGGGGCCGTAGACGATGAAGAAGTGGTTGAGGGACCGACCGTGGATCTGGCTGGTCGTCCTGCTCGCGTTCATGATGAGCCTGAGCGTGGCGTTCCTGGTGATCGCGGAGTACGCGCGGCCGGTGCTGGTCAAGTAGCGCCGCCCGCGCGGAGGATGGACGAAGGGCCCGGCTCGCACCGGGCCCTTGTTCGTGCCGCACCGGACCGCCGCGGCTACTGGTACTCGGCGCCCAGGATCACGCTGACGATGATCGCGCCCACCACCAGCGGCGCCACGAACCGCAGCAGGATCCGCCAGCCCGTGAACCAGCGGAAGGGCCCGTGGCCCTGCTCCACCTCGCGCCGCATCTCGGACCCCAGCATCGCCCATCCGGCGAAGACGGCGATGAGGAAGCCGCCCACCGGCAGGAACCAGTTGCTGGCCAGGTAGTCCAGGGTGCCCAGCACGCCGGCCGTGGACTCCCGCCCGATCAGGTTGATCTCCGTGAGCGCGGCGCTCCCGCCCAGGCTCCAGGCGTTCAGCAGGCCGAACACGTAGATGGCGCCGCCGGTCAGCAGCACCGCGCGGTGGCGGCTCAGCTTGAGCTCGTCGATGGCGTAGCTGGTCACCACCTCCAGCAGGCTGATGGTGCTGGTCAGGGCCGCCAGGGCCACCAGCAGGTAGAAGAAGCCGTTGATGAGCGAGCCGCCCGGCAGCTTGCAGAACACCTGGGGCAGCGTGGTGAAGAGGATGGTGGAGCTCTTGCGCACCTCCATGTCCTCCGTGAAGATCACCGAGAACATGATGACGCAGGCCAGCAGGGCGATCAGCGTGTCCAGCACGCTGATGGTCACCGCGGCGCGGGGGATGGAGTCCTGGCCGCGCATGTAGCTGCCGTAGGTCAGCATGGCGCCCATGCCCAGGCTGAGGGTGAAGAAGCTGTGGCCCAGGGCCTCCAGGATCGCGCCGGGCTCCAGCTCCGCGAAGTTGGGGCGGAAGAGGAAGGTCATGGCCTCCCCGAATCCGGCGGTGGTGGTGGAGTAGATCGCCAACGCGCCCAGGATGGCGAAGAGGAAGGGCACCAGCACCTTGGCCACCCGCTCGATGCCGTCCTTCACGCCGAAGTACACCACGCCCACGGTCAGCCCCATGAACAGCGTGTGGTAGAGCGACTGCTGCGGCCCGTCGGCCAGGAAGGCGCCGAAGAAGTCGTCCAGCCGGCCCGCCTGCACCATCTCGCCCAGGCCGCCGCTCACGGCCAGCAGCACGTAGCGGATGGTCCAGCCGGCGATGACGCTGTAGTAGGAGAGGATCACGAACCCCGCGACCACGCCCAGGAAGCCGGTGCCGGCCCAGGCGCCGCCGCCGGGGCGATCCCGGCCCAGGATGCGGAAGGAGCCCACGGGATCCCGCTGGGCCTTCCGCCCCAGGACGATCTCCGCCAGCATGATGGGCAGGCCCACCAGGGCGATGGCGGCGATGTAGACCAGCACGAAGGCGCCGCCGTGGTTCTCGTAGGTGATGTAGGGGAACTTCCAGAGGTTGCCCAGGCCGATGGCGCTGCCCGCCGCCGCCAGGACGAAGCCGAGGCTGCTGTTCCACTGCCCGCGTGAATTCTGGGCCATGCGTCCTTCCCTTCGCGGATCCCTGCCGATGCGAAGGGGGGAGCGTACCGATGGCGGGCGGAAAGTGTCAAGATTGCGCTGGGAACGCAGAACGCCGCCCCCTCGCGGGAGCGGCGTTCCGAGGACGGGAGATGGACGAGGGCTCAGCCCACCTGCCACGCGTCCGACGTGTAGATCAGGTCCTTCAGGGTGCCCTTGCCCTTCTTGGCGGTGACCATGGCCACCTGCGCGTTGACCTGCTCATCGAAGATGGGCTTCTGCACGGCCCGGAACACGCCCAGGGCGGTGGGCAGGTCCGCACGGGAGTCCAGGCTGGCCATGGTGAAGGCCTTGACCGGGCTGTCCGCGTCGCAGGCCCAGACGTCGGCCTCGGCGGCGGGAACCACCTTGGCCTCGCCGCAGCTCATCTGCAGGCCCTTCTCACGCTCCTTGCCGAAGACCAGGGGCTGGCCGGGGACCATGTCCACCAGGGCGTCGTCGCGCACGTCCTTGGTGGTCATGTCCTTGAAGGCGCCGTCGTTGAAGATCACGCAGTTCTGCCAGATCTCCACGAACGCGGTGCCCTTGTGCTCCGCCGCCGCCTTCAGCACCTCCTTCATGTGCTTGGGCTGGGTGTCCACGGTGCGGGCCACGAAGGTGGCGCCGGCGCCCAGGGCCAGCTCGATGGGATTGAAGGGGGCGTCCACCGCGCCGTACGGCGAGGTCTTGGTGACCTGGCCCTGGGGCGTGGTGGGGGAGTACTGGCCCTTGGTCAGACCGTAGATCCGGTTGTTGAACATCAGGATCTTGAGGTCCACGTTGCGGCGCAGGGTGTGGATGAAGTGGTTGCCGCCGATGCTCATGCAATCGCCGTCGCCCGTGGCCACCCACACCGACAGCTCCGGGTTGGCCGTCTTGGTGCCGGTGGCGATGGCCAGGGCCCGGCCGTGGATGCTGTGGAAGCCGTAGGTGTTCATGTAGTACGGGAAGCGGCTGGAGCAGCCGATGCCCGAGATCATGCACATCTTCTCGCGCGGGATGCCCAGCTCGGCCAGCACGGCCTGCGCGCTGTTGAGGATGGAGTAGTCGCCGCAGCCGGGGCACCACCGCACTTCCTGATCGGACTTGAGGTCCTTGGGCTTCAGTTCGACGGGGTTCATCGCACGACCTCCAGCATGGCGGTGATCTTCTCACGCAGTTCGAAGGCGGTGAAGGGCTTGCCCTTCACCTTGTCGTAGGTCTGGAAGCGGAACTCGGGATACTCCGACTGGAGCATCTTCGCCAGCTGACCCATGTTGAGCTCCGGCACCAGGATCTGATCGTAGCGCGCGAAGATCTCGGACAGGCCCTTGGGGAAGGGCCAGATGTGACGCAGGTGCAGGTGGGCCACCGGCTGCCCGGGCTCGGCGGGCTTCTCCACGGCGCTGCGGATGGCGCCGTAGGTGGAGCCCCAGCCGATCACCAGCAGGCCGTTGTCCGCGCCGTAGACCTCGGGCGTCGGGATCGAGTCCGCGATGCCCAGGACCTTGTCCTGACGGTACTGCACCATCTTCTGATGGTTGTCGGCGTCGTAGCTCACGTTGCCGGTGAGGTCCTCCTTCTCCAGACCGCCGATGCGGTGCTCCAGGCCAGCCACGCCCGGCACGGCCCAGGGCCGCGCCAGCTTCGCGTCGCGCTTGTAGGGGAGGAAGGGCTCGTCCGAGGCCACGGGCCGCGTCACGGGGAAGCGGGGCAGCTTGTCCAGGTCCGGCAGCAGCCAGGGCTCCGCGCCGTTGGCGATGTAGTTGTCGCTGAGCAGGATCACCGGGGTCATGTACTCCACGGCGATGCGGCAGGCCTCCACCGCGCAGTCGAAGGCGTCTCCCGGATGCGAGCAGGCCAGCACCGGCACGGGCGCCTCGCTGTTGCGGCCGTACACGCTCTGCAGCAGGTCCGCCTGCTCCACCTTGGTGGGCATGCCCGTGGAGGGGCCGGCGCGCTGCACGTCCACGATCACCAGCGGCAGCTCCGTCATCACGGCCAGGCCGATGGCCTCGCCCTTCAGCGCCAGGCCGGGACCCGACGTGGTGGTCACGCCCAGCTTGCCGGCGAAGGAACCGCCCAGGGCCGTGCAGATGCCGGCGATCTCGTCCTCCATCTGCATGGTGACCACGCCGTGGTTCTTCAGCTTGGCCAGGTGCTGCAGGATGTCGGTGGCCGGGGTGATGGGGTACGAGCCCAGGAAGAGCTCCAGCTCGGCCAGGTGGGCGCCGGCGGCCAGGCCCAGGGCCAGGGCCTCGTTGCCCATGATGTTGCGGTACATGCCCGGCTGCGAGTCCGAGCGCGGCGCCACCTCGTAGCGGCCCTGGAACATCTCGTGGATGTCGCCGGACGCGTAGCCCGCCTTCAGGGCGGTCTGGTTGGCGTCGATGAGCTCCTGCTTGCCCTTGAACTTGGCGGCGAGCCAATCCAGGGTGGGCTCCATCGGACGGCTGAACAGCCAGTACATCAGGCCCAGCGTGTAGAAGTTCTTGCAGCGCAGGACGTCCTTCTTGGTCAGAGGGGAGTCCTTGAGCGCCTCTTCCACGCGGGCGTTGATGTCGATCTCGATGACGCGGTACCCGTTGAGGGTGCCGTCCTCCAGCGGGTTGGTCGCACACTTGGCCTTCTCCAGATCCTTGTCCGTGAAGCTGCCGGTGTTGACCACCACGACGCCGCCGGGCTTCAGGTCGCCGATGTTGACGACCAGGGCGGCGGGGTTCATGGCCACCAGCACGTCCGGACCGTCGCCGGGCGTGAAGATCTCCGACGAGCTGAAGTGGATCTGGAAGCCCGAGACGCCGGGGCGCGTGCCGGCGGGGGCGCGGATCTCCGACGGGAAGTCGGGGAAGGTGGCCAGATCGTTGCCGACCTTGGCCGTGGTGTCGGTGAACTGGTTGCCGGTGATCTGCATGCCGTCGCCGGAGTCGCCGGCGAAGCGGATCACGACATCATCTTGCCTGATCACTTCAGTCGTCATGATCACTGGGCCTGTGGGAACCCGCCGCGCGTCGACCCGAGCGCATGGCAGGGGTACCAGTCAAATGGAAGCGAATCCCTTCGCGTCCGCGGTGGCGTGCATCGACGTAACTTAGTCCAGGACGCACGCCCATGCCAGGACGGAAATCCCCGTCAATCGTCGGTTTTTTAACGATTTCCGAAGTCCATTCCCGATGGCGTGACGGCGGAACAGCACGATCCGGGCCAGGTGCGTGCGGCGGCGGCGGTTCGCTCCATTCCGCAACTCTTCGACGACCGCTCAGGCCTCCGCCCGCAGCCGCCGCCCCCGCGCCTGCAGACGCTCCCGTACGGCCTCCGGCTGGTGCTTCAGGGCGTTGCGCAGGGCCTCGGCGCTGAAATCGGCCAGGTGGGCCTCCGCCAGGGCGCGGGCGCGGAGCGGGTCCTGCCGGGAGACCTCGCGCAGCACCCAGCCCACGGCCGTCTTGGCGAAGCGCTCGGGCCGCGCGATGAGGGCGGCGCAGCCCCGGGCGATGCGGTCGGCATGGCGCGGATCATGGGCCACGACGGTGAACGGCACCAGCGACGCGCGGGCCCGCCACACCCCCGGCGCGGACCGCCAGGCGGCCACGCCGTCGGCCCAGCCGTCCGGATCCGCGGCCAGGCGCGGGCCCAGCACCTTCACGCAGAACCAGTCCACCACGTTCCAGTCCGCCAGGGCGCCGTCGTCCAGGGCGGCGGCGAAGCGCGGCAGGTCCCGCCGGGGCTGCAGCACGCCCAGGGGCGCCAGGGTCTCGGCCAGCAGGAGCACGCCGGCCAGCTTGTCCTCGGCGTGGCGGTGGTGGAGGAGGTCCAGGGCCACGTCCACCCAGCCCGCCGACGGCAGGCTGGCGGGCCCCACCACGTCCAGCCAGCCCCGCAGCTCGGTGCGGATGTCCTCCATGGCCGTGCCGCGGAAGGGCGCGCCGTCCTTCACGTAGTTCTCCCACCACGCCCGCGTCTCCGGCCGGGCGCGGCGCTGCAGGCGGCGTTGCAGGGCGTCCACGGGCACGCGGGCGCTCACGCCTCCTCCGCGCGGGCCACCGGCAGGTCGGCCCAGCGGGTGGTGTAGGCGGGGGAGCGGTGCTCCTGGCGCATGCGCCAGGCGCGGCCCTCGCCCTCGGCCGCCACCTGCACGGTGCCGCGGCCCAGGCGCTCGTTGAGGCGGTCCAGCACGTCCATGAGGTGCTGGCGGCCCGGGGCCGGCGCGGGCCGGCGGCGCGGCGCCGCCACGCGGGCCGCCGCGGGGGGGAAGAGCTCCTGCTGCACCACGTCCTCCGGGGAGAGGTCCAGCAGCATGACGCCGGCCTTCATGTAGCGGTAGCCGCCGCGCCAGATCTCGCTCAGGGCGTCCACGGCGGCCGCCACGATCTCGCCGGTCTCGCGGCTGGGCCGCGCCAGGGTGCGCACGGCGCTGTTCTGGTAGTAGGGCTCGGCCTCGTTGAAGGGGCTGGTCTGCAGGAAGACCATGAGGGCGCCGGCGCGCGAGCGCTGGCCGCGCAGCTTCTCCGCGGTGCGCGCTGCGAAGCTGCTCACCGCCTCGCGCATGACGTCGGGTTCGGTCACCCGCGTGCCGAAGGAGCGCGAGGTCATGATCTGCTGCTTGGTGGGCGGCACCTCCTCCAGGGGCAGGCACGAGACGCCCCGCAGCTCGTGGACGATGCGCTCCAGCACCACGTTGAAGCGGCGGCGGACGAGGTGGGGGTCGGCCGCGCGCAGGTCCAGCGCGGTGTGGATCCCGAGCTGATGCAGCCTCTCGGACCAGCGTCGGCCGACGCCCCACACATCCTTCACGTCGATCTGGGCCAGGTGCGCCGTCACGTGCTCGCCAAGGGAGCTGAGATCCAGCACGCCGCCGGTCTCGGGGTTCCGCTTGGCGATGCGGTTGGCCACCTTGGCGAGCACCTTGGTGGGCCCGATGCCCACGGACACGGGGATGCCCGTCTGCCGCCGCACCGCCCGCGCGAGGTCCCGCCCGTGGGCGGTGAGGTCACGGCCGGTGAAGCCCGCCAGATCGAGGAAGGCCTCGTCGATGGAGTAGCGCTCGATGGCCGGCGAGAACTGGGTCAGCACCTGCATGACCCGCGCCGACATGTCGCCGTAGAGCGCGTAGTTGGAGGAGAAGACGGCCACCTTGTCGTGGTCCGCCAGCCGCTTGAACTCGTGGAAGGGCGCCCCCATGGGCACGCCCATGGCCTTGGCCTCGTTGGACCGCGCGATCACGCACCCGTCGTTGTTGGACAGCACCACCACGGGCCGTCCCTCCAGCCGCGGATCGAAGACCCGCTCGCACGAGGCGTAGAAGTTGTTGCAGTCCACCAGGGCGAAGACGTGTCGCATGGGCTCGACCTTCTCAGGCGGTCTTGTGGATGACGCTGGTGACCACGCCCCAGATGACCAGGTCCGTGTCGCCGGTGATCTCGATGGGCTTGTAGTCCGGGTTCTCGGGCATGAGGTACAGGCGCGCGCCGGTCTTCTTCAGACGCTTGACCGTGAGCTCGCCGTTGACCGCGGCCACCACGATGCGGCCGTCGGCGGCGCTCTCCGCCCGGTCCACCACCAGCACGTCGTCCGGGTGGATGCCCGCGTTGATCATGGACAGGCCCTCCACGCGCACGAAGAACGTGGAGGCCGGGCGCTTGACCAGGAACTCGTTCAGGTCGAGCCGCTTCTCCATGTGGTCGTCGGCGGGAGAGGGGAAGCCGGCCGCCACGCGGTGCTCGAACAGGGGCAGCGGCTGCGACGCGGCGCGGAAGTCCGGCAGCAGCACGTTGTCGCCGTGGGGCAGGCCGTCGCCGGGGCGGGCCTCGGCGTTGCGGGCGCGCGCGTCCAGGATCTCCTGGATGGGCACCACCAGGCTCTCGGGGATGCGCATGGGCTGGGTGGGCTCCCCGTAGCGGCCGGTGCCGCGGGGGCGGCCGGCGCCGGGGCGGGCGCCGCCGTGGGAGGATCCGGAGGTCTTCTTGGCCATGGCGGGACTCCTTTCTTGATTTGGGTACGGTAACGGAATTCCGGCGTGGGAGCAAGAGGAAAGATGCGTGAGATGATGCTTGTAACATGCAGCGGAGAAATCAGATAACCGGCCAATAAGGATTTCCGTACGATAAATTTCCGTCGCGCCGGCCGCACCCTTGACGCCGCGCCCGTTTCCCTGCAGGATGACCCCGTTCCCGCCGAGGCGACCCCGAACCTCCCGCTCAAGGAGGCCCGTCCATGCGCACCGTCCCGATCGCCGCCCTGCTCCTGCTGCTCGCCGCCGTCGCTCCGGCCGCCGAGCTCGTCCTGGCCCCCGTCGCCGCCGGCGACGACGCCCGCCTCGCCTGCGAGGGCGACCTCGACTTCCTGGCCGGCACGTCCTCCACCGCGGCCCAGCTCCAGGTGGGCGGCACCGCCTACGGCTGCGACCGCGAGTGGGCCGCGAGCTGCGAGTTCGACCTGGGCCCCGTGCCCGCGGACCTGGACCTGCTCTCCGCCGTCTTCACCGTGCGCAAGACCGGCTACGCCGACGACGCCCAGGGCCTCTTCTACCTGGGCCTCTTCACGTACCCGGCCTCCGGCGCCCCGACCGCCGTCCCGCGCGACGACCTGGACCCGCAGACCGCCCTGGGCGTGGTCTGGCTCACCGCCGTGAACGGCGACCTCAGCTTCGACGTGACCGAACCGGTGGAGCGCGTGCTGGGCGACCCCGGCGCGCGCCTGGGCCTGCTGCTGGCGGGGGTCTACTCCGAGGCGGGCTACGAGGACTGGATCACCATCGGCGGCGCCGCCCACGCGCAGCCGCCGCGGCTCACGCTGACCTATGCGGGAGCGGTGGGGAACGAGCCGCGGACGTGGTCGGAGGTCAAGGCCCTCTATCGCTAGGGTTGTGCCACTGAAATTGTGCCCGGCCTATCCCTCGCAACAGGCCGGGCATGAACACACGACGACCCGGCTGGCAACCGCCCCACTGCCCCAACCCCAACTGCAAGCACCACCACGGCTTGGCCGAAGGCTGGCGCTACAAGCGCCGCGGCTTCTTCCTGCGCCGCATCCGCCCCTACCGTATCCAGCGGTTCACATGCCTCACCTGCGGCCGCAACTTCAGTAGCCAAACGTTCTCCACCACCTACTGGCAGAAGCGGCCCGAGCTCGATCCGAAGATCCTGCTCAACACCGTCGGTTGCATGGCCAACCGCCAAGGCGCCAGGGCGCTGCAGGCGGCGCCGTCGACCATCGACCGGCACATCGCCAGGCTCGGCCGGCACTGCATGCTGTTGCATATGAAGCTGTTGGAGGGGGTGCCGTCGCCGGCGGAGATCGTCTTCGACGGGTTCGAGTCGTTCGAGTTGAGTCAGTACTACCCGTTCCACCACAACATCGCCGTGGAGCCGGACAACGGATTCTTCCTCTACCACACCGATAGTCCGCTGCGCCGGAAGGGGCGGATGACAGAAGTCCAGAAGAAGCGTCGTGAAGAGCTCGAGACCGAGCTTGGTCGACCGGATCCGAAGGCGGTTCAGAACGGGATCCGCGACCTCCTCGAGTTCGTGACCCGGGGCCGGACCGTCATCACCGGCCGCAGTGACGAGCATCCCGCGTACAAGCGTGCGATCGCTGAGATCCGGTGCCGTGTTCGGCACCACGTGACATCGAGCAAGGATCACCGCGACAAGCACAACCCGTTGTGGGAAGTCAACCTGGCCGACCTGATGATCC
>ERZ795053.1704-NODE-1704-length-27583-cov-5.467233_pt1 | contig 27583 bp, 21 predicted proteins | sample MGYA00375137_ERZ795053 | MGnify/ENA primary metagenome ERZ795053 (study PRJEB30182, sample SAMN05720284) | activated sludge metagenome | isolation source: Anaerobic digester | place: Hong Kong | collected 2014-12-17 ...
GCGTTGTCCCACGTTACCCAGTGCCATGATGACGACGGCGCGCAATTCGTCATGGTCAGTTTTGAGAAAAGGCAGCAGTGCGCCAAGAGATGCTTCACTGCCACAGGCTCCCAATGCCCGAATCGCCCACCACTGACGATTCGCGTCTGTCTCCTGCAAGAATGCCAACAGCATGGGTTCATCGGCCGCCGTCAAGTTGGCGACCAATGCCTCAGCGGCGTCATCTTCTTGCTTATCGACAGCAGCCAACCATGCACTACCATTGGGGGTATAGCCCTCGTTTTCCACAAGCTTCTCCTTGTCACCACAAATCACTGCATCACACACAGGCTATGGTAGCAGATCATAGACACGAAGCCAATCCACATGGATCTCCGCCATGGAACGTTCGCCGGCTCCCCCAAGCAGGCCCACCTCACCGGCAGGCAATGCCGGCTGTGACAAAATCGCCAATGGGCTACCGTTTGCCCAAAAGTGTAGTTCTGTCCCGTTGTCCTCCAATCCAATCACATTTTCATAGCCGGCTGGGTTGAGCAGCGGGTTGGCACTCCACGGCTGCAGCGTCGTCAGAACACCGTTGTGCCACAATTGTATCTGATAGCGGGCTAGACCATCGACCATGAAGAGATAAAAATTCGACGGATCCTGGTAGCGCCCGATGAAGCCGGTGTACCCCGTGGGCATCATGTCGACAATCGTGGTGCTGGCATCAATACGATAGGGGGGAAAGGGCTGCATACGCTCGTCGACCAAGGCAACTGTGCTCCAGGTCAAACGCCCCGGCCAGACTTGCATGCGATAGATACCCTGCGCCGGCACCACGTCGCTCGACCACTCACCCGCTTGTTGGGTGCAGGCAATCAGCCCGGTGCGCGCCTCAAAGTCATCACTGAAGCGGAGACGGTAGTTTACTCCCGGGGAATAGGCGTTGAATGCTGGTGACCAACGGCGGCCAGTCAGCACAGATTGCCAGTAGGCGGTGACGCTTTGCCACGTCGTTGGGGCACCGGTCACTTTGGCGTAGCTGAGCAGCAGGGTAGAAAGGAGGAGCCCAATGAGCAGGAGGGTGATCAGCCACCGTTGGCCGCGCGAGAATAGATCCCGTGGGGGGCGGTGAACAGTTGATGGGGCCGTGGTGCGTCGGGCGGAGAGGCCAATGGCGGCGCGCTTGCGCTCACTCGTCGCTTCATCGATTGCACGGGTGACAGGTGGCACATAAACGGGATCAACGTTTGATGGACCAACGTTGGTCGGATTCGGATTCGTGAGGTTGCTCATTACAAAAGATTCAACTTAAATTGATCAATTCGGGCGCTGGCCTGTGTGGCTGCGTAAGCCTCCAAAGTGTGTTCTGCTCCAGAGCGAAGTAACACAAGTATAGCATCAAATAATCAGCATAAGCAAAGTGACAGCGAAAACTGGGGCACACCACAGTTGGGGGCGTACACCGACATTTGATCGGGTTCTCATCTCCACTCTCGAAAGTGAGATGCACCCACTAAAGTTACATCCCGTGACTTTAAGATATCTTTGATGGACATGGCCTGTGCTATACTACATTCCTACTGTATACTGCGCTTAACCAACGAGCACTAGACATAATGGTAGCGTGGAACAACGATGCAAGCGTAGCATACATTGTGATAAAGGACGTGGGTATTGGATTGATGGAGCGGAAGAGAAACATGTACACAGAGTCACTGCAAGATGATTGGTCACCGTCCAGACAACAACAGGCGATGGCATGGAGCGCACACCTCTTTACAGCCACCGGCGCAATTTGGGGACTGATGGCGCTGCTGGCCATTACTAATGGGGAGTGGCGTGTAGCTTTTGCGTGGATGGCGCTTGCAGTCTTTGTCGATGCCTTTGATGGGATTTGGGCCCGTCGTGTGCATGTCAAGAGCGTACTCCCCAACTTTGACGGTGCTCTGCTCGATAACATGATTGATTTTCTCAACTATGTCTTTATCCCCGCCTATTTTCTCTACGCCTCGAATTTGCTGCCCATGGGCTACGGGTTGATCGGTGCGGCCTTAATCCTGCTGGCATCCTCCTATCAGTTCTGCCAGGATGACGCCAAGACCGACGATCACTATTTCAAGGGCTTTCCCTCGTATTGGAATATCATGGTCTATTACATATTTATCATGGGGGGTAGTCCATGGACGAATTTAGCGGTACTCGTGGTCCTGAGTGTTCTGGTCTTTGTGCCCATCAAATATGTCTACCCCACGCGCACGGCGATGCACAAACAGCTGACGATGACGTTGGCCTGTCTTTGGGGCATCATCAATGTGGTTATCTTGGTGCGCTATCCCGTGCGTGATCCGTGGTTGCTCTGGGCCACCTTTCTCTTTGTGGTCTATTACTGTGGGTTGAGCTTTTATAGCATGTGGTTGGACCAGCGGAAAGCGGCCAAGGCGGTAGGGCAATAGAGTCAGTGAAATAGGAAACTCACGATGGTATGCGATAGCGGCGGATGCCGTGGCTGTCTTCCTCGTTGAGTTGGCGTTGATTCACCAAGTGGACGAGATGGGCGAGCGTCTCCGCGACGGCAAAGCGCACTTCGTGTTCACTGAAGCGTGCAAAGTTGAAGATGCTACGCGCAACGGCGAGGGCAGTACACGGTGGCCCATTGTGCTCTTCCCGGTTGAGCTGTGCAACGGCAGCCAGCATTGCGGCCAAGCGAAGGTCGTGGTGATGTTGCAGCGTCGCAATGCGCTCGTGCCACAACGTCAGTGGTGCGTAGTGGCCCGGCAGTGCCAAGGTAACCGCAAGTTGACGCAACTCAGCCAACGAGACCAGATATCGTTGTAACGGCGTGGCATCGCCACCAGGCCACAGTCCAATATTGGGTGAGATCTTCTCCAACACCTGATCTCCACAGAGCAACAGTTGATCCTGCGACGAATAGAAGATCAGCTGACCATCGCTGTGCCCCGGCGCCACAAGCGGCTGAAAGGAGCGTCCACCCATTGTAAACGGTTGGTGAGCGTCGAGGATGACAAAGTTGGCTGGATGGGGCATGGTCCGTTGGCGCAACGCAGCCACCTGTTCCGTCACAGTCTGCAAAAGCTGGGAATCCAACCCGGCGCTCCGCCAAAAATCAACGGCCGCGGCCTCACGCCAACTGTCCCGGATCCAGATCCGTTCAATCGCCGCATATTCCACCGCGCCGACAAAGATAGGGGCGCCCGTCATTTCCTGGAGATAACCGGCCATGCCAAAGTGGTCGGGGTGCATGTGCGTGAGAACAATGCGGCGAATCTGTCGTGGATCAATGCTGAGCGCCTGCAGTGCCTGGTGCCAACCGGCTTCGGCAGCCGGCCAATGGAGACCGGTATCGAGAATGGTCCAGCCGTCGCCATCTTCGAGCAAATAGCAGTTGACGTGATTGAGCGCAAAAGGCAACGGCAACTGCACTTGGCTGATCGCCGGTGCGACTTCGCGCACGCGAATCCTGATTGTCTCGGCCATCATGAACGCTACACCAATTCTGCCAAGGTACGGATGGTCTGCAAGTCAGTCGTCATGAGATTCAAGGTTGTAATGGGGGCACTGCGCCAAAGGGCAAGGCGCTCGGCAATCCGCGCCTTGGGGCCACAGAGAGCGACATCATCAACCAGCGCATCGGGCACCGCCATCGCCGCCTCTCGTCTCTTGCCCTGCAGATAATAGGATTGGATGGTTTCCGCTGCACCGTCATAGCCGTAACGACTGACGAGATCATAGTAAAAGTTTTTGCCCTTGGCGCCCATCCCCCCGATATAGAGGGCAAGATGGGGCTTGATGGCGTTGCGGCAGGCGGCGACATCATCGCCCATTGCCACAGGAACCGCTGGGGCGATATCAAAAATGGCTGCGCTCTTGGCGCCGGATGCCTTTGCGGAACCAGCGCTTACGCTCGCGGCGAAAACCGTTTCATAGTGACGGGGTGAGAAGAAGATCGGCAGCCAACCGTCGGCAATCTCGGCGGCCAGTTCGACATTTTTTGGTCCAATTGCAGCCAGATAAATGGGTAGGTCGGCGCGCCCGTGGATGATGCTTTTTAGTGGTTTGCCTAACCCTGTGGCATCGGTACCCTGATAAGGAATCTGGTAGTAGTCGCCTTGGTGCGCCACCGGCTCTTGCCGGGCCAAAATCGAACGCACGATGGCAACATACTCGCGAGTTTTGCCCAGCGGCTTACCGTAGGGCTGACCGTGCCATCCTTCCACCACTTGCGGCCCCGACAACCCCAGCCCCAACAGCATGCGGCCACCGGATAATTGATCGAGGGTGATGGCGGTCATGGCGGTCATCGCCGGGGTGCGGGCGGGCATCTGCATGATCGCCGTGCCCAGACGGATCTGTTTGGTCAGCGCACCGAGCCAGGCCAGTGGGGTTACGGCATCGGAGCCATAGGCCTCTGCCGTCCAGACGGCGTAGTAGCCCAGCCGATCCGCCTCTTGCACCACATCCACCGGCAAGGCAAGTTGTGCACCCGAATAGCCAATCATGATACCTAGCCGCATATACTTTTCCTCCCTACCCAAACTCTGGTGGTCTCCCCAAAAGGAGTTGTTGCCACTCGATTACACGCGAATTTTGACCGGCGCTTACACCTGAACAACGCCATCCCGGTAGACTACCCAAACTCGATGTGTTCAGCAATTCTGTTCAACCAACCCACCAGGACATGACGCTCCCCAACCGTTTTCTCACCGTCCACCGATCCACTGGCTTTTACAACTCTGCCAGCTCCATCCAGCGTTCCAGCACGCCATCCAATTTTTCATCAAGCGCAGAGACCTCATCGCTCAACTGCTGGAGTTTGAGATAATCCTCACCACACTGGCTCATCGCGTCGATGGCTTCTGCTTTGGCCGCTTCCCAGGCTTCAATCTGCGCTTCAATGGCTTCGAGTTCGCGTTGTTCTTTCCAACTCAACTTGCGTTTTGCCGGTTCTTTGGTCGGTTGAGGCGCTTTGGATGACGCAGGCACTGTGGACGGTACAGAAGCCTTGACCGGCGCCTTTTCCTGTTCATAGAGTCTGATAAAGGTGCTGTAGGGCGTGGGATAACGAGGCCCCAGCTTGCCATTTTCAACAGGGATCAGGAAATCAACCGTGCTGTCGAGAAAAGCGCGGTCATGGCTGACGACAATCAAACAGCCCTGAAAATACTCCAAAAACTCTTCGAGCACTCCCAGCGTTTGGATATCGAGATCATTGGTCGGTTCATCGAGGATCAGCACATTCGGTTGGTGGACCAGCGTGCGCAACAGGTAAAGCCGCCGCCGCTCGCCGCCGCTGAGGCTGCCGATGCGGCCATATTGCATATTGCGCGGGAAGAGAAACCATTCCAACATGTGGGCCGCCTCCACCCGTTCGCCATCTTTGGTGCGGATCAGCGACGCCTCATTCTCAATAAACTCAATGAGCCGCATCTGCTCATCGAGGTCAGTGGCATGTTGATCATAGTAACCGATCTGCACGGTATCGCCCCAGCGGATGCTGCCGTGATCGGGCACTTGCCTGCCGGTGAGCAGATCGAGCAGCGTGCTTTTGCCGGCGCCATTTGGCCCCAACAACCCGATGCGGTCACCCGGCTCCAGAACGAGATCGACACCATCCAACACTGGTTTACCATCGTAGTGCTTGGTCAAACCTTTGGCAGTCAGGACTTGGCTCCCCAAGCGCCGCCCAGCCATGGTAATCGCCACCAGATCTTCGCCACTGTCATAGCGCAGCTTGATCAGCTCTTCGGCCCGCTGCTTGCGCGCCTTCTGTTTGGTGGAACGGGCCATCGCCCCGCGCCGCAGCCACTCCAGTTCTCGGCGGATCAGATTCTGGCGCTTTTGCTCCGCGGCGGCTAGCTGCGCATGGCGGCGCTCGCGCTCCTCCAAATAGTGGGTGTAATTACCCACGTAGCTCACCAACTGGCGGCGGTCCAGTTCCACGATGCGATTGACGACACGGTCGAGAAAGTAGCGATCGTGGGTCACCATGAGCAGGGCACCGGGCGTGGTTGCAAGATAATCCTCCAGCCAGGCCACTGTCTCGGCGTCGATATGGTTGGTCGGCTCATCAAGGATCAATAGATCAGCGCGATCAATCAGGGCCCGTGCCAGGGCCACCCGTTTGCGTTGGCCACCACTGAGCGTGGCGACCTTGCTGCGAAAGTTGGTAATACCAAGCTTGGTGAGAATCGTTTTGGCGTTGGCTTCGGCAGCCCAACCACCGGTGTGATCCATCTGGTTACTGAGCGACAGCAATTGGGCCTGCAAAGCGGCATCATCCGGTTGCTGCTGCAGCACCTCGTTCGCAGCCTGATAATCTCGCAGAAGTTGCATCTGGGGCGAGTCGCTATAGAAGATCGTTTCGAGCACGGTGCGTGCCTCGTCAAGCGGCGGCTCTTGGGCCAAATACTCAACCCGCACATGGCCCCAGACATTGACGTTGCCACCATCGGCGGTATCTTCACCGGCCACGATACGCAGCAACGTACTCTTGCCGCTGCCGTTCACGCCGATCAGGCCAATTCGGTCACCCTCGTTGATCAGCAGATTAGCGCCATCAAAGAGCAGCCGTTCACTATATTGTTTGGAGAGGTTTTCAATCGTAAGCAGATTCATGGGTACCATTGTACCCGAAGGTATCAAATTCAGTGGAATTATCCCAGCATGTCAAGACAATTCCACTGAATTTACGGGATGTTATTCTGCGTACACAGCCTGGCGTAACCCCTTGATATAGCCAATCGCAAAGAGGCGGCCGATCGAGGAGTAGCCGGCGTGGCTGTTGTCATCACCCTCCATTGTCGGCACGTGATCGGGGCGGAGAACACCGTCGAAGCCAATATCTTTGTATGCCTTGATACACTCCAGCATGTCGGTCTTGCCGTCGTCGTGGAAGGTCTCTTCAAATTTCTCGGGCGTGCCACGCACATCGCGGAAGTGGACAAAGAAGATTTTGCCCTGCTTGCCAAAGTCGCGGATAACACTGGGCAGATCATCGGTCATCAGGGTAAAGTTGCCCTGGCAGAGTGTAATGCCGTTGACTTCGCTTTCGACCAAGTCGACGAGGCGCTGGTAATTTTCCACGCTGCGCATAATGCGCCCCATACCCCGCAGCGGCGACAGGGGCGGATCGTCAGGGTGCATGGCCAGTTGGACACCGGCCTTCTCCGCAACAGGAACCACCTTTTCCAGAAACTTTTGCAATGTTTCCCAGAGCTTTGACTCGGGTACTTCACCAAATTCAGTCAGTGGCGCTTTCTTGAAGATCTCATTGTCAAAGCTGGTGACCATAGCACCGCCACGGGATGGGGTCGTCGTGCTGGTACGCGTCCAGTTCAAGACCGGCATCCACTCATAGCACCAGACCCCAATGTCGAGCTTGCCCATGTTGCGGATCAACTCGCATGCGGTTTCGATCTCCTCATCGCCACCTGGCAGGCCCAACTTGGCCTTATTCAGCGGGGGTCGACTCTCGAGTACGTTAAAATTAAAACCGGCATTTTCATAGGCCGTCTTCACGCGCATGAGCGAATTGAAGCCCCACGGCAGATCATCTTTGGGGCGGCTCTCCCAGCCGGGGCTAAAATCCATGCCACCAACAACATGATCAACACCACATTGTTTGACCATTTTCCACAGGGGTGAGGGGCGCGGGGGCAGTACTTCCGCAATCTGGATCATATTTCGGTTCCTTTTTCACATGATTTATGCATTGAGCACGGTTCACCGGAGGGCATAGATGAACCTATCCGGTGCGTGTTCTCAAGTGGCTGCGTAAATCCTTTTTTAAATCCTTTTTCATTAGGTAGTCTCCCGGTATGGAGTGGTTATCATCGGATTACACTGGAATCGGGGGCGCTGTTTACACCCGAACAACTCCGTCCCGGTAGACTACCTTTCATTGAGACTCGGGGTTATCACACTATCAAGTCCTGATCATAACGAAGGTTGACGGAGAATGCAAGCAATCCAAATGGACCGAGACATGCTCTCTATCAACCATTAGGAAAAGTTTCAGAAAAATCCGACAAATTTTCAGAAAGCCGACCTATATTTCACAATCGCCGCAAGCTACAATAAAGCCACAACAGCAGTCAATGAACAACAGTCACACCGGCACGAAGTTACTGACAACGTTGTTCACCGCTGCCAACACAAATAATTTTTTTAACAACATCATCTACAATTTCAGAAAGGACACCCACCCATGTTGCACAAGAACGACTTTGCCATCGAACAGCTCGAAGAACGCCTGGAAATGCTCTGCATCTACATACCCTACGTCGCTACCTGCTACAAGAAAATCTGGTTCGTCACCGTTGCCTATCCCTGTGTCAAGTACTATCGCATTTGCTTCTAAGCCCAACCAAGTTGCCCCAACAAGGCGAACCCCGCATCACCGGCGATGCGGGGTTCGCCTTGTTGGGGCAACGCCTATACAGCTCACCGGTTGCGTGGACGGCTTTCATGCCGCATCAAAACCGATACGAGCGTTCGCCACCAGTAGCTGGCCCAACGCCAACCCACCATCATTGGGCGGGACCAATCGATGGATCAACACGTGAAATCCGGCGCACGCTAGTCGCTCTATGGTCTGCTGAAGTAACAACACATTTTGAAAGACACCACCGCTTAGCGCCACCGGCCCTCTATGCCCTTCTGCCCGCAGCAACAAACTCATAGCAACGATTAGATCAGCCACGGCGTTGTGGAAACGCCACCCGATCTGGGCAGCCGATACACCGGCAGACAGATCATTCGCGATTGCCTGTATCACGGGGGTAGCATCAAATGTATGACCGTTCTCAGCAATGGCAAACGCATACTTGCCAACAGTGTCAGTTGCGCTCATGGCAAGTGCCTCCAATTCAATGGCCCCCTGCGCTTCGTAGGTCACGTGCTGGCGCAGACCAACCAGCGCGGCCACGGCATCAAAGAGCCGCCCCATGCTGCTGGTCGGTACAACGCGAAAATTGCGCTCAAACTGCTGTTGCAACACCGCGCGCTCGGTGGCGGTCAACGCGGCGACGGGGGGCAGGGCATCATCCCACGCAACACCCGCCGCCCACAGATGGGCCAAAGCTGTACGACAGGGGTGTTTCACCGCGCCATCGCCGCCAGGCAACGGAATATAACGCAGGTGGGAACGGCGCACAAAGCCGGTGTAGTCAGCGATTAGTATTTCGCCGCCCCAAATGGCGCCGTCATCGCCGTAACCAGTGCCGTCGAAACAGAAGCCGATGACCGGTTCGCTGCCGTCCAGTCCATGTTCCGCCATGAGCGCGGCGAGGTGTGCGTGGTGATGCTGCACTTCAACCAACGTGGCAGCACCGGCATGCTCTCTGGCCCAGCGGCTCGATAAATAGCCGGGATGACGATCACAGACAACTACTTCAGGCACAATTTCAAAGATCTGCTGAAAATGCGCAACGCTCTCTTCAAAGGCGTTGAGTGTTTCCAAACTTTCCATGTCACCGATATGTTGACTCATGAAGGCCGCCTGGCCGACACCGAGACAAAAGGTATTCTTCAGTTCACCACCGACAGCCAACGTGGGCCGCACGGCAACCGGCAAGCGCACCGGCAAAGGAGCATAGCCCCGTGAACGACGCACCGGCAACTCATGGCCGGCATAGACACGGACCACCGAATCATCGCATGGGACGTGAATGTCACGGTTGTGCAGCAGGAAACCGTCGGCGAGCGGTGCTAGCTTGGCGAGCGCGGCGGCATTGTCTGTGACAATTGGCTCGTTGCTATAGTTGCCGGAGGTCATGACGAGGGGAGGCAAGAGATTATCAGTAGTCAACGGTGATTTGCCAGTAGGTACTGTTTGGTCAACCGGTGTGCTTGGGTGAAATAGCAGATGATGGAGGGGGGTATAGGGCAGCATCAGGCCGATCATGTGGTTGCCCGGTGCGACAAGGGACGAAAGTGGGCTATCGGTGCGATGGCGCAGCAGCACGATGGGGCGTTCACGGCTCGCCAACAGAGCGAGTTCATCGTCGTCAATACAGGCAATCTGCCGAGCCATGGCGATGTCGGCTACCATCACGGCAAAAGGCTTGTCAACGCGGCCTTTACGACCGCGCAACATCCGGACCGCAACATCATTTGTGGCATCACAGGCCAGATGAAAGCCCCCCAGCCCCTTCACCGCAACAATCCCACCCATGACCAACATCCGTTGGGCGGCCACGAGCGCAGCTTCCCCACTGCCCACTGTCCCACTGTCCACCGTCCCACTGTCCACTGTCCCACTGCCCACTGTCCCACTGCCCACTGTCTCACTGTCCACTGTCTCACTGCCCACTGTCACAAACGCAATCTGCGGTCCACACACCGGGCAAGCAATCGGTTGGGCGTGGAAACGTCGATTGAGTGGGTTTTCATATTCCTGTTGACAGGCTGGACAGACGGCAAACTCAGCCATCGTGGTGAAAGGACGGTCATAAGGTAACGCTGTGATAATGGTAAAGCGGGGACCGCAGTTGGTGCAGTTGATAAAGGGGTAACGGTAGCGGCGGTCGGCGGGATCAAATAGTTCCTGCAGGCAGTCATCACAGATCGCCACATCCGGCGAGATAAAGGTACGTTGGGTGTTGACCGCATGGCTCTCAACAATGGTAAAGTGCGATTGCCCCGTAACGGGACAGCTTTCTGCCGAGATTGTTTCAACAAACGCGAGCGGCGGCGCATCCACCGCCAGCCGGTGCTGAAAGCTCTCTAACAGCGGGAGCGGACCTTCAATTTCAATAAAAACTCCGGCACTATCGTTGCCGACAAAGCCGGCCAGATCCAATTCGCGGGCGAGGCCATAGACGAACGGGCGGAACCCCACACCTTGTACAACGCCGGTGACGCGGAGCCGTCGCCGCGCAATTTCCGGTTGTGGAAGGGAGGGTTTAAGCGCCGCGGGCATTACTCGTCTGCTTGTCAGCCACACCGACCCAAACCCGTTCGCTCTCGACACGAACCGGGTAGGAAGCAAGTGATGCGCCCGGTACCGTAGTGCAGGCGCCGGTGCGCACATCGTAGCACCAATTGTGCCACGGACAGAGCAAAAGCCCCTTCGACGTCAACGTACCGGCATGGATCGGCATCTCCTGGTGAAGACACTCATTGCGGTAAGCGGTAAATGCGCCATCCCAGTGGATCACAACAATGTCGCCGGCAGCGTGACGAATGTATTTGGTGCTGTTGTTGGGGATTTCGGTAAGCAGCGGGCCCGGTAGCCAGGTATACGCTATCTCATTTTCCATTGTCGTAAACCTATCATCAAAATGGTAGCCACGCCTCGTGGGCGGCAAAGAGTTCATCGACCATCTGCCGCGCCTCATCGAGCGAACAGACCGCTGCGGTCAGCGGGTCCAACTGGACAGCGCGGTAGACAAGTTCACGGTCTTGGCGTTTGAGGGCTTCAACAACCACTTCCTGCACATTGAGATTGGTGCGGTTGAGCGCCGCCAATGCCGGCGGCAGATTGCCGACGTAACAAGGATGCAAGCCAGTGCCGTCCGTAAGAATCGGCACTTCGACCACAGCATTGGCAGGCAGGTTGGTGATTACACCATTGTTACGGACATTGCCGTTAAAGCGAAAGGATTGGTTGCTCTCGATTGCGTCGAGGATTGATGCACAATACTCATGAGACCGTTCCAATGCAATGGGAGCCTGTTCTTTGACTTCTTGCACCAACTGCTCATAGCGACTGTCGCGGCGATTGTGCCAGGCTGTCCAATCGCGATTGCGGGCAGAGGTGAGGTGGTACTGTTCGATCAGCGCCGGGTCGCGGCGGAAGTAGGGCACATATTCGGACATGTGTGTCGACGATTCGGTGACAAAAGCGCCAAAGTGCTTCATGATCTCAAAACGGATGCGGTCCTTTTCATAGACCTCGGGTTTGCCCATCGCTTCGTAAAGCCGCGGGTAGAGGTCCTGCCCTTGGTGCTCCAGTTTGAGATACCACGCCATGTGATTGATGCCGGCCGTCCAATAGCGTAGTTCATCGCGGGGGATTTCCATGTAATCGGCCAGTTGGAAGGCCGTTCCCTGCACACTGTGGCAGAGACCAACGTTGCGGATAGATGTCAACTCACTCACGGCCCAACAGATCATCACCATCGGGTTGGTGTAGTTGAGCATGAGCGCATTGGGACAGAGCTCTTCCATATCTTGCGCAATGCGTACAATTTCGCTGCCGTTGCGCAGGAAATAGAAGACGCCGCCCGGCCCCATCGTATCGGCAACCGAGTGATCCACACCATACTTTGTGGTAATTCGAAAATCTTCAAGCACTGCATCTACACCCCCAACGCGAATCGAGATAATCACGTAGTCGGCATCTTTGAGTGCGGCACGACGATCGGTGGTCGCTTCGACAGTGGCGTTGAGCTTGTTACTGGCGATGGCATGTTCGGTCCACGCCGTAATGGTTTCCAACGCGTCGGCGCTGATGTCCATGAGCGCGATGTGACTGCTGCTGAGCGACGGCGTACAGAGAAAGTCCGTGATGAGGCGGCGGGCAAAGACGGCACTGCCGGCGCCGATAATAGCAATTTTGGGCATGGTATTATTCGATTCCCTTGAGATCTAGTTCGAGCGCAAAGTGGCAACTGGCAAAGTGGCCCGGTTGCACCTCTTCCAAGAGCGGTTCCTGTTGTTTACAAATCTCTTTGGCGTAGCGACAGCGCGGGTGAAAAACGCACCCTGGTGGTGGATCGGCGGGGCTAGGCACATCACCCTCCAAGATGAGCCGCTGCATGTGGATATCAGGATCGGCCGGCGGCACTGCGGAGACGAGTGCTTCAGTGTAGGGGTGCATCGGATGGCGCAGCAGCGTTTCCGATTCGGCCAGTTCGACCACTTTACCGACATACATGACAGCAATCCGGTCACAGATATGTTCGACGACCGATAGATCGTGAGCTATGAAGATCATGGTCAAGCCCAATTGCTCTTTGATATCCTGCAACAGGTTAAGTACCTGGGCCTGTACCGACACATCGAGCGCCGATACCGGTTCATCAGCCACAATCAAGCGCGGGTTCAAGGAGAGTGTACGTGCCAGGCCGATGCGTTGGCGTTGGCCACCAGAAAATTCGTGGGGATAGCGGCGCATATAAGCTGGATTGAGCCCCACCGAATTCATTAACTCAGCGACCCGATCCTCGAGTTCTCGGCCCTTGGCAACGCGATGGATTATGAGGGGTTCACCGATAATGTCTTTCACCGTCATGCGGGGGTTGAGGGAACTAAAGGGATCTTGAAAGATCATACGCATTTCCCGACGGAGCAGCTTCATCTCATCCTGGCTGATCTTGGTAATATCAACACGGTCGCCATTGGCTTTACGATACCAAATTTCCCCTGCGGTCGGCTCATAGAGACGTAAAATGGAGCGCCCGGTCGTCGTCTTACCACAACCACTTTCACCTACCACACCAAGCACTTCTTGTTCACGCATTTTAAAGCTGACACCATCCACCGCTTTGGTATAGCCCACCACGCGCTGGAAAAAGCCGCTGTGAATCGGGAAGTGCTGCTTGAGATTTTTGACTTCGAGGATATATGAATCGGGATCTTGATTCTGCTGCGCACTCCAGCGGAAATCGACAGAGTCACGAGATTGAGTTTGCGTCATGAGAATCCTGTATGTTGTTCTATCGGTCTATTGCTCTACTGTGATAGACTGCTGCGCCATCACCACATCTTGATCCGGCCAATTCTTCCAATCAATCAACTGTTGGTAGGCACGGCGGTAAATTAACTGAATCTCGACCGTAGCACGGTGATCGGCAGGGGCTTGGAAGCGGTAGGTACGTTCAGCCGTCGCCAATGCACCAATGCGTGTGTCTTCAACCAGCTCGATCTCGCGCCAATAGGCACCGGTCGGCACTTCGCCGGTCCACTTATCGCGCAGCACTTTGGCAAAGTACGCGCCCGGCACCGCAGCATAGTTCCCAGCCCAGTCCGGCAAGACAGACCCTGCTTGTAGCGCCAATTCGTTGCCGGCTTCGTCGGTGGCAGTCACTACCAGGAGTAGGTGGCGCAAGGGCGAATCGGTGGGCACACTATGGCCGGTTTTATCATTGGTAATCGCCACATTGACCTGTAGCTGGTTCCCTACCACCGTTGCCGTGCCCGTCATGGTAACAGCGTTGCGCAAAAATGCTTCATCATTCGTGCCGGGCATCGTGTGATTGCTGACCGGATAGTGGGGCCGCACTTGTCCCCCCTTTTCCGGAAAGGCAAAATAGTCGGCACCGGTTGATGCCATATGACAATCCTGGCAACTCTGGCCGGTTTCTGGGTCGCTGTAGGGGCTAGCCAACCATTCATCATAGGAGCTGTAGACCAACACGCCGCCTGTTACCTTCATATTGGCGACCACACCGCCAAGCACGCCATGATGGCAAGCGGCACAAAAGGCGCTCTCCTGCTGCAGCGGTAAATAACTATCGCGCGGGTGCTCGAGTTCGGGGCGCACCACATCATCAATGGGGCCGTAAAAGACATCTTGGCCCGGTTCCGGGCGGTGCATGACCAGAGAAAGAATCCCTGGCGCATCGTCATAAGGGGTTTGCGTGGCCGGGTTCAAACGAACATCGCCGATCTTATGGCAAAACTCACATGAGATTCCTTCTTCGGCATCACCATAGAGATAGAGCGGACTGGCCCCCTCCGATACCTGCTCCGAGTATTGCGCCGTGGTCGTGCCGTGACAGCCGGACCAGCTACAACCATCGGTGGTCTCCAATTTCGCAGCCATTGGTGTGTGGCAGGTTGCACAAACGCCGGTTTTATTGGGTGTATCCAGACGAAAACCGGGGCCATAATAGGGTTTGGTCAGATCGGGAAGGGCGATCTTCCCTTCTCGCGTATAGCCGGTAAGCGGGCTTTGCTTACCGTTGATGTCGGTCCCTTCGTACATATTGATAAAGCGGTAGTTGGTTGCCGTTTGCGAATGGGCATCCTGTTGCCACTCGGGATAAGCCGTATGGCAAGTGCCACAGGCGAGTGACCCTTCCACGCCATCCTCTTCAAACCAATTATAGTCGATATTATCGGTTGTATAAACCGGATGGAGTTGCATGTGAATCTTGTTGGCATCGGCGGCCGTGACGCGCTGCCAGTTGATGTAGTAGCCTTCGGCCCACGCAGTGACCGTAAAGAGATCCGCCGCGGTTACACCAACCAACGCAAATGAACCGTCGGTTGCACTTGTTGTGCCGTTGGGGTCCAGATGCAACCGCACCGTTGCCCCTGCAATCGGGCCATTTTCATCGATGACCACACCGCGAATTGTCATCAGCGTCGCCCTTCGATCAGCGCCATCGTTCGTCGATGTCGATGGGGGTGACGCCACCGTAGCGGCTTGACTTGTCGTAACAGCCACGGCCCCGGTGAGATCAGCGGCAGCCGTTGACCACGGTGCCAAACGTGCCACAGGCGTTGGGACGACGGCGAGCGTTGACGTGGGCACACGGCTCATCGCAAGCAGGAAGAGCGTCAATAAGATCAGCCCGCTCACGGTCATGATCCAACCAAAGGGCCGATAAAAGGTAAACGGCATCATCAGGTCTTAGACAATCGAATAGGGGTCGGCCGCATCGCGCAGACCATCGCCCAGCAAGTTGAAGCCGAGCACGGCGACGATGATAAAGAGCGCGGGGAACATGATCCACGGTGTCTCCCCCAACGTACGCAGATTTTGGGCATCCTGCATGAGCAGGCCCCAACTGATCAAAGGGCGCTGAATCCCCAAACCAAGGAAACTCAGAAAGGCCTCGGCCAGAATAATTCCTGGGATCGTCAACGTCAAAATGACGATGATATGGCTAAGCGTATTGGGTAGCAGATGGATAAACATAATCCGCGAATCGGATGCCCCCATCTCTTTGGCAGCGAGCACAAAGTCAGTTTGACGCAAAGAGAGCACTTTACTGCGAACTTCGCGAGCAAGCGTCGTCCAAGAAAGCAGAGCAAAGATGAAGGAGATCACCAGGAAAACCTGAAACGAATCCCAGGTGCGCGGTATAATTGCCACGAGAGAGAGCCAGAGCGCCAGTTGGGGAAAGGCACTGACAAATTCAACAAAGCGTTGGATGGCATTGTCGATCCAGCCACCATAGTAGCCGGAGATCACCCCCACCATTGAGCCAATGACCACACTGATAAAGGTGACAAAAAGGCTCAAACTCAACGAGATCCGACCCGCTTCACATGCTTTGCTCCAGAGATCGGAGCCATATTGGTCGGTACCAAGAATGTAGATTGCCGCCTCTGGATCATCGACACCAAAGAAATGGCGGTCGGTGGGGATCAGGCCAAAGAGTTTGTACTCCCAGCCATGGACAAAGAACTGAATCGGAATGGGGTTGCTCTCATCCATTTCAAAGATCGTCAAGAACGTCACCGGGTCATAGGCCGGTTGTCCAGTGGCCGGGTCGATCTTTTCCGACATTTTATAGATAAACGGGCGCAGATGGAAACGGCCCTCCGCATCAATAAAATGGATGGGGGTCGGTGGGGTTAACGAAATCTGCGAATTGTACTTATCCAATGGATAGGGGGCAAAAAATTCGGCAAAGATCGCAAGGGTCAGTAGGATGATAACAAGAATCGCGCCAAAGACAGCCGGCTTGCTGCGGCGGAAACGCCGCCAAACAAGCTGCCAGTAGCCTTCATTTTTGCCACTCGTAACAAGTGTTTCTTCTACAGCCAGTGGAGCATCAAGTACTTCTTGCGCCATGGGTTTGCTTCTCCCAATTCAGAATGTCCTACTCATCAAACAGAAACGGTTACCTAAATACGACGATTCAGCAGTAATTGAACAGGACAACCCTTCCAGGAAGGGGCGCAGGCAATCTCATCAACAAACCACTTCATTGCCCCTTCCTGGAAGGAAGTTACCCTTACTGTTATGTATAGCGAATGCGCGGATCCAAAACCGCTAGAAAAATATCGGCCAGCAGGTTACCAAAGACGACCAGCGCGGCGGTGACCAAAAGCGCACCACCAGAGAGATAGATATCTTGTGAACGCAACGCGGTCAACAAAATTGGGCCGAGTGTCGGTAGTCCCATAACAATCGCGGCCTCTAGCTCGCCTTGGATCATATAGGGCAGGACGGTACCTTGGTAGCCGATGATCGGGTGCAGCGCATTGGGGACGGCGTGGCGACTCATCACCTTGCGTTCCTCCAAGCCCTTGGCGCGTGCCGTCGTGACATATTGGGCATTCAAGACATCGAGCAAATTGCCACGCATCACGCGCATATTACGTGCCACCCCACCCAAGCCGGCAATCACGATCACCGGCCAGATGTGCTTGACCAGATCAACAAATTTAGCCCAAGACCAATCGGCCACCGCATATTCCGGCGAGAAAAAAGAGGTGACATGGTGTTGGTCAAAGACAAAGACCAACATGTACATGATCACCAGCGCAATAAAAAAGCGCGGGATCGCCGTAAAAATAAACGCAATCACACTCATAATATTATCGGCCCAACCATATTGGCGGGGCGCAGTGTAGATGCCGGCCGCCAACCCAACAAAGGTGGAGGTCAGGTGCGCCAATAGGGCCAACATCAATGTCTTGGGCAGCCGATCCATAATAATTTCACCGGCATCGCGACGATAGGCAAAGGAGTAGCCAAACTTGCCTTCGGTTACGATCCCTTTGATCCAGCTAAAGTACTGAAGATAGACCGGTTGATCCAGACCATATTGTTTACGCAGCAGCTGCGTCATCTCTTCGGCGCGGTCCTCAGTCACGTTAGCTGTCTGAAGTAAGAATTGCTTGTAAGTACTGGCAAAATCCCCTGGCGGCAATTGGATCACAAAAAAGGAGGTGGCAGAAATCGCCAACAGCAAGAACACAGAGACCAGCAAGCGCCGCAGAATGTAGTTAAACATGTAAAAAACCTTGGGCTATACAGACAAACTAGTAGAACAGTTAAGTCGGTGGAACAGCAAGACAGTAAATCAGTAAACAGAGGATTGGCTCCATTTACTGATTTACTGCCCAACAGATCTACTGACTTACTACATCAGCTTATTCGCTATCCGCATAAACCGGTATCGTATCCGGGCGAACCTGCTGCTTCTGCTCATCCGCCGGCGTCCAGAGAATTTCCGACATGATGGCACTCTCTACCCACTGATACTGGCGGGGCGGCAGACCGGCGGGGATATTCTTGAAGCGTTTAGCCAGCGCCAGCCCTTTCCGACCCACAACCGTGCCAATCGCATAATTGTGGTAGGTCCAAACATAATTCCAGTGATTGATCAGCTCTTTGCGCTCAGTCGCATCGCGTGAAGCGCAGTACGCGGTGATCGTATCGGCCAGATCTTGCTCCCAGTCACGCAAAACGCGCTCACCTTCGCCCGCACGATTCCAGTTTGGTGTCACACTGGTTAAAGGTGCGTAGTTATTGCAGTTGGTAAAGATCAGCGAGTTGGTATCAACACGACTAATCTTCATGTCCCATTGACCGGTAGCATCATTATCAAGTTCAGCCTGACTATTCATCGGACGGGCATTGGCTTTGAGGCCAACTGCGTCCAACATGATGACAACCTGGTCACCGATGGAGCGCGTTTCAGCTGCACCTTCCGATGTAAAGAGACCCAGCACAATGTCCTCACCGGCACCGGGACCATCAGCCGGGAAATTGCGGATGCCATTGCCATCGGTATCTTCGAGACCTAGCCCATCGAGCAGTTCATTGGCACGGTCAACATTGTAACCATAGTAGACAACCGACGCCGGGTCAAAGTCGGGACCACCGGGAGCCATACCACCGGCCCACGCCCGCAAGAGCGGACCGCGGACGAGTGATTGTGCAATACCATCGCGATCCAGCGCGTGGCTAACAGCCTGCCGGAAATCATCTTCACGGAAGAGTTGACGCACAGCCACATCGCGGTCATCCTGAATACCCAAGCCTTCGGACTGATTGAGTGAGAGTTGAAAGGTTAGATCTTCTGGTCCCCAACTCATACGGAATTCGGCATCGGGTTCAGCAGCCCGCTTGAGCGTATCGACATACTCACTGGAGGGATTTTCGACATTGGTGTGGTCACAGCCACCAGCCAGTGTACAGAGCGTACGGCCGACACCGCTTGGACCTTTTTGATAGACCGCTTCGTCGATGTAGGGCAATTGGTTACCTTCTTCATCGACTTCCCAGAAGTAGGGATTACGGCGCATAATCAGGAGTTCATCGGTCTTGTACTCCACCGGCACCCATGGGCCCATCGTAGCAATTGGCAACTGCTCAGCCGGCAACGCATCCTGGAAGGATTTGTAATCCATTGCATCATTGTATTTGGGATGCAACGGCTTAATTTGATGCGCTGGCGAGATGTTGAAATCACTCTCGTCCATAATGTAGAAGAGTTGCAACGGTTTTGGTGTCGCAAAGGTCCACATGATCGTGTAATCATCAATCTTTTCCAGCGTCGAAGGCTGGCCGTCAAGATTGAAGGCATCACCCTTTGTGCCACTGAGGCGAATGACTTGTGGATCATTGATCAGATCTTCCCAAGTGAACATCACATCGTCAGCGGTGAAGGGTTCACCATCGGACCATTTGGCACCTTCGAGCAGATGCATGGTCAGTTGCAGGCCGTCATCGCTCCATTCCCAGCTCTTGGCCAGGTTGGGGAAGGGTTCGAGATCCTGATCAGCGCGATAGAGCGGCCCGGTCTTGACAAGCGACTGATAGTCAAAGGACATCGACTCAATGCCAAACCAGCCAGCGGTGACGCCGGCACCATTGTTCCAGCCGGCGGTCGGGCAGGCCGAAAAGTCACGCCAGACATCACCATAAACACCGATACCGTCTGGCATGCCGGTCTTGAGCACGACCTTTGGTTCGACAGGCAGGCGGTCAGCCACCGGCGGCAATTCACCGGCATCGACCAAGGCGGTGACCCATTCCGGCTCGTGATATTCGTCCAAGGCCTTATAGGTAACGATCTGGTCAATTGGCATCTTTTCGATGGTGGCATTGCCCAAATCCAACGCCGGCGGCTCTGGATAGGGAATGGCATCGGCCGGCATTTCGCCGTAAGCACCGGCGGTGGTTGCGGCTTCTTCGGCCGGGGCTTCTTCCGCTGGCGCTTCGGTAGCCGCAGCTTCATCGGCGGGCGCTTCTTCGGCTGGTGCTTCGGCAGCCGGAGCTTCTTCGGCTGGGGCTGCGGCGGGTTCACTGCCACCACAGGCCACCAACACGAGAAGCAACGCAACCAGCGAGAGCATCGCTATTAATCTGGTTCGCATGTTTCCTCCATTGACAATAAATACTGACTCATCTGGCTTCAGGGGGTTAGAGACGACATCACGCCTTCATCCCCAAAAGCATCAACTTTATTCTGAAACGTAGACAGTTGAGATTTCTTGCGTGGGGCACAATTTATTGTTCTCCACGCAAGAAACTATTTGCCTGTCCCGATTCATTCATGTAACCAACAGGCCGCTTCATGCCCATCCTCGTGGGTGCGCAAGGGCGGTTCTTGTTCCCGACAAATACGCATCACATGGGGACAGCGGCCGGCAAATGCACAGCCCTGGATTGGATCCGAAGGGCTGGGCACCATTCCTTCGATGGGCACCAATTTTGCAGTTTTTCGACCTAAAACAGGGATTGATTTTAGCAACCCGATTGTATACGGGTGCAGGGGATTGCGGAAGATACGACGGGTGGAGCCATACTCAACGACTTTTCCCAAATACATCACCGCAATATGGTCAGCCATCTGCGACACGACCCCCAGATTGTGGGTAATGAGCAGAATCGATGAGTGGAACTCTGCCTGCAATTCTCGCATTAAATCCAGAATTTGGGCCTGAACCGTCACATCGAGAGCCGTCGTTGGCTCATCGGCTAGGAGAATCGACGGGTTGCAGGAGAGCGCCATCGCAATCATTACCCGCTGGCGCATCCCGCCGCTGAGTTGGTGAGGATATTCCCGCAAACGCTGTTTGGGCGCGCTGATGTTGACCTTTTGCAACATCTCTTCGGCTCGATCTAAAGCAGCCCGATCACTGACATTTTGATGCAATTTCACGGCTTCGGCAATCTGATTGCCAATGGACTTTAGTGGGTTGAGCGAGGTCATCGGCTCTTGAAAGATCATACCGATCTCGCCGCCGCGGATGGCTCGCATTTCTGGACCACGAGGATCCAGTTTGACAATATCCACCGGTGGCCGACCATCTTTGCGGTGCAAGAGGATTTTTCCATCCACAATTTTGCCGGGTGGCCACTTCACTAAGCGCATCGTCGACATCGCCGTTACACTTTTGCCACAACCACTTTCCCCGACCACCCCCAAGGTTGCCTGACGCTCCAACGTTAGATTCACACCTTTAACGGCTTGGACAATACCTTTTTCAAGGAAAAAATACGTATGTAGATTTTGGATTTCCAGAATAGGATCCACCGCTTTGGCAGTGAGTGATACGGGTTCAACAACAGATTGGGTAGTAACAGTCATTGCTCCACTCTTGTGGTCGGTTATACGTTAGAGAAACTGCTATCTGCAATGGGCGCGCTATGGATCAACAGTAGGGATTGACAATGTGAGCACACCCAGCTTCCAAACCAATTCACTACCGCAGACACAAACAGCAACTTTCACACATGAAGAGACCATGCCATCGTTGGCAAGTGGATGATGGCGCCAACATTCGGAGTTGCTTTGATGCTCTTGAAGATGGTGATGTACTGATGACAGTAAGGGTAATAGCTCTGTAGCAGTAACTTTTTCAATAAGGGAGTGAGGGTAGTGTAGCGCATACGATTGCATGCTGTCAATTTTGTGGCACAGTAAATGTGGCGGAGCCTACAAAAATATAGAAAGACGTGATGCGTAAGGGAGAAAAGCGTAAAGTGTAATTCATTGTGCTTTTACGCATCACGTCTTTACGCATCACGTCTTTACGCTTTTCTCCCTTACGCTTTTCTCATTTCTCAAATATCCAAACTATCATTGATATCCCGCTGGTAATCATCCAGTTCCTCGTTGAGCACCTCATCAAGCGTCACCATACGGCCGGCCAACCCCGATTCCAGGATGGAGTAGGAGACAGCTACTGAGCGGGTACCCTGATAGAGATCGACCTCGACCGGACGTTTGCCCTCAATGCCGAGGCCAAAGTCGGCATACTCCACAGCGATTAACTTACGGTCAGTCTGCTCAAAGGGAAATTCGTAGCGCCAAAGACGATCACCGCCGAAGAGCGCCGCGGTTGCTTCATCGAGGTGAAAATCGGGCACGAGTTCAAGGACGCGCCCATCATCAAGGGACTCTTGCCCCCGACGATGGAGTACCAAATGGCCACCGCTGCGATCATTTGGCATATCCAACGAGCCACGTGAACCATGAATCTCACGACACCAGATGCCCTTGCCATGACCGGCGTGGTTCTCAATATATTGACCGACGGCACCGCTGGCAAAGTGGATTGTCGCATAACAGGCATCCTCAGCGGTCGCTTCAAAATCAGCCGGCATGGCGCGCTGGAACTTGGCATAAATGGGATTGGGCGCAGACTGCGGGGTCTCGCCGGCACCAGCGGGATTGTGACGGATCTTTTCATAGAGCCGCGTCTGTGCATAGATGCTTGCAATCGGCCCCATAAAATATTCCATGATGTCGGCAAAGTGCACGCCCACATCTAGCAGCACACCACTCTGGTCTTTCTGATGGCGCCAGACGGAGATGAGCATCTGGTTGCCCATGGCACCGACTGTGTTGTGGATCATAAAGCGCGGCGCGCCAATGATGCCCGCTTCAATCAGTGCTTTGGCCAGCCGATTCACCGGATCACGACGGTAGTTTTCCGCCACACTCATCACCAGCCCTTTGTCGGCGGCAGCTTTGCGCATAATGTTTGACGCTTTGACCGTCAGGCCGACCGGTTTTTCGCACATGGCATGAAAGCCGTGATGAATCGCCTGCGTCACCAACGAATGGTGAAAGCGTGGGGTTGTGGTAATATCAACGGCCTGCACACCTAGCGCCACCAGTTCATCCATTTTACCGACCACCGTTGGGCGTGTGCCAAAGTGTTCAGCCGCCTGTTCGGCCAACGATTCGGCATTCTCGGTCACCGGGTCGCAGGCACCGACCAATTCAAAAGGCGAGAGGCCGGCGCGGTACAGTTCGGCCAGGCCATACATATGCCGGTGACCCATTCCACCGCAGCCGACAATGGCTAAGGGAATTTTGGACATGATTCCTTCTTTCTGTGAAATATCTGTTTTTAAACACCACCAGTAGCCCGCAGCAATGTCTCCTGCACCAACAACTCATGGGCCAATGGCCGATCCGGCGGCTGCTCTCCGCGCAAAGTCGCGACAAAGGCCTTCAACTCCTCCTCATACATATCCTGTCGCGATTGGGCAGGTAACTGGATAATATGAACACCTTTATCATAGTCAGCGGCACTCTCTTCCAAACACAGACGCAGCGTGCGCGCCGGCTCAAAGGGATCCACGATAATGGCGCTGCCCCGGCTACCGTAAACTTCGTAGCGACGCGCCATTGGTCGCGGTTCCATCGCTGAGATATCGACAAAGGCCAGTCCCTTTTTGAATTCGAAGACGCCAAGTGTATTGTCCTGAAACGCCGGGACAACCCCCGTATCGTTGCGTAGGAACGCAGTCACTTGGGTGGGCCGCCCCATGAGCCAAACCACCTGATCGAGCATGTGGCCGCCCAAATCGTAGAAAATTCCACCGTTGTGTACACTAATCACGGCGCGCTGTGCGGCCGTCAAATTCGTAGACATGTGGGCACGAATCGAGTAGATCTCGCCCAAAGCACCCGCCTTGGCCCACTCGGCTATCTGGCGAAAGCCATGGTGATAGCGGAACATGTACCCCATTTGAATCAACAGACCATCTTCGTCGGCCTGTGCGACGATGCGCTGCCACTGCTCCCAGTTATCACCGGCCGGTTTGTCATACCAGACATGCTTGCCGGCTTGCACAATCGCCTCGGTGTGGTCGAGACTTTGGCTGTTCCACCCTTCCGAGGCAATGGCCAGAATCGAATCATCATCAAGCATCTCTTCGGGATGGGTGTACCAGACGGCCTCGCGGAAGGCCGAACCCGATTGGTGCAACTCCTGCCGACGTTCGGCATCGGGTTCATAGACCCCCATCACTTCCACATCCGGGTTTTTGAGCATCGCCAGGTATTTGCCCTCGGCATGACCGTGGCGCGTGCCGTATTGAGCCATGCGGATTTTTGTCATGCGATCTTCTTCCCTTGTTCGCTGAATGGCTCATCGGTGAAACGTGTGAGTTGTCAGAGGCCATGATGTACTGCTTTGGCGCTCAACTTACACTTTCGGTTGATAAGCGTTCTGAGTGTAGATTAGGCACAGACCGGATTCTCGGCGCTCCAGCGGTTAAAGGCACCCATGCCGGCCGTCGCCAGGTTGTGACGCGCCTCTGCCCATAGCTGGTGCCATTGCCGCGGATCATGCAATTCGCTGGCAGGATTGTGACGGCTACGGGCAATAAAGCCAGGGAATGCACCTCGACCAGTCGCCTGCCCGATGGGATTGTAGCGCAGATCAAAACTCCAGCGAATGTTGTCGCTATGGTTGGAGTAGGAGGCATGCAATGTCAATTTATCGAGGAAAAGCACACTGCCGCGCTTCAATGGTACGGGCAGCGCTTTGCCTTGAATGAGCTTGCCCGGCACCTTCAGACCGATATTGCTTGGACAATGGTCAAGCAATCCACGACGATGGCTGCCGGGCCAGACACAAAGACAGCCATTTTTCACATCGGCATCCCACAGGGGAAACCAGACAGTGAGAATGTTGCTCTGATCGGCTTCGGGCAGCACAACACCGTTATCTTGGTGGACAGGTGTCTTGCCGAGTTGTACTTGTCCTTTTTCATTTTTGGGAGTGAGATGTTCCGGCGGTTTCAGCCGCACATGTTGGACGGGATTCGAGTAGATCTCAGGGCCGATGATCGATTCCACGGCATCGAGCAATTTTTCGTTACGCAACATACGAAAGACGGCGGGGCCGGCCCAAAAAGGTGTGTCCTGTTGAACATTGGCCTGGGGCAGCGAAAAGTCAAAATATTGTGCGTGTACTTTGCCGCTCTCTTTATAAATTTCGATCAGTCGTTGACCAAAAGGGAGGTCACTGTGGATTGAGGAAATCTCGCCTTTGGCGTACAGATCGGTGACCAGCCGGTCGAGCACGCCATGATATTCTTCAATAATGGGATCGATATCGGCAGAGGGATCAAAGAGATCTTCAACGATCAAATAACCGTCACGGTGGAATTGTGCCACCTGTTCTTCGCTCAGAAATGCCATCGGTTGCCTCCTCTGGTGGAACGAGATGAAATGGTAGACGGGTCAAAAGGAGATGATCTTTGGCGTAATTATTGACGATTGGCAGATCGTTGTCAACTGCACTTTATGAGTCGGGTGCGTATCACATTTTTGGAATAACACGGGACGGTTCCGGTGGTCCGTTGTTGTCATTCCCAAAGCAGGGAACGGGCCCTTGTGAGTCCGTCAACGAAGGAGAGACACTTCCTTACAACACGAGAGGAGAGTGAGGCTCGCTAACCATGTCTATTCATCTTACAGAGCATCAGCCCGATCTGTGGTATGGTGCCTAACCAAGTGTTCTCTGGGTGCGTACTACATTTGGAGCTTACACCGGACGCACAAGCTGATTCTCTTTTGTAACCTCCGAAAATGAGACCCACCCGTGTTCCCTACAACGATCTTCTGCACCAAAGCCAAAAAGGCTCTCCATTGCGTTGTCCTTGATCAGCACCATTAAGTGGCAACACCTATGTAACAATTTTGTGCAACGAGGCCGCTTGCTAACGGTTTGCGCATCACATTGATTCGGAATGGGATTCCTCACCACTGTCCGCTGTTGGCGGTGAGAGTGAATCCGTCTACGCCAGGGAGTATTGTTATGCCAAAATCTCAGTCGATTGGTCGTTTTGTTCACACCAACCGCGCGGCTGTCCGTACTGCCATCGTAGAGGCATCGGTACTGCTGTCTTTGTGGGTGGTTCTTATGCTCGGCGGTTGCACAGCGCTTCCCGCATTGGAGATTGCGACGCAACAGGCTCTGCAAGCACAATCGCAGTTCCGCACTTCGCCTACCACGGCAGATGGCACAGCATCGGATTCTTCATCACTCGACCTAACTGAGGCAAGCACAAATCGTCTGCTTGTCGTAGGCGTCGATGGGAACCTTTTTACAGTTGCCCCGGATGGCAGAGAACGGTTCTACTTGACCGATAATGCCACGGCTCAACAGATTTATAGTCAACCGACATGGTCATCAACCGGTGAACGCATTGCCTGGACGGCCATTACGCGGCGTGGTGGGAGTAGTGCAGGCATGCTCATGACAGCCCTCGCCAATGGCACGATGCAAACCCAAACACCCACCCTTTTCCCGCCCTTTTATCTGTTTTGGAGCCCGGACGACAGCAAAGTGGCTTATCTGAGCAATTGGCTTGGGACCAACGGGCCGACGATTGCACTCCATGTGGCCAACATCCAAGGCGCGGCCGCTAATAACCCACGTAGCGGAAACACCGTTGAAGTTGACCCAATTGGGGTTGGGCGTCCCTTCTATTTCTCTTGGGCGCCCACAGGTGATCAGATGATTGCCCATGTTGGAAATCGCGAAGTACTGTTGCTCAATGTAGCAGACCAAGAGGCAACCGTGCTTGTCGAAGAGTCAGCGAATTTCGCGGCACCGCAATGGTTCACGATTGCCAATGCTGTGGCGGAAAGGCAAACGGCGAGTTCGATGCCGGTACCGGAGGAGAGCGGGCTGCTCTATGTGATCCGTGACGAGAATACGGCCCAACTGGTACTGAGCGATGAAACAGGCGACAACGAACAGTTCCTCACACCCTTGGCACGCCAGGATTTTGTGAGTTTTAGCATGAACGTGACTGGTCGCTATATTGCATTTATCGAGACAACCGAATTGGTTGGTTTTAACTCTTTTGGTCCGCTTTTCCTCTATGATCTGGCGAATGAGGTCTTTGAGCAGATCAGCACGGAACCTGCCCTGGCATTCTTTTGGAGCCCCGACGGTTCCGCCCTCTACTTTCTAACGGTGGAGCCCGAAGATGGGCAGCCGTGGCTACAAGTCAACGTTTGGGATGGTGACGCCGTGCGCCGTTTTGCGCGTTTCATGCCAAGCCCCAGTTTTGCACGCGAATATCTGCCCTTTGCCGATCAATATATGCAGAGCATGCGCTTTTGGTCACCGGATAGTCAGGCGATTGTCTATACGGGGCAAGCTGAGGATGGAACGGCAGGAGTTTGGATACAGCCGATAGCTGGAGAAGAAGCGCCATTTCTCGTGGCAGCCGGCACCTTTGCGACGTGGTCACCGCGCTAGGACCTGTTGACATTTGCGCAGGTGACAGTCACTATCCACAAGGTTCTCGGCAACGATGTGCTTCGGGACAGTGACTGTCACCTCTGAACGTCACGAAATGTCAACGGAACCTAGTAAATCCGGGCAGAAATAAGTAGACAGA
>ERZ795053.1706-NODE-1706-length-27536-cov-8.491430_pt1 | contig 27536 bp, 19 predicted proteins | sample MGYA00375137_ERZ795053 | MGnify/ENA primary metagenome ERZ795053 (study PRJEB30182, sample SAMN05720284) | activated sludge metagenome | isolation source: Anaerobic digester | place: Hong Kong | collected 2014-12-17 ...
TCTAAAATCTGAGCATTGGTTTCGTCTTTCTGAGCAGTAGTTTTTGGAATATTATCGAAATAAATTTTCTTACGAGCTTCGCTGTTCAGTTGCCTGATGCTGTCGGCCAAAGCGCGTTCAGCAGCTTCAATGCTGTCAGCCCTGGCTTGTGCCTCTTCGTCTTCAGGACTGCCAAAAGCTGCCATTGACTCTTTGCTGCTTCTACGCCAGTTGTCTTCCAGTTTGCGGTTTCCCCATTTTTTCACAAACTCCGAAAATCCAAAACTTATAGCACTCTGATTATAAAAATACCAGGCACTGCCTGTAGTACTTCCTGTAACACCTTCTCTGTTGGGTTGGTTCTGAAACTGACTAAACTGTTGGTTGCTTTGTTCTTCCTGCTCTTTAGCTTTTTTGGCAGCTTCTTCTTCTTTCAGCCTCTGTGCTTCCTTGTCTTCAGTATCAACTATTTCATTTACGCGATTGCGTTGTTCTTCTTCAGTTAATGCACTCAAAGCAAGCAAACTGTCACCTCTTGAAATAATATTCAGATTTTTTACCAGTCTGCCGAGATTCGATTTTTTATTTTGAATGATTGCATAGTCAGGATAATCAGAAGAAATATTGGTGGCAGCACTGTCGTAATAAAGCTGAGCCTGCCTGAAGTCTAATCTTCTGAAACTGATCTCACCCATTTCAAGATAAGAAATTCCTTTCTGATTGGTGTTGGAAGTGCTGGCAGCTACCGACTCTTTCAGATAATTAAATGCCTGTGTGGTGTCTTTTTCTCTCATAGAAATTCCACTCAGTGCATAATAAATCTGATCAAGATATTCTTTGTTTTTTTCGTCTTTCAGCATCTTGAACAGTTCGTTTTTTACCTGTGAGGCATCAGCGCTGTTTATATCAAAAGAGCGTGCACGGTTGATGAGCGCATTAAAAGTCATCTCATAATCAGGATTCATTTTTATAACCCGGTGATAGAGCGCAAATGCTTTTTCGTTGGAATCAGTTTTCTGATACAACTGTGCCAGTATGTAGGTATATCTGATTTTGTCTGCTCTTACTTTTGTAAGTGTAGCAGCTGTGTTTAACTGTTCAATCGCTTTGGGATAATTTTCTTTTTTCAGATAAAAATCGGCTGCCACTGCAGCAAATAATGCTTTGTAGCGTGATGGAAGTTTCTTTTCACTTTTCAGATAATCGAGCAGATATTCAGCATCTGACATTTTGCCCAACTGCATTTGTGTTTGCATAAGCCAAATCAACCCATCAAATCGTTTGGGATTATCTTTATAAGTAGAAGCTACATACTGGAAAGTTTCAATTGCAGCCCAAAAATCATGTTTATAAAACTGAGCTTTACCAATCAGCATGTAGTTATCAGGTATCCAGCGGCAGCGCTCTTTGCCATTGATAAACATGCTATGCCGCTGAATGACAATAGAACTTTTTTTGATGGCAGCATCCATGTCTGGATAGATAGCTTTGGCTTTATCATCTGTACCATATTTGAAAATATCCAAAATACGGTCATAATGATCCGTATGTGAATCTGCCAGAGTTTTAGCTCCTTCTTTTACACGTTCGCGCGCATTGAAATATCCGTTGTAATGTGCTGTCAGGTTATGATAAGCGCGGTTTACAACAGTATTTTTTTTTGTTGAACAGGAAAAGAAAAGCAACACAGGCGTGAATACCAGTGCAAGTTTAATTCTGGTAAAATGTTTCAAAGTGAAGATATTGTAGAGATAAGAAATAACTTTTTTCTGCATAAATTATTGCGCAGGTAAATATTACGATATTTGCCCAAATAAGATGGCAAACATAATAATACTTTTTCGTTTAACCAACGTATGGCTAAAGAGCAGAAGAAAGAACGTGTAAAACTGGGTACCCGTCTCAGGAACAAGTTCAGGTTGGTAATCATGAACGATGAAACTTTGGAGGAAAAAGCCTCTCTGTTGCTGTCACCACTTAATGTAGTTGTGTTTGCCGGAACGATAATTATTACCCTGATTACGTTTACTATTTATATCATCGCTTTTACACCATTGCGGGAGTATATTCCGGGATATACCGATATGAAAATAAAACGTACTGCCATTGATAATATGCTGCGCACCGACTCATTGCAAAAGCAGATTTCTGCACAGGATTTATATATCAATAATCTTAAAAACCTCATCACCGGACAGTCGCAGAAAACTGTTTCGCTGGATACGGTTTCTATGCCACAGTTGTATGACACCATACGCAGCTTGACACATTCAGTGGAGGACTCCTTGCTGAGAGCTGAAATGGAGAACCCGCAGGATTATAATTTAGATTATAGCAGCAATGGAAGCCGTGGAGGCTCCATCAGTAATTTTTACTTTTTTACACCTCTGAAAGGAGCCATCACTTCGCGTTTTAATACTACTGAAAAACATTTTGGAGTGGATGTAGTTGCAGGACCCGATGCAGTTATTAAAAGTGTTCTGGACGGAACGGTGGTGTTGGCCGACTGGACATCTCAGAACGGATATGTTATTGCCATTCAACACAGCAACAACCTTATGTCGGTTTACAAACATAATTCTGCCTTGCTCAAATCTGTAGGTAATGTTGTGAAGGCCGGTGAGGTAATAGCTATTGTTGGAAATTCAGGTGAGCTCAGCCATGGCCCACACCTTCATTTTGAATTGTGGTATAACGGTGCACCGGTAAATCCCACAGACTATATTGCTTTTGAATAATATTTAAAGTGATTACGCTGAAGGGTTCAATTTTTTCAGCGGAGAATGTACCGTGATATCATTTTGATAAATAACGGTAATGGAAAGATTAATGTACATCAACAGGAAGTGATTGATTCCTTTTGAATTTTTGCAGATAAACCAGCGGAATGCAACAAAGTACAAATGCCCCGACCAGCAGATAAAGATTATCATACGTAACCAGCATAGTTTGCTTGGTAATTGCACCTTCCATTGCACGATTGGCCATTTGTTCTGCAACATACATATCAAATCCCTTTCCCTGAAATCCATGTATCAGAGCATCTCTTCTTTCTGTATATGCCGGGTTATATGGGTTTATATTTTCAATCAAAATATTTCTGTTTGCACCCATATTTATATGAATCAGCGTGGTGATGATAGCTATACCAAACGAGCCGCCTAACTGACGCATCATGTTATTTAATCCTGTACCCTGACCAATATCTTTTCCATGTAAATCCTGAATAGCTAATGTAGTGAGAGGAACAAAAAGTAAACTCATGCCTATTCCACGGATGATCAATGGCCAGAAGAAATCACCGGTTCCCGAACTAAGGTTTGAGTTGGCAAGCATTAAGCTAAAAGCAAAAAATAAACAAAAGCCAACAGTAGTCATAAATTGTGCAGGCACGCCCCTCTTCAGCATAATTCCTACAAAGGGCATCATACAAATGGTTGCTAGTCCTCCCGGAAAAAGTAATTCACCTGTTTGCTGTGCTGAAAAACCCAGCAATGTCTGACAGAAAACAGGGAAAATAAATACAGAGCCATATAATGCAAATCCTAACACAAAAGAGGTGAAAATACCAATGGTAAAACTTCTGTATTTTAAAATCCGGAAATTTACAACCGGATAGTCAATACTTAATTCCCGCCAGATAAAAGCTATAGCTGATATAATGGTAACAACCGTGAGTACTGTAATATATGGCGTGGCAAACCAGTCCTCTGATTCACCTTTTTCCAAAACTGTCTGAAGACTTCCAACTCCAATTGCAAGAAATAAAATTCCCCACCAGTCAATTGGTTTTCCTTTGGCAAACTTTGGTGATTCTTTTACAAATGTAGAAACCAGAAATGCGGCTAATGCACCCACAGGAACATTCACATAAAAAATCCATGGCCATGAAAAATTATCAGTTATATATCCGCCAATTGTAGGGCCAACTGTGGGACCTAATACTGCACCAAGTCCAAACAATGCTGTGGCCATTCCTACTTCTTCGCGAGGCCAGGTTTCGAGCAATATGGCCTGTGCTGTTGACAACAATCCGCCTCCTGCCAATCCCTGTAAAATTCTGAATGCAATGAGTTCTTCTAATCCTGTTGCATTACCACAGAGAACTGAAGATATTGTAAAGAGTAAAATTGATGCAATGAAATAATTCTTTCGTCCAAATCTGTCGCCAAGCCACCCCGACATCGGTAATACAATTACATTGGCAACGGCATATCCAGTTATCAACCATCCTGCATCTTCAAGAGTAGCTCCCAGATTACCCATAATATCAGGCAAAGCCACATTCACAATGGTTGTATCTATCAACTCCAGCAACGATGCCATTATCACCGTAATGGTGATAATCCACTTTCGTAACCCATGCTCGGCCATATTTTTTTAAATAATTCTGATGAAATTGTTATTTTTTCTTTTCAATAGCTTCTGAGCTAAAAGTTGTAATTTGTAGAGGAAGAAAATTTTTACAGCGTATGCACAACAACTTTAGCACTCATTCCCGGTTTTAACTGTGATATAAATGTCTGTTCAGCTTCCAGACGTATTCTAACCGGAATTCTTTGAACCACTTTCACAAAATTTCCGGTAGCATTATCAGGTGGCAGTAATGAAAATCTGGCACCGGTAGCACCTGCAAAAGACTCTATTGTTCCCTGTACAGGAATATTCTTAAAAGCATCAACAGTGACATCAACTTTTTCTCCCACTTTTAGGTTTTCCATTTGTGTTTCTTTAAAATTTGCTGTGATATAAAGCCCTTTATCATCTACAACCGATAACATTGGCTGGCCGGGTTGCACCAGCTGACCTGTCTGCACATTTCTTTTGGATGCAATTCCGGTCACAGGAGCTACAATAACTGTATAGGACAACTGCAGTTTTGCAAACTCCACATCTGATTCACGTGGAGCAATGTTGGCCTTTGTGGCATCGGCCTGCTGTTGAGTAGTACTTACTTTACTTCTTATAACAGGCACCTGACTTTGGGCAGCATCCAGTGCAGCCTGAGCAGATTCTTTATCTGCTTTTGCAGCATCAAACTGTGCTTTGGTAATAGCATGATCATCATATAAGTTTTTATATCGGTTGAAATCTTCACTTGCCTTCCACAGTTTCACTTTAGCAGCTTCTACATTCGCATTTGCAGTAGCAATGTTTGAACGTGTTTCTGCAATGGCAGATGTTGATACATTAAGCATTTGTTTTGCCGACATCAGAGCTGCTTCTGCCTGCTGTAGTTTTATTTTATAATCTCTGTCGTCAAGTATAATCAATGTGTCACCCGCTTTTACCTGTTGATTGTCTTCGAAACGGATTTCTTTTACATATCCCCCTACACGTGCTATCACAGGACTTATATCAGCATCTACCTGTGCATTGTCGGTTACTTCGTGACTTTTAAAATAAAAATATTCCCGCAGTGAAAAGATAACGGCAACCACCAAAACGCCTGCCAGCAGGATTGGAAAGATGATTTTTTTTCCTTGATATTTTTTTTTGCTCTCGCTCATAAAATGTTTTACTAATGGTGTTTATATTAAATATTATAGTTGAATATTTCCTGTTGATTTTAGCAGAGTGTAGTAAGCCTGTGTGGCATCTGATTTTGCAAGCTCCAGATTTATTTTTGCCTGGTACAGCAGCGTTTGTGCATCAATTCTGTCGGTAGTGCTTGCGAGGTTATTCATGAATTTCGACTCTGTGATTCTTTCATTTTCTGTAGCCTGCACAATAGCTTTCTGAAGAACATTTATTTTTTCGAGTGCCACTTTAAATTGTGTATAGTTTCTGTTTACTTCAGATTTTATTTGATCTGTTAAAAGACCGGCTCGCTCCAGTGTTTCTTCTTTTTGAATTTTAGCCTGGTTGATTTTATTCTTACTCTTATACAGATTGGATATATCCCATCCCACATTTACTCCGGCTATAAAAGGAGCAAGATAAGTACCTTCTTTAGGTACAATTTCTTTAGAAGGATTGATGTAATAAAGATTTCCGCCAAAGCCTAAAGTTGGAAGCTTGCTGTCTTTGGCCTTACGAATATTAATTTCTGATAAACGTTCTTCAAACCTTAAGGAAGATAATTCTTTTCTTTCTTTCAGCGCCTGCGAAAGGTAATATTGAAAATCATCATTGAGCATCAGCTTAAAATTCAAATCCTGTTCTTCTATTACAGTGCTGTCGGGTAAGCCTAATAAATTATTTAAGTTATAGTTTACACTGTTTCCGGTATTCTCCAGTTCAATAGCTGCCAGCTGCATTTCTGATTTTTGTAATTCAAACCGCAATACATCATTTTTTGTAGCCAAACCCTGGCTCTCATACTGTTTTATTTGTGTCAGTTTCTTTTCTATGTCATCCAGGTTTTGTGCAAGTACTTTTTGATTTTGTTTAAGCTTATAATAGTTGATGTATGCACTGATGATGTTATAAACAACCTCATCTTTATCAGTCTCTGCATTCAGTTTACTCATTTCCACCATCAACTCTGCCGATTGTCTTGCATATTTATACTGGTTGCCTGAAAAAAGCGGTTGATTAATACTGAGTGTAGCCTGATACATGGTATTGTCAAAAGGCAGCTCCATTGGTTTTGGATTACTTTGATCACCACCCGGCAGATAAAATTGTTGCGACAGCATTAATGCATGACTATAACCGGCACTTGCTTTTACTGAAGGCAAGGTTGCATCTTTTGACTGCGCCAACTGCGATGTATATTCGTTGATTTGATACTGCGATAAATGTAGTTTCTTGCTGTTGGCTAAACCAAGTCTCACAGCCTCTTCCAGGCTTACGGTCTTTGTCTGTGCATAACTGCCATCACCGAGGGTAATCAGCAAAATTATTACGCCAATAATTTTTTTCATTAATAATGATTTAATGTTATAAGAAAAATTGTGTTCTACTGTGATAGAAAATTGAATGAAGAGTTATTTTTATTCCTGATTGGAAATATCGAGGTGAGCTTTAAGCAATTGTTTGAGATGCGTTTTTAATTTGGGAATCATTTTTTTTCGGTAAACCTCATCTTCTTCAATGTTTATATTAAGCAATTTGCAATACAGTGCCCTTGATGAAGTTACCTGCGCTATGGCTCCCATTACTGTACCTATGGTCAGTTCCATATCTATTTTTCTGAATACTTTTTTGCGTTGCCCTTCCGTAATAATTTTTTTGATTTGCTCAAAGTTTCTTGCTTTAATTTCTGTTATTTTTTCTCTGATCACATCAGACTGTGTTGTTGCGAGATGTTGTGTCATTATACGGTGAAATTTATAATGATTCAGAATTTTATCAACGTATAAATCAATCAGCCTGTCAATCTTATCCCAGGGCGATAAAGTCTTGTCCGCATTAAGTTCTTCCAGAATACCTCTTGTATAACCTGACCGGTATTCAATCAGTGCATCCATCAGGTTTTCCTTCGACCCGAAATAGTAGGATATCATTGCCAGATTAACTCCGGCTTTTCCTGCTATATCACGTACTGAAGTGCCTTCGAAACCTTTATCTGCAAACAGTTGTTCCGCTGCTTCAAGAATATGTATTTGTTTATCAGTCATTTTTATTAAAAAGCGGGGCAAAATTAAACAAACGTTTGAATTAAACAAACGTTTGAATGAAAAATGTGTTAATTTTCAGTTAATGTTAAATGCCCGTTGACTAATAAACTGAAGTTTTAAAAAATCGTGAGTTGAAACCCGCAACAGGTAATGTGTTTTTAATCTTTTTTGACAATGCCTTTTGATTTGAGAGAGGCGCTTTTGTTTCCATTTCAATTTGTAAAGTTCCTGTCAGGTTTAGCAGATTTATATTTTTCGTCTGAGTTTAATCATTGTTTAGCAAGATGTCAATATTATTTTTGCAGAAATATTTTTAAAAATAAGAACGTATGAATAAAGTATTAGCACTTGCCCTGTTTGGAGTAGTAATGTGGAGCTGCAATAACACTTCTGATAAACCTGCAGCAAATTCAGAAACTACAGAAGCACAACACGAGCATCATTCATCGGATGCCATAGAGCTGAATAACGGAGAGAAATGGCAGGTGAATGAAGAGATGAGACCTTATGTGGAAAAGGGAGAATCTCTGGTAGAAGAGTATATCAAAAGTGGTTCTACAGATTATAAACAGCTTGCAGGCCAGGTTGAAGAGCAGAATAAGTTGTTAATTAACAGTTGTACCATGGATGGGAAAAGCCATGAAGAATTACATAAATGGCTTCATCCGCACCTCGAACTGGTGAACGCCCTGACAGATGAAAGTGATGCAGCCAAAGCAGCAACCATTGTAAACCGGCTCCGGGAATCGTATCATAATTATCATACTTATTTTAAGTGATCGTCTTAAGGTAATTGTCATAAATAGTCAGGGTACTTCACTCTGTAAGTTTTGGTATTTGCAGTTGTATTTTAAGTACTTTCTATTAATGAATTGAAGCAACCTTTCATAATTTACAACGTAAAAAATTATTTACATTTGCTCCGTCAATGAAATTCTTCTCAATCATATTCAGCATATATTTACTGGCATTGTCGGTAATGCCTTGTGCTGATATGATGGAATGTAAACATCAGTCGGAGCAGTCTGTTTCACCTTTTGCAGCCAATAATCATGAGAAACACAGTGGCGATAGCGAACAGTGCACGCCTTTCTGCATCTGCAACTGTTGTGGCCAAACCTGTAACTCTGAATTCAACTCCAATCATATTGCTGTTTTTGAAAATCCTGTAGAGCAGGATTTCCCTGTTTATACTTCTGCATTTGTTCCTGAAGTATATTTCAACATCTGGCAGCCGCCTAAGATTTCGTAATTTTTTTCGGATGATTTCGCGATTAAACAGCAAGGTTTAATTGCTGTCATTCATTTTATTTTTCTCAATTAATTACGAATTACAAATTTTTATTTCAATGCTTGACAGAATTATTGCATTCAGCATAAAGAATAAACTCATCATTGCGCTGATGACACTGGCACTTATTATCTGGGGAGTGTGGAGTGCAGTTAATTTGCCTATTGATGCAGTGCCTGACATTACCAATAATCAGGTGCAGATTATAACCACATGTCCTACACTGGCGGGGCAGGAAGTGGAGCAACTGGTGACTTATCCTATAGAGCAAACCATGGCCAACCTGCCTGATTTGGCTGAGTTGCGGAGTGTTTCGCGTTTTGGTTTATCAGTAATTACGGTTGTGTTTGATGAGCATGTGGATATTTATTTTGCCCGCCAACTTATTTATGAGCGACTGAAAGAAGCTGAAGAAAAAATCCCTGCAGGTGTGGGAACTCCTGAGTTGGCTCCGGTGAGTACAGGTTTGGGAGAAGTTTATCAGTATATCATCCATCCCAAAAAAGAAGCAGAGCAAAAATATTCTGCTATGGACCTGCGCACCATGCAGGACTGGATTGTGGCAAGACAACTTTACGGTACACCCGGCATTGCCGAAGTGAACAGTTTCGGTGGTCAGTTAAAGCAGTACGAAGTAGCCATCAACCCCGACAAACTGCAGGCAATGGATGTTACCATTCCTGAAATTTTTGAAGCTCTTGAAAAAAATAATGAAAACACAGGAGGTGCTTACATTGATAAAAAACCGAATGCATATTTTATAAGAGGAGTAGGACTGGTAGGTTCTTTTGATGATATCAGAAACATTGCTGTGAAATTGAATCCCAACGGAATTCCGATTATGATTAAAGATGTGGCTGAAGTACGTTACGGAAGTGCAGTGCGCTATGGTTCAATGACGTATGACGGTGAGAAAGATGTGGTGGGAGGAATTATCATGATGCTAAAAGGAGCTAACAGTGCAGAAGTGGTTAATCGTATTAAAGAAAAACTTCCAACCATTCAGAAATCATTGCCTCCCGATGTGGTGATAGAACCTTTTCTTGACCGTACCGACCTGGTGAACCGCGCAATTGGCACCGTTGAAAAAAATCTGATAGAAGGAGCATTGATTGTAATTTTTGTACTCGTATTATTTCTTGGAAATTTCAGAGCAGGTTTGATAGTAGCTTCTGCTATTCCGCTTTCGATGTTGTTTGCACTGGGGTTGATGAAAGTTTTCGGTGTATCGGCCAACCTGATGAGCTTAGGTGCCATTGATTTTGGTTTGATAGTAGATGGAGCAGTAATTATTGTTGAAAGTGTGTTTCATCACATCAGCACCTTGCGATCAAATAGAGAACTCACAAAATCAGAGATGAATGAAACGGTTTTTCAGAGTGCAAGAAGCATGATGAGCAATGCTGCATTTGGTCAGATTATTATTCTCATTGTTTATCTTCCGATTCTTACTCTCATTGGCATCGAAGGTAAAATGTTCAGACCAATGGCACAGACGGTAAGCTTTGCAATTCTTGGTGCACTGATTCTTTCTGTTACCTACATTCCCATGATGTCGTCATTTGCTCTAAGCCGCAAAACATCACAAAAGGAAAATATCAGCGACCGTATGATCGCATTCTTGCAAAGAGTATATGCTCCACTGTTGGAGAAAGCGCTTAAACTGAAAAGAACAGTTGTGGGTGTAACAGTAACATTATTTGTGATAACAGTTTTTATTTTTTCAAAAATGGGAAGCGAATTTATTCCGACACTTCAGGAAGGTGATTATGCTTTTCACTGCATTTTGCCTCAGGGCACTTCGTTATCACAAAGCATTGAAACCAGTATGCAGGCAATGCGGATTATTAAAAATTTTGACGAAGTAAAATTAGTTGTCGGAAAAACAGGCTCTGCTGAAGTACCTACAGATCCAATGCCTCCGGAGGCAACAGATATGATGATCATTCTGAAACCACAGAAGGAGTGGAAAAGAAAAATCACTTACAACGGTTTGGCTGAAGAAATAGAAAGGAAACTTACTGCTTCAATTCCCGGTGCATTCTTTGAAATTAATCAGCCGATACAGATGCGCTTTAATGAGCTGATGACAGGAATAAGACAGGATGTAGCAATTAAAATTTTTGGAGAAGACCTGGATACATTATTAGGGTATGCCAACAAAGTAAAAACCCAGATAAAGACGATTGATGGTGTGAAAGATCCAATGGTGGAACAGGTAGAGGGACTTCCTCAGATTGTAGTGAGGTACAATCGAGCTCAGATGGCAAACTACGGATTAAGCATTGAAGATATCAATCACATCATCAGCACGGCATTTGCCGGAGGAAAGGCAGGTGTGGTGTTTGAAAATGAAAGACGTTTTGATTTGGTTGTGAGGCTTGACAGCGCTTACCGTTCCGGCATTGACGATGTTGAACGATTGTTTATCCCGACTCCTGATGGTCATCAGATCCCATTGTCGCAGGTAGCAGAGGTGAAATATGAATTAGGGCCGGCACAAATCAGCCGCGAAGACGGAAAGCGCAGGATTGTAATTGGCTTTAATATTCACAACAGAGATGTGTCGCATGTGGTAAATGATATTGAGCAACGGTTGTCAGAAAAAGTACAACTTCCCGAAGGATATTTTTATACCTACGGAGGAACTTTTGAAAATCTCCAGGCTGCTTCCAAACGGCTGATGATAGCAGTACCTTTTGCACTTGCATTGATTTTTCTGTTGTTGTTTTTTGCTTTTCGCTCTGTAAAAGAAGCTTTGTTGATATATACTGCAATACCAATGAGCGCCATCGGTGGTGTTCTTGCATTGCTCATTCGTGATATGCCTTTCAGTATATCTGCCGGTGTTGGATTCATTGCATTGTTTGGTGTGGCTGTGCTCAACGGTATTGTTTTAATAGGAACATTTAATCAGTTAATAAAAGAGAAACTAGAGCAGACAGACGATGATAATTATAAGTTGTCTGCTGAAGAGTTAAAAGAAATAATTATGGAAGGATGTAAAATAAGATTACGCCCCGTGCTGATGACAGCAACGGTAGCGTCATTGGGATTCCTGCCAATGGCATTATCGCACAGTGCAGGTGCCGAAGTACAAAAGCCATTGGCAACAGTTGTTATTGGCGGGCTTATCACAGCAACATTTCTTACCTTGTTTGTGTTGCCGTTGCTGTTTTATTTGTTTTCGGGCAAAAGAAGGAGTTTGGCATCAGCATTTACTGTTGTTGCAGTCATTGGCTTATTGCAGTTTTTGCCTTCTGAAATCAAAGCTCAGTCATCGGGTGTATCTCAGCTACCTGTTCTTACCATTCAACAGGCACTCGACATGGCACTTAAGAATAATCTTCAGTTGCAATCGCAGCAACTGAATGTGCAGTCGGCAGAAAAAATGAAACGTTCTGTTTTTGATTTGCCCAAAACAGAATTCAATTTGCAATATGGACAGTACAACAGCCTCAGAAATGATTTGGGTTTATCACTGTCACAAAATATTCCGTTTCCCACATATTTCACAGCAAAGTCCAAACTGTATGAAGCAGAATTGCAGAGCAACAGGTTGAAGCAGGAAATTTATAAGAGTGAAATCGCTGCTCAGATAAAAGCTTTGTATTATGGATATCAGTACCTGATGGAGCAGCAGAGAATATTAAGAAGCCTTGATAGTGTGTATGGTAATTTTGTTGATGCTGCAAAGTTGAGATACACAACAGGAGAGTCGAATCTGTTAGAGAAAACTACTGCAGAAACAAAAAGAGGTCAGATGATTCTGCAGTTACAGCAAAATGAAAATGATATGGCAATGACTTATAATTCACTGAAGGCACTGCTGAATGCAAAAGAAGATTTTCGTATTGATATTCCCGAAAAATTTGAACCTGTAGCCCTTGCTGTGGTGCCTGATACTTCACAACTGAATAACAATCCTTCTTTGAAATTATTTTTTCAGAATTCAGTTGTGGCGAATCAAAACAGAAAGGTTGAAACATCCGCTGTATTGCCTGATTTTTCAGTTGGGTATTTTAATCAGTCGCTCACAGGATATTACTCCGTCAACGGACAGGAAGTGTTTTTCGATCGCAGCAAACGGTTTGAAGGTTTCAATGTAGGGCTTGCAATACCGCTCACCTTTTTCAGCAATACCTCCAAAATTAATTCACTCAAACTGCAACAACATTCTTTGAATACCGAAGCAGAGAACAACAAGCTTCAACTACAGTCGCAATTGCAGAATGCAATTAAAGAATACGAACAACATTTGACACAGTTTAATTTCTATAAAACAACTGCTCTTCAAAATGCAGACACAATGATTCAAACAGCCACACTTGCTTACAGAAGTGGCGACATTGGTTATATGGAATATCTGCAGGCATTACAAACAGCAACGGATATTGAACTGAATTATCTGTCAGCTGTCAATGATGTTAATCAATCGGTAGTGAAAATTAATTATCTGCTGAATAAATAATCACTGATTTTAATAAAAGAATTCTAAAAAAATTAAAACAAGATAAAATGAATATCAATAATTTTAAAACACCTGTCAGAGTTCATATTGGTTTTCTGAAGTTTTTTCTACTGTTGTTTCTCTTTGCATGTAACACCCAAACGCATGAAGAAAATACTTCTGAACAACATGAACATGAAAGTGCCAATACAACTTCACTTTCAGCCGAGCAAATGAATGCAATCGGTATCAGATTTTCAAAATTAGAGAAGAAACAGCTGACTGCTTCACTCAAGGCGAACGGAATCCTGAATGTACCTAATCAAAACCGTGCCACTGCAACTGCACTGATGGGTGGTGTTATAAAATCAATTCTCGTACAGGCAGGAAACAACATTCACAAAGGACAAACCATTGCAACAATCAGCAATACAACTTTTGTCACCATGCAGGAGGAATTTTTAAGTACTTCAGCTAAACTAACTTTCGCTGAAACAGAATTCAAAAGGCAACAGGAATTAAGTGCAGGTAATGCTACTGCATTGAAAAATTTGCAGCAGGCAGAGAGTGAAATGAAAACATTGAAGGCCCGAAAAGTAAGTTTGCAGAAGCAACTCGAAATGATAGGCATTCAGACAGCTTCGCTCACCGCTGATAATATTCAGAGTGTCATCAGCATCAACAGCCCTATCAACGGTGCTGTACGCGACATCATGGTTAATATTGGAAGCTATGTGGAAGCCAACAACCCTATTGCCGATATTATTGACAACAGTCAGCTGCATCTCGACTTGTTTGTTTATGAAAAAGATTTAAGCAAACTCAGAGAAGGGCAGATTATTCATTTCACACTTACCAATAATCCGGGTAAGGAATATGATGCAAAAATTTACGCCATTTCAAATACGTTCGAAACAAACAGTAAGGCAATAGCCATTCATGCAATGGTGGAAGGTAACAAGCAGGGACTTATTGACGGAATGAGCATCACTGCTATTGTTTCTTTGGAAAAAGCAATGCTGGATGCAGTACCGTCTGATGCAATAGTGAATTATCAGGGAACTGATTATATTTTTATTATTGCCGGTGCAACCAACGCTGATAACCATCAACACACTGCCGATGCGCATGACGGACACTCACATGAAGCAGAGCAACCAAAGGCCTCGGCTTCAGGTGAAACAATTTTTGAACGAATTCCTGTGAGAAAAGGAACCAGCGATGTGGGATATACAGAAATCACTCCTCTGAAAGAGATTCCGCAAGATGCACAGATTGTAAGCAAGGGAGCTTTCTTCATCCTGGCAAAAATGACCAACACCGGTGAACATGAACATTAGTAATTTTGCATTTGAAATATTGAAAAGATGAATCTTCCTTTAAAGGATAAGAAGTTCATATTTCTTCTTTGTGCAATTGCAGTAGTAATTGCACTCGAAGTACTGAGTATTATCGGAATTAATATTCCAATGCCGTATGCTCCTTTTGTGTTTGGTTTTTTTATCCTGATCATTGGTCATGAAGTTTTATGGAAAGGACTGAAAGCAGCTTCGCGACTGAATTTCAGCAGTATCAATTTGCTCATGCTCATAGCATGCATAGGTGCATTTTACCTCAGGGAATACCCCGAAGCTGCTGTGGTTATTGTGTTGTACGTTTTGGGTGAAAGATTAGAAGATATCGGTATTGAAAACTCTAAGTCAGCACTTGATGCACTTGTGAGCAAAGCACCAAAAACAGCATTCGTTAAATCATTGCAACAGCAGATTGCTATTGACAAAATTGAAACAGGAACCATCATTCAGGTAAAACCCGGAGAGATGATTCCGCTGGATGGAATCATAGTATCAGGTGAAACAACTGTTGATGAAGCAGCCATCACAGGCGAACCTATTCCTCAGGACAAGCACAGCAACGACAAAGTTTTTGCAGGTACGCTTAACAGAAACGGTTTTATTGAAATTGAAACCACCAAACTTTCTGCTGACACCACATTTTCAAAAATCATTCGCCTCACTTTTGAAGCATCTGCCAATAAAAGCGAAACACAGAAGTTTATTCAGAAGTTTTCAAAATATTATACACCATCTATCATTGTTTTATCCATACTGCTGTTTTGTATTCCTGTTTTTGTTTTAGGGCAGGATTTAAATCACTGGATGTTGCAGGCTATTACCTTGCTGGTAATTGCATGTCCGTGTGCGCTGGTTATTTCAACTCCTGTTGCAATTTATGCTGCCATTGGCAATGCATCTTCCAAAGGAGCTTTGGTCAAAGGCGGAAAATATATTGAAGCACTGGCGCAGGTTAAAGCAATTGCTCTCGATAAAACACGTACCATCACCTATGGAAATCCGGTAGTGAGTGATGTCATCACACTTAATAACACAAGCCGCGAAGAATTGCTTGCATGTACTGCCGGTGCCGAAATTTTCAGCGAACATCCTCTTGCACTTGCCATAGTGGATGCAAGCCGCAGTGAAGGTTTTGAACCTCACAAAACAGAATTGTATAAAAGTCATTTGGGAAAAGGCGCAACAGCAAAATGTCTTGTCTGCGAAGACGAAATTATTTACGCAGGTAAACTTGATTTTATTAAAGAACATCACGGTACAGACGCAGAAGCAGAAAGAATTGTTGAACAACTGTCGCAGTCAGGAAAAACAAGTGTTGTAGTAAGTTTTGGCAAAGGAGTTGCCGGCATTCTTGCACTCACTGACGAAATAAAATCTGACAGTGCGGAAGTTATCAAAAACATAAAAGAACTAAAGATAGAACCTGTTATGCTCACCGGTGACAGTGTGAGAGCCGCACATCATGTTGCACAGCAGGTTGGAATTAAAACTGTTTATGGAGGATTGCTGCCTGAAGATAAAGCAGAGAGAATAAAGGAACTTTTGAAGCAGTATAAAACAGTGGCTATGGTTGGTGACGGAATAAATGATGCTCCTGCTCTGGCACAAAGCACGGTGGGTATTGCAATGGGTGCAGCAGGCAGCGACACGGCCATCGAAACAGCCAACATTGCATTAATGAATGATAAACTTTCTCTCATTCCTTTTCTCGTAAAACTCGGTCGCAAAACTTTGTTGCGAATAAAAATAAATACCATTGGTGCCATTGCCGTAAAATTGATTTTTATTCTGCTGGCATTTTTAGGTTTTAGCAATCTGGTTTTTGCCATCGCTGCTGATGTAGGAGTTACCCTGGTGGTTATTCTGCTGAGCCTGCAACTGATGAACTATTCCGGTAATCCGAAAACAACTCTGTAATCTGATGTGTTATTCTTTTAATTTTGCATTATAAACTGTTTGGTTTGAAATGTCATGACGCTTAGTTATTCCGAAATATTAATTCGTTTGTCATTAGCTTCTCTTTTCGGAGCTTTTATTGGTTTGGAAAGAGAGCGCAAAAACTGGACTGCCGGTTTGCGCACGCACATGATGGTTTGTGTTGGGTCGTGTTTAATCATGATAGTTTCTGCATTTGGGTTTGCCGATATTTTAGGTCGCGAGAATGTGGTGTTGGACCCATCCAGGGTAGCTGCTCAGGTAGTCAGCGGAATAGGATTTATTGGTGCAGGAACCATTCTGTTTATGAAACGCGGAACCGTGCATGGCCTTACCACTGCTGCAGGACTTTGGACTGTTGCTGCCATTGGACTGGCAACGGGTGGAGGAATGTATTTTGCTGCAGGTACTACTACCGTCATTGCATTGATTATTCTCTGGGCATTGAAACCTCTCGAGAATAAATTTGAACAAAAATTCAAAGAGAAAGCTTTGCGAATTACAACGGGTACCGATGTAAATATCAGCGATCTGATGAAAGTATTTTTAAAAGACAGCAGTATTAAAATAAAATCTTTTACACTGGACAATGACGAAGAAGGGAATTCCTATCTGCTGATTTTCGATAATTATGATCAGATAAAGATGGAAGAGGTGATTAGCATCATGAAAGAAATTCCTTCGGTGAAAGAAATTTACTGGACCAGATAATCAGAGATAAATTAAACACATAATAATGAAAATAAAAACAATTGTTTTAGCCGGTATTATTTGCAGTTTAACAGCAACATTGCATGCACAGAAAAGTGTCAGGGCATTGTTTTTGGGAAACAGTTATACGGATGTAAACAACCTCCCTGAAATTGTTAAGCAGCTTGCATTGTCAGCAGGCGATACACTTATCTACAGCAAGAATGCTCCCGGTGGATATACCTTGCAGGGGCACTCTACCAATCCTACAAGTTTAAACCTTATTCAGGCCGGTAACTGGGATTATGTAGTTCTGCAGGAGCAAAGCCAGCTTCCGGCATTCCCGGATGCGCAAGTGATTAGTCAGGTGTACCCTTATGCCCATGCGCTCGACAGTATGATAAAAGTTTACAACCCCTGTGCCACTACTTTGTTTTATATGACATGGGGACGAAAATTCGGAGATGCTTCCAACTGCGCAAATTTTTCTCCAATTTGTACTTATGAAGGAATGGATAGTTTGCTCTATTTGCGTTACACCATCATGGCACAGGATAACGGTGCAGGCATTGCCCCTGTTGGCAGGTTATGGCACAGCATAAGAGACAATCATCCTGCCATTGATTTATATTCCAGCGACAACAGCCACCCTAACAATAATGGTTCTTTTGCAGCAGCCTGTGCTTTTTATGCAGTGATGTTTGACGAAGATCCTCTACAGGCTCCTTATAATTATACCGTTAACGCTGCAGTCGCTGATACGATTAAAATGATGGCTAATGAAGTAGTGTACGACAGCCTCGACTTCTGGTATCGTTTTGTTCCTGACATAGTGGATGCTTCGTTCAGCTATCTGGTGAATGGCAATACGGTAACATTTACAAATACTTCTCAAAATGCTGTTATTTACAACTGGGATTTTGGTGATGGTCAAACATCAACTTCCATATCTCCATCTCACACCTTTGCCGCTCCGGGTACATATACTGTTGAATTGACAGCTTCTGATAGCTGTTTAAGATCAGATGATCATTCTGTAACAATTACAATTACTGCAACAGGATTGCATCAGTTGCAGAATGAAAATAGTTTCAGTGTTTATCCCAATCCGGCTCAGGATGTTTTATTCATAACAGCATCTGATGAAGTTGAGGAATTACAGATTAGCGATATCTGTGGCAAAAAACTGATTACAGTTCCATTGTCTGAGAAAAATGAGAAAATTATTAGCCTGAATATTCAATCCTTACCAGCGGGTATCTATATGGTACATGGTTATCGTACGGGAGGAATGAAATCAACGGCAATGTTTAGTAAAATTTCAAAATAAACTTCTGGGGATTAGGAAGTATGACGGAGCAGAAATAAATTCTGTTTTTAAGTCATTTCATTTACCTGAAACTGCATTTTTTTTCGTTTCTTTGGAGGGATTAAAACCAGACATTTCCAATTGCATGTCATCAGAAGTTTTTGAGGTAAAACTCCCGGCATTTGAAGGGCCATTTGACTTATTGCTGTTCTTTATTGAACGCGATGAGTTGGATATTCACAACATTCCTATTTCGAAAATTACAGATGATTTTCTAAGCTACATCCATAATCTTCAGTCATTGAATATTGAAGTGGCTGCAGAGTTTATTTTGGTGGCAAGCACATTAATGCGGATAAAAGCTAAACTGCTGTTGCCGCGCCCGCAGATGGATGAGCAGGGTAATGAAATAGATCCACGTCAGGATTTGGTGCAGCAATTACTCGAGTATAAAAAATACAAAGCTGCTGCTGAAGAATTCCGTTACATGGAAGAAGAGCGTGCAATGAAATTTTCACGGGGCAATGTGGCAAAAGAGGCTGCTAAAATTGCTGTAGTAACAGATAGTGCAGGGTTTAGCAGCGAGCTGCATCAGTTAACTTTGTTTAAACTTATATCTGCTTATCAACGCGTACTTCAGCGTTTCGAAAATGCTCAGCTTGAACTGAAACATACGGTAGTGCAGTATCCTTTTACAGTGGAAGACGAAAAGGAAAAAGTGTTCAAAAAGATAAACTCAGGAAAGAAAGTTTCATTCGAGGAATTGTTTGAAGAATGTACCAGCCGTATTCATGCCGTTTTTATTTTTCTTGCTTTGTTGGATCTGCTTCAGGCACGTGAGGTAACTATTCAAATCGGAGAAGGATTCAATAATTTTTCGCTGACCAAACCTCAGGACTTGTTTACGCATGCAGAATGATGGCAAGGATGTTCTGAAGAAACTTAATCCCAAAAAAATAATTTGGCCTTTACTTATTGGCTTTTCTGTAACTGCATGGTTGTTTTATTCGCAGTTCGACAGAAATGCATTCAGTCAGATTGACTGGACATGGCATAGCACATTCTGGATGCTACTGGCAGTTGTTTCAGTATTTGTGCGCGACTTTGCGTATATGGTTCGTATAAGAGTGCTTACCGACAAAGAACTCAACTGGTACAGAAGTTTTATAGTGATAATGCTTTGGGAGTTTTCGTCAGCACTTGCTCCGGGAATTATTGGTGGCGGCTTTCTGTTTGCAATTTTCATTCTCAACCGGGAAGGAATTAATCTTGGTAAAAGTATTACTACCATCACCTTTTCGTCTTTTCTCGATGGAATTTTTCTGGCCGTTATGGCTCCATTGGTTTATTTTCTTGTGGGTAAGCAGGCATTGTTTTCGGGAGTACAGGTTGGTGAAACCGCTTTCGGAAACAGTATTTATTATTCTTTCTGGGTGGTATATTTTATCATTCTTGCCTATAAACTTTTTATAGCCTATGCATTATTTGTAAATCCATATTTCATCAAAAAACTGATTGTGGGAGTTTGTTCCATAGGTTTTCTTAAACGTTTCAGAAAAGGAGCTGTTACCACAGGCGATCAGCTTATAATTGCTTCAAATGGTTTACGCGATAAAGATTTGAAGTACTGGGGTATTTCATTGTTGGCCACTTTTGCTTCATGGACTGCAAGATATTCTATTGTCAATTGTCTTATTCATGCATTTCACGGACAAACACCATTAGCAGATCTTATTGTATATGCCAAACAGGTCATCATGGGTATAATCATTCTTCTGAGTCCGACACCTGGCGGTAGTGGCATTGCCGAAGTAATGTTTACGGATTTTCTTGGAGAATTTATGCATAAAGGACTTGCTCCAACTCTTGGAATACTCTGGCGACTGATTAGTTATTATCCTTATCTTATAGTAGGAGCCTTTATTCTGCCGCGATGGATCAGAGAAAGACTTGTAAAACGAATATTTTAAATCAACATGAGTAACAAAAGAAGAATTTTCCTGGTGTTTATTTCATTGTCTGTCGGAATGGGATTGTCAATACTTATCTTTATCAAGAAAAATAATGGTAAGCCATTAGACTCAAATGATTATTTGTGGCTTGGGACTAACTTGTTTTTTTCATTACTGATAATCGGAGGTATAGTTTACTATTTTTCCAAAAAAGATCAAAACAACCTTAAGAAATAGTTTTAACTGTATATTTGAATAAAAATCGTAACGAAAATGAAAAAGATTAAAATAGTATTTCTTCTGATGTTTACTCTGTTCAGTGAGCATCTGTTGGCACACAATGAAGGCCGGGTAATAGATTACAAATCCGGTGATGTAACCTGTAAAGGATATGTTGCATTCGATGCACATAAAAACAAAATGCCTGTTGTGCTGATTATTCCCGAATGGTGGGGATGTAATGAGTATGTACAGATGCGTGCTAATATGCTTGCCTCTCTGGGATATTTTGCTTTTGCAGTTGATATGTACGGTAATGGAAAAATCGCAGAAAATCCTGAAGAAGCGCAGCAACAATCTTCTAAATTTTACAACAATCCACAGTTGGTTCAGGAGCGCATTCAGGCTGCTATCAACAAAGTAAAGGAGTTCCCAATGGCTGATGTAAGCAATATGGCTGCCATTGGTTATTGCTTTGGCGGGAGCATGGTGTTGAATGCCGCTAAGTTGGATATGCCTTTCAAAGCTGTGGTTAGTTTTCATGGTGGACTTAAAGGTTTTCCTGCGAAAAATGATATTAAATCAAAAATACTTGTCTGTCACGGTGCAAGCGACTCGTTCGTTCCTGCAGAAGAAGTAAAAGAGTTTAAAGAAGAAATGGCTAAATCGCATGCAGATTTTGTTTTTATTGATTACCCTGATGCCACACATTCATTTACAAACCCTGCTGCTACCGAATTGGGGAAAAAGTTCGATATGCCTGTGACCTATAACGCTGCAGCTGACAAGAAATCGTGGGAGGATATGAAGGAGTTTTTAGGAAAAAATCTCCTGAAATAGACAATTCCAAACGTTATAAGTAATTTTAACGCACGGAACCAACAGTGTTGCTAATTCAAACAGTTAACACATGAACAAACAAATTTGCATAATCATTCTGCTGCATTTTTAAATCCATTGATTTGTTACTTTTGAATGTAAACAGAAGTTTTTTGACGGATTGATGTTTCAAGCCATTTTAAAGGTAACAGAAAACAAGAGATTTGCCCAAATATTTTGTAAATTTGAAAAGTATTAAGAATTGAAAAGAGATGTTCAGCACAATAGAAATAGACAGAACCAACCTTACAATACTGGGCGTAAAGTTTTCAGACTTGAAAACCTTAGAAAGCACTGCAAACGCTTTGGGAAGTAATATGTTTGAAGGCTTTAAACCTACTCCAAAAGGAATTGAAATAATAAGGGACTATGTGACAGGCAAAATATCACTAACAGAACTTGTGGCATTTGCCAAACAAAAAGCCTATGTCTGATTCTTATAAATACATAGACCCTGACTATACCTACACTGACCCTGAGACAGGACTTTTACGGAATTTACAAGACATTACAGACCCGGAAGTATTACTTTTTGTTGAGAGTAGTGCAGTACTAAACGACTTCAAGAACTTTACGAATACCCTATAAAAATCAAAGGTATTGACAGCCTTTTTGAAATTCATAAACATTTGTTTCAAGATATTTACGTTTGGGCAGGTAAAAAACGGATTGTTGAAATAAGTAAAGATGGCAAACAATTCTTCCCCACTTCGCACTTTGACAACGCTTTCAGATACATTGATCAATTAATTGTTGAATTCAAAAAAATTCCGAAAAACAACAAAGAACCCTTAGCCGAGAAATTGGCAAAAATTTTAGATAACATCAACTATTTACACCCATTTAGAGAAGGCAATGGACGAACTCAAAGAGAGTTTTTAAGACTATTGGCTTTAGAAAAAGGTTTGAAAATAAATCTCACTCCGCCAGACAAAAAAAGTGTTTACGAACGATATATGAAAGGAACAATTGAAAGTGACATTAAGACTTTGACGGAGTTGATTATTGAATTAATTGATACTATTGACAAATAGAAAAGCCGCTTAAAATCGTTCTGCTGCATCTCCGGAATCATTAATTTGTTACTTTTGAATGTAAACTGAGGTTTTTAGACGGACTGACGTTAGCGGTCACCCGTTGACACCATAACTGGCAATGTGTAACAAGACAAACAACAACCGATAGAATGAAAATATTACATACTTCTGACTGGCATTTAGGTAGGACACTTTATTCCAAAAAAGAACGGCACGAAGAACATACAGCATTTTTAGAATGGTTGTTAAAGACAATAAATGAAAATTCTATTGACTTATTGCTTATTGCGGGCGACATCTTTGACACAGCATCACCGAGTAGCACATCTCAAAAATCGTATTATGACTTTCTTATTAAAGTAAGGACAGCAGGTTGTGAAAATGTTATTGTTGTTGGTGGAAATCACGATTCGCCAAGTTTTCTAAATGCACCCAAAGACATTTTAGCAGCACTAAATGTTGCCGTAGTTGGTAACGCAACAGAAAATATTGAAGATGAAATTATTGTTGTCAAAGACAACAAAGGAAATCCTACTGTTATTGTTTGTGGAGTTCCGTTTTTACGAGAAAGGGACATTAGTCGTTTTGCAGAGGGTGAAAACTATTCTGACCGCTCAAAACGCATAAACGACAATATCAAAAAACACTACGAAGAAATTGCCAAACTTGCAGTAGGCAAACGAAAAGAATTAGGAAAGGAAATTCCAATTATTGCAACAGGACATTTATCGGTTGCAGGCGGACAAAGAAATGAAGACGATGGAGTTCGTGAAACTTATATCGGAAATATTGAGGCTGTTGGTAGCGACATTTTCCCTGACACATTTGAATACGTTGCACTTGGACATTATCATATCCCGTCTAAAATCAAAGAACATATTCGCTATTGTGGTTCGCCTATTCCAATGGGCTTTGGGGAAGCCAAACAGACAAAATGTGTTTATGTAATTGATTATACAAAAGGGAAAAACATTGAAACAATTGATATTCCTGTTTTTCAAAAATTAGAATCAATAGTTGGTGATAAAATATTTATTGAAAAACGTTTGACGGAATTGAAAAAAGAAAAATCATCTGTTTGGGTTGAGGTTATTTACAAAGGCGATGAAATCTTTCCTGATTTTTTTGCGTGGACAAATGAACAGTTAGCTGATTCAAAAATTGAAGTATTGAAACTGCAAAATCGCCAACATCTAAACGAAGTATTAACAACAAACGACACAACAGATTCGCTTGACGAACTCAATGCCTTTGATGTTTTTGATAAACTTCTTGAAAAAGTAAGTATATCAGATGAGCAAAAAGAAGAATTGAAAGAATCCTACAAAGAAATTGTTGACGGTTTAAACATAGATGAAAGTGCTTTATGAAAATTTTAAACCTAAAATTCAGAAATATAAATTCGCTATCAGGCGAAAATGAAATTGACTTCACAAGACCGGATTTTACTAATGATGGACTTTTTGCCATAACAGGCAAAACGGGTGCAGGTAAAAGCTCAATTCTTGATGCAATTTCTTTAGCGTTTTATGGAAAAACACCAAGAGTAGATATTACAGGAAGCGAAAATGCCGTAATGACAAGGGGTGAAAAAGATTGTTTTGCCGAAATCATTTTTGAAGTAGGGGATAAAAAATGGAAATCTTCCTGGAAGCAAGAACGTGCCCGAACAGGAACATTAAAACCGGTAAATCGTGTTATTGCAGATTTTGAAGATAATATCATAGCAGACCAAGTTCGTGCTTGCGATGCAGAAATTGTAAAAATTATCGGGCTTACGTTTGAGCAGTTTACAAAAGTAATAATGCTTGCACAAGGCAGCTTCGCTGCCTTTTTGCAAGCCGATAAGAATGATAAAGGTCAACTTTTAGAACAAATTACAGGCACAGAAATTTATGGCACAATTTCCAAAATGGTTTTTGAACGCAATAGAACTGAAAAAGAAAAATTAGATAAAATATTACTTGAACTTGAAGCAATAAAAATTCTTTCAGAAGAAGAAAAAGAGAATTTGATAAATGAAATTACAGTAATTGAAAAAGAGAAAACTCAAGTTGACGAAGAAATACAAAAAATAGATACAGCTAAAAAATGGCTTTTAGATTTAACAAATCTGCAAACCCAAATCAATGGAGTAAAAGAAAAGTTACCCGAATTAGAAGAGCAAACAAAAACCGCAAAAGAAACACTTGAGAAATCTGAACTTGCTTTAAAGACAGCAAAAGAAGAACAAAAAAAGCAAGAACCAATTTTAAAGAAGGTAAGAGAATTAGACACAAAGATTTCAGAGAAAGACAAATTATTGAAGCCAGTTTTGGAAGCTATTTCTAAATTAGAAGAAAATAAAAAAACAGTCGCCAGTAATTTAAAAAGCCAAAGTTCAGAATTGGAAAAATCTGAAAAATCATTAGTTGAAAAACAGCAATGGGCAACAGCGAATAAGAAATACGAAGACCTTGTTTCAAATTATTCTGCAATTGAAAAAGAAAATCAATTATTGGTTAATTCATTTGAGGAACTAAAAAATCAAAATTCTGCAATATTGGAATTGCAACAGGATATTGAAACGAAAAAATCTATTGTAAAAAAAGCCGTTGATTCTTTTAGCCAAATAGACAAAACATTAACAAAGAAGACAAAAGAACTTGAAACACGTAAATCGGAATTATCTCTAGTTTTGAATGGGAAAGAACTTTCCGAATATCAATCAGAGAAAGAGAATATCGCAAACCTTCTAATACACATAAAAAATCTAATTGAAGTTAGGGAAGCAATTTCAACAAGTGAAAATGAAATTGCAGGAATTGCGACTTTAACAAAAGAGAACAACGGATTGGCAAAAGACCTTGATAAGAAAATTAAAACTGATAAAGCAACTTTAAAGAGTTTAGAAAATCAAATCAATCTTCTTGAGGAAAATATTGGATTGACAAAAACAATCCAGAGTTTAGACGAACATCGTCATAATCTTGAAGATGGAAAAGAGTGCCCTCTTTGTGGTTCAAAGAAACACCCTTATGCGGTTGGAAATGTTCCAAAAATTGGCAAACAAGAAAAAGAATTAGTTAAATTAAAAGAACAATTTAAAGAAACAACAAAAGCCATCCAGCAAGATGAGAAAGGATTGACAAAATTAGAATCAGAGGGGAAAAGTGCTTTGAGCAACAAAGAAAAAGAAGAAAAATCTTTATCAAAAAATAAGGCAAAACAAAACACGATTATATCTGAAATAAAAAAACTTCAACGTGATTTCTCATTTACAGATGATAAGTCTATCAAAAAATATCATCAGCAAAAGCAAAATGAATACAAGCAAATTGATGAGATTATCAAAAAATCAGAGAACAGCGAGAAATTACTAAATAATCTTCGGGATAAAGAAATTCCAACCTTGCAGAAAGAAAAAGATAAAGTATTAAAAGAAAAAACCAAAGGGGAAACTTCTTTAAAAGTTGCAGAGCAACAGATTGAAGATAAAAGGAAATTAGCATCAACAGCACAAGAAAAATACGAAAAGGAGAATACCATACTTGTGAGTAAACTTGAAAAATATGAAGTTAAAACTATTGAAACGTTGAAAAAGCGTCTTGATGCTTGGAACGAAAATAAAAGGCAAGTGGACGACTTGACAAAGCAAATTACATCCCTAAACAACAAGATTGCTTTGAGCAAACAAGAATTTGAAAATCTAACAAAATCATTTGACGACAAACAGAAAGACAGACAAAGCATTGATACTGATAAGCAAAAACTATCAAAAGAACGCAAAGAGATTTTTGAAGAAAAATCTGTTGAAGAAGAAGAAAATCGTTTAAAGAAATTGATTGAAACCAGCGAAACTGAAAAAGTGAAAGCTGAAAAGACAAAAAATGAAATCAATACAGAACTTGAGAAAACCAAAGCAATTGTTTCCGAAAAAGAAAATGAGTTATTAAAATCTAAAGAGCAAAAAGTAACTGAAAAAACAAGTGAAGAACTCCAAAGCGAGTTTGACGAGAAGAAAATTAAATCGGACGATTTTTCACAAAAAATAGGAGCGAACAGACAAGCATTAAAAGCTAATGACGACAATTTAAAAACAAGTGGAAATAAATTGAAAGAGAAAGAAAAGCAACAAGCTATTTACAGCAAGTGGGCAATATTAAACGACTTAATTGGTTCAGGGGACGGAAAGAAATACCGAAACTTTGCCCAAGCATTAACTTTTGAGTATTTGGTAGGTCTATCAAATAGACAACTTAAAAAAATGTCAGACCGCTATCTTCTTAAACGCACAGGCGACAGTTCTGATCCTTTTGAGCTGTCTGTTATTGACAAATACCAAAATGGTGAGGAACGAACAGCTCAAAATCTTTCAGGTGGTGAAAAGTTTATAGTTTCGCTTTCTCTTGCTCTTGGATTATCAGGTATGGCAAGTAAAAATATGCGTATAGACACAATGTTTATTGACGAAGGTTTCGGAACGCTTGACTCTGACTATCTTGACGTAGCATTAAATGCTTTGTCAAACTTGCAAAGCGAAGGGAAAATAATAGGTGTAATTTCTCACTTGGCAGAACTTAAGGAAAGAATTGCGACACACGTTGAAGTTATTCCAAGTGGTAATGGACACTCGAAAATTCAAATAACAACTTGACAAGACAAATGACGACAAACTGTAACCCAAAATTCGGGCGAACCGCCAACAAGGCATTGCCATTACTTGTCCGACAAATCGCGAAGTGGGGCTGAACGTTCGATTGAATCCTGATTGCTATCGGGATGCTAAAAATCCCCGCCATTACGCCAAGCCCCAAACCATAAAAATCAGTTTGAACAACCCCGGATGGTATAATTCCATTTAAGAAATTTTATTTTGAAAGTAAGCGGAGAAGC
>ERZ795053.1709-NODE-1709-length-27522-cov-6.362289_pt1 | contig 27522 bp, 16 predicted proteins | sample MGYA00375137_ERZ795053 | MGnify/ENA primary metagenome ERZ795053 (study PRJEB30182, sample SAMN05720284) | activated sludge metagenome | isolation source: Anaerobic digester | place: Hong Kong | collected 2014-12-17 ...
AAGGTTAAGTATGAAGACCAAAACCTCTCAGATGCGCAAAACGAACTTTTGAACCGCTCTTTCAATTTTCTTTTCAATGCATTAATCATCAGTTTTCTGATCGGATTTATTTTCAATTATCCGTTCAAACGCTATTTTCGGCGAAAACGAAAGAGCAAGGCAATTTCAGAACGCCTGTTTTCATTTTGTAAAAAATACATACTGATTTCTCCCTGGATTAATGCGGGTATTTTGGGTGGTGCTTACCTGGCCACACTCATTTTTATGGTTGTGATTACCTTTTCAATGCATACAGGAACCGAAGGAGAATTTCCGATGTTTAACCGTTTCTTCCTGATTTCGTTTTTTTCGGCACTGCTCACCATTCTCTTTGTTTATTTCTGGGAAAAACACAGAGTACACACCAAATACCTGGATCATCTTTATTCGAAGGAAGAATTGCGCAGAAGAGTATTTAAATTTGCCAAAGGCAAAATCAAAAACCGTTTTTGGATATCCAGTGCAATGACCACCCTGCTTCCCCTTTCAATTGTCATTGTTTATCTGATAATGAGCCTCACACGAATTGGTGAGCTGAAACTCGAACAGCTCAGCGAGGATCAGATTGCTATTTTGTTTGGCCGATACAGCAATATGATGAAGATGATAATCGAAAACCCCAATGCATCGGGAAATATGAGCAATCTCACTTTTGTGAATGTAATGGATGGTTTAATTATGTTTTTTGGTATTGGTTTTGGAATCCTTGTATCATTTATTTATCTCATCATGTTTGTCAAATGGACTACGCTTGATATCGTATTTCCGGTTAAAGAATTGATTTATAATATGCAGCGAACCGGTGAAGGTCAAGGTGTAAACTATACCATCGTGCGTAATAATGATGAGATCGGAGAACTGGCCGAGGGTTATAACGAAATGGCGCAACGCATCGAACATTATATTGCCAATATTTCCACAATGAATGAAGCTTATTTCCGCTTCGTTCCCAAACAATTCCTGGATATTCTGGGCAAGGAAAGTATCACTGAAATTAAGCTCGGTGATCAGATACAAAAAGAAATGTCAGTTCTTTTTACTGATATCCGCGACTTTACTGCTCTTTCAGAAGCAATGAGCCCAAAAGAAACCTTCGATTTTCTCAATGAATACCTCAGCCAAATGGAACCGGTAATTGCAAGAAATCATGGATTTATTGACAAATACATTGGTGACTCAATCATGGCTCTTTTTATGGGTGATGTTGAAAATGCCGTAGATGCAGCTATTGAAATGCGTGCTGCACTCTCGGATTTCAATCTTAAACGCAAACTTGAAGGAAAAAAATCAACCAACAGCGGTATTGGCATTCACACCGGAAATCTGATGCTTGGAATTGTTGGCGGGTACGGAAGAATGGACGGAACTGTGGTTTCTGATGCTGTCAACCTTGCCTCAAGAATTGAAGGATTAACAAAAATGTACGGTACTTCCATTATCATCAGCCAGGATACACTCATCAAACTGCAGGACCCGTCAAGATATAACTACCGGTTCCTGGATGTTGTAAAAGTAAAAGGAAAAAAAGAAGCTGTTTATATTTTCGAAATTCTTGACGGTGAGCCGGCCGACATCAAAAAACTCAAAATCGAAACCAAGCATGATTTTGGGAAAGCACTTCAGTTTTACAAATCAAAAAACTTTGATGCTGCCCTGGACATTTTCAAAACCATTCATGCTGTCAATCCTGCCGATCAGGCTGCACAGCTCTACATTTCGAGATGCAAAAACATCATCGACTTTGGTATTCCTGAAGACTGGGATGGCGTCGAAATTCTCAAAGACAAATATTAATCCATGTCTTCACTGCCTGGAAAAAAATCACCATCCGTACCTGTCTTTTTAAAAGCAATCTCTTTGCTTTGGACATATCCCCAAAAAAAGTTCAAAAAACCGGAAGGACAATCGGTTTCCCTTATGGTAAAAAAGCTGTTTCATTTGACAACATTTAATAAAAGTAAAAAAATGAGATCAATCCGGGTATTATGTTTCGCCTGACGGCAAAGAGATTGCTTTCGTGCTTCGGGGAGAAGTTTTTGTTACTTCCGCCGATTTTGCCACAACCCGTCAAATCACAAAAACTCCGGAACAGGAACGCTCGGTAAGCTTTAGTCCCGATGGACGTAAATTACTTTACGCCGGTGAACGAAACGAAAGCTGGAATATTTACCAAACATCCATTGCCCGGGATGAAGATCCTTTATTTTCGCGTGCTACCATCCTCAATGAAGAACCAATCGTTGCTACAGAAGAAGAGTTTCAACCCCTTTATTCTCCTGACGAAAAAGAAGTTGCTTACCTGCACAACCGCGAAACACTCAAAGTTATCAATCTTGCAACCAAAACCGCCAGAACTGTGCCCGACGGAAAATACAACTATTCTTATTCCGACGGAGATCAATGGTTTCAATGGTCTCCCGACGGAAAATGGTTTCTCGTTTCCTTTTCTCCTCATTCAGCTTTTATGAACGATGTGGGGCTTGTTCCGGCTGACGGATCAGGTGAAATAACCAACCTGACCCTGAGTGGTTACGACGACAACAGGCCAAAGTGGATGATGAAAGGGGAAATGATGATCTGGTTTTCGGACCGGCAGGGCATGTGCAGTCATGGAAGCTGGGGTTCACAATTCGATATATATGCTATGTTTTTCGACCCGGCTGCCTGGGACAAATTTTACCTTACCGAAGAAGAAAAAAAGATATTGAAATAATAGGAGGATGATAAAAAGAAAAAAGAAACAAATGAACCACCTGATGAAATTCTATTGCCAACCTCTTACTGCAATTCGTGATTTAAACCTGCAATCCTCACATTCCAAAAGATAGAATGCCCATAGCGTCCGGGGGCGGCAAAGTCCAACTAAATTTTATTCATCATTTTCCTGCTGCCGGAAAAAAGTCTTCCAACAAAAAGTTGAACATCCCACTTTTTGGCTACCTTTGCCTGAAAACAAGGAATAAAATGCTTAACGTTATCAGCAGCTATGTTAAAACGAACATTAATTGTTTTCACTCAGATTTTCCTAATTGCATGGTCATCCGTGACTTTTGCCCAAAATGAAATTAACCCCGACGGATACAATATTTTTTATTACCCCGGCGGAGCCATATCAAGCGAAGGAACAATGCGCAATGGTAAACCCGACGGCTATTGGAAAACATTTTACGAAAACGGCATCCTCAAAAGTGAAGGCAACAGAGTGAACTTTTTGCTCGACAGTACCTGGAAATTCTACGACGAAACCGGAAACCTTGTGTTGGAAGTAAACTACAAACAAGGTCTGAAAAATGGTCCCCGTATTACTTATCGTGAAGGCGAAATAATTGAAGAAAACTTTGTTTCGGATGTAAAGCAGGGATTGACAACTTATTATTACCCCGACTACAGAATTTTTAAAACCATCAATTTTGTTGACGGGCTGGAAGACGGACTGGCTAAGGAATTTGCCGAAGATGGCCGGGTTGTGCTTCTTGCCACTTACCGGAAAGGATTTCTGGTAAGCCGTGAGCGCATTAACCGTTTAGATTCACAAAACCGCAAACAGGGCAACTGGAAATTTTTCCACGATAATGGTCTCGTAAAGCTCGAAGGCAGATTTCTGAATGATCGTGAAAACGGTTATTTTAAAGAATATGACCAAAATGGAAAATTAATTTCCGCATCAAAATGGCTTGACGGGGAAAAACAGGAAGAAGTAAGTGAACTGGCTAAATTGGAGGTCGTCAGAGATTACTATCCCGACGGTAAAGTGATGATTTTTCAGACTTTCAAAAACGGCATCCCTCATGGTATAAGACGTGAATATTCCCAGGAAGGAGAAATTGTATCCGGTGCTGTTTACGAAAATGGCAAACGTATTGCCGAAGGTATCACCGGACAGGACGGAGTAAGAAATGGCCCGTGGAAAGATTTTTATTCCACCGGTGAACTTCGTGCCGAAGGTGCTTACAAAAACGGAGAAAAATCCGGAAAATGGAAGTTTTATCACAGAAACGGAAATATCGAACAAACCGGAGAATTTGACCAACACGGACGGCCTGTTGGGAAATGGTTATGGTACTATCCGTCAGGAAATCTTTTACGCGAGGAAAATTACATCAAAGGTAAGGCCGATGGTATGATGATTGAATACACCGAAGAAGGTGACATACTTGCTCAAGGTGATTACATAGATGGAGAAGAGGAAGGCCAGTGGAAATATAATCTTGGAAATTACAGTGAGGAAGGAGGGTATTCCTACGGGTTGAGACATGGCGTATGGAAACACTTTTACGAGGATGGCTCTCTTAAATTTGAAGGAGAATTTATTGATGGTAAACCCCACGGAACACATACTTTCTATTGGGATAACGGAAATGTAAAAGATAAGATCAACTATGAATCCGGGATTCGTGAAGGGGAAGCCCAGAGTTTTAACTACGACGGCACCTTACTTATTACCATCATGTATGAACGGGGAAAAGAAATAAGCTACGACGGAATCAGAATTGACCCAATTGCCACCGACGAACCAGACTAATTTTTCCTGTAAATATCCTTCAACGCATCCTGAAGGTTGCTAAAACGAAAAACAAAACCTTCTGCCAATAATCTCGCAGGCATCACTCGTTGACCCCGGAGTATTGTCTCAAGGCCCATTTGGCCAAATAACATCCTAACGGCAAACGAAGGCACTTTAAGCCATGACCATCGCTGAAGTATCGTTGCAAGTGTCTTTGCAAATTCTTTCATGGTTACCGGTTGAGGAGCTGTGAGATTGTAAATTCCAGAAGCTCCCTTTTTATTAATAAGATAAGTAATTGCACGTACTTCGTCTTCAAGATGTATCCAGGAAAGCCATTGTCTGCCTGAGCCAACCGGCCCTCCAATACCCAGCTTAAATGGTGTTTGCATTTTCTTTAAAGCACCGCCTTTTTCACTAAGTACCACGCCAGTCCGGATGATTATAAGCCTGACCTCACTGCTGAGTCCCCTCAGAGCATTTTCCCAATGTTGTGTAACTTCTGACAAAAAACCATTTCCCGAACCCGAATCTTCGTTAAAAGTCATTTCGGGATGGGTTCCATAATAACCAATTGCGCTGGCCTGAACAAGCACTTTTGGCTTATTTTCAGCTTGATTTATTGCTTCAGTTACTGCTTTAACTGATCGTATCCTGCTGTCAAGAATCAGCTGTTTACGACTTTTAGTCCAACGTCCGCCGGCAATACTCTCGCCAGCCAGGTTGATAACTGCATCCGAACCGTTTACTATACCAACAAGAGCATTTGGATTTCTGCCATTCCAGTTAGCAAAACCAGAATGTGACGGAAAAATCTTTGCAGCTTTATTGTTGTTTCGCGAAACTATCGTAAGCGAATGTCCTGAATCATTCAAAGAATCAACAAGTTGTTGGCCGATAAGCCCTGTAGCTCCGATAATCACAATCTTCATAATAACTTATTTCAGGTTTTTAATCATTTCCAGCGCTTCAACCACATGCTTTTCAGCATTAAACTGTGAATTAAACACATACCGGACCACACCGGATTTATCAATAATGTAAGTTACCCTGCCTGGCAAGAGGCCTAAAAAGTCTGACGGAACTCCAAAGAGCTTCCGTACTTTTTTATTCACATCACTCAGTAATTTGAAGGGAAGATGGTGTTTTTCAGCAAAATTCCTGTGCTTCTCAATGCTGTCGGAGCTTATGCCAAAAACTTCAGCCCCAGAATCCCTGAAAACCTCAAATTGATCCCTAAAACTGCATGCTTCAGCCGTGCATCCCGGAGTATCATCTTTTGGGTAAAAATAAATTACAAGATTATTTTTCCCGATAGATTCCGCAACATTGACCAAATTTCCATACTGATCAGGTAGTTCAAACGATGGAATGGTTGATCCGACAACAATTTTCATGAAATTAATGATTAATGTTCAAAATAATTTTTTTGGCTAATAATGATAATTTAAAGGAATAGAACGGTTATTCTTCTACGAATCTTTACTTCATTGAGGCAAGTGCTTTTTTATACGCAGTAAGCACTCTTTCGCGGGCAAATCGATGATCCACAATTGGCTCGGGGTAAGCACTCTTTCCAAATTCGGGCAACCACTTTTTTATGTATTTCAATTCCGGATCGAACTTACGGGTTTGCAACTCGGGATTAAATACCCTGAAATAAGGTGCAGCATCACAACCACTGCCTGCTGCCCACTGCCATCCGCCATTGTTCGACGATAACTCAAAGTCAAGCAATTTTTCAGCAAAATAAGCTTCACCCCATCGCCAGTCAATCAAAAGATGCTTGGTAAGAAAACTTGCTGTAATCATTCTTACGCGGTTGTGCATGTAACCCGTAGCATTGAGTTGTCGCATTCCTGCATCCACGATCGGAAATCCGGTACGGCCTTCGCACCAGGCAATGAACTGCTTTTCATCATTGATCCACTGCACATTGTCATATTGTGGCCTGAAAGAACCTGTAACTACCTGTGGGTAATGCCACAGAATCATCATGTAAAATTCTCTCCAGATCAATTCATTGAGAAAAACAGGATTGTTTTCCAGGGCAATACGAACCAGTTCACGTATGCTGATGGTGCCAAAGCGAAGATGAACGCTTAGTTTAGAAGTCCCTTCAATGGAAGGTATATCGCGGGTTTTGTCATAATTCCGGATGATTTCAACATCAACCACTGATGCCGGATAATCAGATTTCAAATAAGTAAAACCGGCTTTTTTTAAATCAACATCAGGTTGAGGCGGCATTTTAACACAACGATCAAGCAGTTTTTCGGAAGCAAAGGATTGGAGTATGGTATTTGAAAGGAGCGCTTTCCAGCGTTTCATGTATGGAGTATAAACTGTGTAAGGATTTCCGTCATCTTTCAACACTTCATCCCTTTCGAAGATAACCTGATCTTTAAATGTTTTGAAACCAATATTTTGTGATTTGAGCCATTTGCCCACATTTTCATCACGCTGTCGTGCGTATGGTTCATAGTCATGATTGGTGTAAATCTCATTCAGACTGTATTCCCGTGCCAGTAACTTAAAAACTTCCAACGGTTTTCCATATTTCACCAACAGGGATGATCCATGCTGCTCAAGTATTGATTTAATGTTTTTCAACTGGTCGGCAATAAAGGTGAGTCGGCGATCACTTTTATCCGATAGTGATTTTAGAATTTCTTCATCAAAAATGAAAAGGGGAAGTACATTTTCACCTGTTTGCAGTGCGTGATAAAAACCAGAATTGTCATTTAATCGCAGATCACGCCGAAACCAGAAAACTGTAACTTTATCAATCATTTGTGCTTATCTTTTTTATGTTTTCCGGCTGAATATTCTTCAGCATAATACTTAAATGGTGCAACTAAAAAACCGTAATTCCCGTAAAATTTCGGACCGTGATGATCAAGGTGCGCTTTTATAGTAGCATCGAGATAGCGATTGTGCAATCCTGACAGAAAATTCAACCGGTGGTGCACGTACACATCATGAAAAAGAAAATAAGCCAACCCGTAGAAAAAGATACCTATTCCTATCCAGAAACGATAATCGAAGCCGGAGAAACCAAAAGAAATAAGCAGGATACTCGGAATGGCAAACATCAGGGCAAAAAGGTCGTTCCATTCATATTTACGCCCATCACGCTCATGATGATCCCGGTGTAAAATCCATAAGAATCCGTGCATCACATATTTATGGGTCAACCAAGCCACAATGTTTTACTGATTATAGGTTTAGCTGGAAAATTCTGATTTATAACAAACAGTAAAAGAATTTGTTTCGTAAAATTTAAAAATAATCAAACAAAATGATGAGAAAATTTATGGCTTTAAATGAAAAACAGGAAACTGCTGAGACCAGCTAAAGAAAGAGTTTTTATTGATTTACAAAAACAGGTCGGATGCTATGCCGTCAGCGAAAAGTTTACCTTGATCAGTGAGAATGATTTTTCCCTTATCCATGATCAGCAGGTCTTTTTCTATCCATTTTGTAATGCCTTGCATGAGATGATTGTAATACATGTCCCCGAATTTTTTTTTCACTATGGCCGGATCGCAGCCCCACATAGTGCGTAAAGAAGTCATTACATACTCGTCGAAAAGCTGATGAAGACTTAATGTTTCGCTTTCGTAACAAACACTGTTGTCATAAACTCCCCGGATATAATTCTCCATAAGTGAAACATTCCACCGCCTGGTTGTGCCGTCGAAGGAGTGTGCCGAAGGTCCGATACCAAGATATTTCTGCCCGTTCCAATATGCCGTATTATGTCGTGAAAAATATCCGGGTAAGGCAAAATTGGATATTTCATAATGAAGGTATCCGGCATTGCTCATGGCTTGCATAAGGATCATAAATTGACCTGCTGCCTTATCGTCATCAACAGAAGGCAACTTCCCCTTTTTTATCAGAAAATCAAGCGTAGTACCTTTTTCAACAGTCAGGGCATAAGCTGAAATATGAGGAATTTTAAGAGCTGTTGCCATTTTAATGTTTTCAATCCATTGCTCATCAGTCTGACCAGGAATACCATAAATCAGGTCAATGCTTAAATTGCCGAAACCTGCTTTCCTTGCTTTCTCTATTCCTGCAATTGCCTGGCTGGCAGAATGAATTCGATGCAAATAATGCAAATCGTCATCATTAAATGACTGAACCCCGATACTCAACCTGTTAACAGATGATGCAGACAGGGCTTCAATCCATTCATTACTGATATCATCGGGATTAGCTTCAAGGGTTATTTCAACATTTTCAGCAAACCTGAAGTTGTCTTTTGCTGCATTTATCAGGTACTGAATATCATCAGGCGGGTATAATGATGGCGTTCCGCCTCCAACATAAATTGTATCCAGAGGTTCTCCATTGAAAAAAGTTTGATTGATTTCCATCTCAATCATCATAGCTTTTGGGATTTCTTTACGGTACTTACGGGTAGGCAGGGAATAAAAATTACAATAATGGCATTTTCGCCTGCAAAATGGAATATGAAGATAAAGACCGGCCATTCAGGGTTAATGTTTTATCTTTTTCCGCAGCACAATTCTGAAGGTTGTGCCTTTGTCAATACCTGAAGATTTGACGAATATTTTCCCTTTATGATAGTTCTTGATGATGCGTTCGGCCAGCGATAATCCCAATCCCCAGCCATGTTTTTTGCTGGTATAGCCAGGTTTGAAAACGCTTTTAAATTTAGATTTCGGAATACCTTTACCGGTATCGGTCAGATCAATGAACACCTGCCCTTCCTCTTCGGTAATATTAACCGAAAAAACTCCCTTTGAGCCCATTGCATCAACTGCATTTTTTGTAATATTTTCAATCACCCATTCGAACAAATGGAGATTTATCGGTGCGGTAATTATTGTACCTATTCCGGGTGAAATTTCGTAACTTATCTTTCGCGAGATTCTGGTTTTCAGGTAAGCTATCGAATTATGAATTACTTCCACAATGTTTTCATCTGATAACTTTGGCACGGAACCAATTTTCGAAAAACGGTCAGTTATTTTTTCGAGTCTTTCAACATCATTACTCAACTCGTTGATAACTTCGTGGTTTACATTTTCCATTTTCAGCAATTCCATCCAGGCAATCATTGACGACAGAGGTGTACCCAACTGATGTGCAGTTTCTTTGGCCAGTCCTACCCATACCTGATTTTGTTCCGACCGCCGTGCAGTGTTGAACATCATGTAACCGATGAAAAGAAAAAGAGCGATAATAGTAAGCTGAACCAGCGGATAAAATCTAAGCTGGGTAAGTAAATAGGATTCTTTGTAAAAAATGTAGCTTTTACCCATATTGGCAAGCTCAATTTCGATAGGCGGATTGCTGGCTCCCATTTCGGAAATGGTTTTATCAACAAACACCGGGTTCATTATCAATTCTGGTTCAATATTCCCAAAATCAATTACATTTTTCTTTGTACTATCAGTGATGATTACAGGCACGCTGGCAGCGTTGATAACCACCTCCGAAAAGAAAGAGCTTACAAGATCGTTGAGTACACCGTGCAATTCGCTGTATAGTCTTGAATCTTTATAATACAGATAGTTCAGTTTTTGCTGGTAATAACGAGCCGGAATCGGGGGATAAACGGAAAATTCATCTAAAAGACTGCCTGTCAGATATGGCACAGTATCTTTATCAAAATCAACATTTTTCGCATTTATAATCTTATTGTTTTCATCAGTAAGAATAACAGGAATCGTATTGTTGGAGCTAATAATATTAACATAAAAAGTTAGATCAATATTAGGGTCTTCCGATCGGATAAGTTGCTTGTATGCTTCAGCAAGCAGTACAACCCTTTTGCGGTCTTCTTCCCTGATCTGCTGGAAAAACTTTTCGATGTATTGTACCAGTGTTGTTTTCCGATGAATAGCATCAGCCCAGATTTTCACATTCATCTGCTCCTGTTCTGCCACTTTGCGCACAATGATGCTGGTGTACCACATTGAGCCTGCAACAATAGCTATTGCCACTCCAAAAAGGAATAACTTCCATTGTTTTTTACGGGCATAAATATTCAATTTCAGCATTTCTGACAATAAGGATGCTAACGCCAAAAGCAAATCCTTATTATTGATGACCGATGACTTAAAAAATGTAGTTTTGCATGAAAGTACTTAATCCAAAAAAATAAAAACCATTTATCCCAATGAAAATCCCAAAAAGCAACATTTACCATCTGATGAAATCAAAAGCCGGATTACCGCCAGGTACATTGATTCATTCTTTCGCACAAAATACCAGTGAAACCAGCATACGGTTAATCTCATTCAATAATGAGGATTATCTTGATTCCAACATTCCTGATCCGAAGCTACTGTTGGCATCCATTAAACCCGAATACACCAACTGGATACAGTTTACTGGACTGAGTAATATTGCCAGCCTGGAAACTATTGGAACTTTGCTGCAAATCAATCCGCTGATCATTGAGGATATACTGAACACGGAGCATATGCCAAAATCAGAAGAAGTGGACGGCCAATTATTTTTCGTCATCAAAATTATCGGACAAAACAGTATAACTGATGCATTCGAGGTAAATCATGCAGCTTTTGTACTGAGCAAAAACTTTATTATCAGTTTTTTACAAAAAGATACCCGGCTTTTCGATCCATTCATTGAACGAATCAGACAAGCATATGGAAAAATAAGACAGCGTTCAAATGATTACATACTTTACCGGCTGATTGACATAATCGTTGATAATTATTATTTACTTTTCTATCAAACTGACGAAAAGCTTCAGGAAATCGAGGAGGTGCTGATGACCAACCAGAGTGCAGATATGACCAGGAATATCCAGATACAAAAAAAAGAACTTAATTTTATCCGTCGTCATCTCTTACCTGTTGGTGAAGCCTTAAGAGTGCTGATGAAAAATGAAACTCAGCTGATAAAAAAACAACATCTTACTTATTTCAAAGATGCTGCCGATCATGTGAACCATTTGACCAACGGAACCGATAATTTCCGTGAAATGGTAAACGGGCTGATGGAATTGCAAATGATGAACAATTCAAACCGAATGAACAATGTTATGAAATCGCTTACCATCATCGCAACTATTTTTATACCACTGACTTTCATTGCCGGCATTTATGGAATGAACTTCGAGTACATGCCCGAACTCCGTTATCGTTTTGCTTATCCTGCTTTACTCTTGATTATGATCATACTTGGTGTCGGCATGTACCTTTACATGCGACGAAAAAAATGGTTTTAGAATCTCTGCGTTTAAAATTGTAAGTGAACAGCACTACAACTACGATGGATGTTGTTTACTTTTGTCCAAATTTTTTAAACCTTTTATCGGATGAAACACTTTAAAATTTTTCTGTTCGCAGGAACATTTTTCGCAATGATCCTGTTTAATCTATTACCAAATCAAAACATCATGGCACAGAACCTCATTCCGCTGGAGGATTTCTTTAAAAATCCAGAAAAAACGGGATTTCAGATTTCTCCTGACGGTAAGTATTTTTCTTTCCTGGCCCCGTACGAAAGCCGGATGAACATATTTGTTCAAAAGGTTGACAGTGAAAAAGCCACCCGGCTGACCAGTGAAACCGATCGCGATATTGCAGGATATTACTGGGCAAATAAAGACCGGATATTATACCTGAAAGACAATGGTGGTGATGAAAACTTCGCTCTTTATGGTGTGGATAAAAACGGAAAAAACTTAAAATGTCTGACCTGCTTCGAGGGAGTCAGAACACAAATTGTTGACGACCTGAAAGATTTTCCTGATGAAGTGATTATTTCGCTGAACCAGCGCAATCCTATGGTTTTTGATCCTTACCGGCTCAATATCAAAACCGGTGAAATGACCCTGCTGGCAGAAAATCCAGGTAATATCCAGGGATGGATGACCGATCATCAGGGTAAATTGCGGGTTGCAGTAGCCATTGTCGATGGCGTGAATACACAGCTTCTTTACCGTGAGCATGAAAATGAAGAATTCAAACCTGTGTTGACTACAAATTTCAAAGAATCTTTGTCACCTGTCTTTTTCGATTTCGAAAACAAAAATGTGTATGCTACTTCAAATTTAGGAAGAGACAAAGCTGTAGTAGTACTTTTTGATATTGCCAACGGAAAAGAAATTGAAGTCCTCTTCGAGGAACCCAATTATGATATTTCTAATGTTTCCTACTCAAGAAAAAGAAAGGTAATTACCTCAGCATCCTATATTTCATGGAAACGCGAACGACATTTCTTTGACGAGCAAACCAGACAAATGTTTGATAACCTCACACGTCATTTGCCCGGGTATGAAATTGGTATCTCTTCGTCCGATGACGATGAAAACATGTTCATTATCCGAACTTATTCGGACCGATCATTAGGAGCTTACTATCTGTATGATTTCCAAAACGATAAGATAACCAAAATTCATGATGTCAGTCCATGGCTCAACGAAATGGAGATGGCCAGCATGTTTCCGATCGAATACACAGCCCGTGACGGAATGATAATTCCCGGATACCTGACCCTGCCAAAAGGGCTGACCCTGGAAACCGCCAAAAACCTTCCTGTGGTTATCAATCCGCATGGCGGTCCCTGGGCACGCGACAACTGGGGTTTTAATCCGGAAGTGCAGTTTCTTGCTAATCGCGGTTTTGCTGTATTGCAAATGAATTTCAGGGGATCAACCGGTTATGGACGTGAATTTATGGAAAAATCGTTCAAACAATGGGGACTAAATATGCAAAACGATATTACCGACGGTGTTTACTGGCTCATTAATAAAGGAATTGCTGACAAAGACCGCATTGCCATTTATGGCGCAAGTTATGGCGGATACGCAACACTTCAGGGGATTGTGGTTACCCCAACCCTTTATGCTGCTGCCGTGAACTATGTGGGTGTTTCCAATCTTTTCACCTTTATGCAGACGATTCCTCCCTACTGGAAGCCAATGCTGGATATGATGTATGAAATGGTGGGTAATCCGGAAATTGACAGTGTTCAGTTCAGGGCTACATCTCCTGCTCTTAATGCTGACAAAATGATGACACCACTGTTTGTTGCCCAGGGAGCAAACGATCCGCGCGTTAATAAGGCCGAATCTGATCAGATTGTGGAAGCCCTGAACAAACGTGGTATTGAAGTGGAATATATGGTAAAAGAGAACGAAGGGCATGGTTTCCATAACGAAGAAAACCGCTTCGATTTTTACCGTGCGATGGAACGTTTCTTAACCGAACATCTGATGAAATAATAAAATCCCACCTCTTATCTGAAAAGACCATCTCACTAATCCAGATTTTTACAAAATAAAAATCTCCTCTGAAGGCTGTTGAGATGGTTTTTTATTTTAAAAACAACCATTGCCTGGAAATATTAAATCCATTCAGAAAATATCAGGCTCAAGATAAACAGAAAAATTTTGGGAGGATTGTTTTACCGGATTATCCTTACTGATTGTCGTTCGTTATTATCAATAATAATCGACAGGAAATAAATACCTTTTTCAAAATGGCTGATGTTCAGGTTTAGCTGATTTCCAATTATATCTGCAAAAGTCTTTTCATAAACTGATACGCCGAGAATAGTAAAAACTTTTACATGCACCGATTTTCCTGAAATTCCCGGAAAAGCAACATGAATTATACCATCTGTCGGGTTTGGATAAACGACAAGATGATGTTGATTTTTGTGTTGATCAGCAATACCAACGCGGGTCCCGTCAAGTTCGGTAACACCGGTACTATCAGGGTCTAACCATGGTTGTAAACTGGTAGAATCAGAATAGGTATTTCCCTCCCACGAATAAGAAAACTTACCGTAATAATCCGGGCCTGACGGGAAAATACAGGTTGCCTGTCCTCCGGTAAGTTGTCCGACAATCCTGCCTTTTTCATCAAAAAGCGGACTTCCGGAAGAACCTCCTTCGGTGACTCCCCAGTTGGTTTGAGTCTGAGACCAGACTACACGCCAATGTGTATTGGGAATCCCTCCCCAATTGTCAGACTGCAGGGTATCGGTGTAGGTACTTATTTTTTTGATGTCCCCATTTGGATGATGAATGGTAACGCCGCCCGAACTTGGTTCATCCACAGTATTCCAGCCATTGAAATAGGGATGATATTCATCAGGAACTGACTCGTTAAGCCTGAGTAGTTTGAAATCAGATGCATAACCTGCTCCACCACTCGAGGCCATCCTGGTAGCTCCGGTCAGGGTATAACTACTGAAAAGTGTATCACTTAAAGGATCTTCACAGTCCTCAGCTTCATAGCGAAAATAGAAAACCCACTGGTCATAGTTTTCCGGTGTGGCAGTGTTACCACAATGATCCGCAGTTAGAAAATAAGGCGTTAAATCCCAACGTACATTATTTACCAACGACCCTGTACACCAATAAGATGAAGGACCGGCCTTGACGATAATTCGTACTACACCGTTTTTCTCATCCTGCCAGTCATCCCCCTCGGGGCAGTTAATATTCACTTCACATGTATCGGACCCCCCAAATCCCCGATGTTTAAAAAAATTTTCTGCTGTCCGGTAAACGTAACCAACTTCACTTATAACTATTGCAGGCACTCCGCTAACATGTTCAGGTTCAAAATACTCCAAAACAACCTGTTCACCCTGAATCATTTCCGTTGCAAAACTGCAGCGTTTTGGATTGTTCCGACTGGTAAAAGCACCAATGATTTGACGGCGGTCTTTATTATACAAAAATAATTTCCCTCCGGCAGGAATAGTAAACTGGCTGTAATAAATTATCAATGCCTGAGCATCTTCCGATTCTATAGTCAGACGGCATACACGGCCCCCGTCAGATAATCGTATCCAGGCGCCCTCTTTAATCAAATCAATATTAACCGGAATCGACTGCGCAAAACGCAGTGCTTCACCGTTTTTTTTAAAAATTTCATCTTCATTTTTTATTTTTTCAATATCAGGAGGATCAACTTTTATAGTCGTTCCCATTTTCTCATCAAATGAGTACTTCAAACCCGGCGGCATTCCGCCTTCGCTGATTTGCGCAATTGCCGGCAATCTCAACAGCATCGCAAAACATAAAACGATCAGTAATCTGTTTCTCACAGGCTTTAATTTAGTGGATTGATCAGACAAAAATAAATATTTCACCTTTAACTGTAAAAACTATGTAACCAGTTACGACAGATAATCAAATACTTTTATCAGCATGAAAAATGAAACACTACAATTTATTAAACTCTTATTTTACAGCGAATAAAAATCACCTGAAGCACATCAAAAAAGTTAACCATTCTTTAATAGTTGCAGTTTCAGAAGTTTACGGAAAACGAATTTCATTAAAAAACCTGGTATGATCCTGCCACAAAATAATAGTCATCCGAGTCATTGAAACAGCTTCTTCGATGATTTTTTCTGAAAGAATTGCGGAATAAACTACTTTTGTCGTCAGAGTTATTCTTTAAAAGCAACCACACCATGATCGAATATCTTAAGGGCAGGCTTGTTGAAAAAAACCCTGCCTATGTAATTCTGGAGCAGAATGGGACGGGCTACCTTATAAACATTTCACTGCAAACCTATTCAGCTATTAAAGATTTTGAAGAAACTAAGCTTTACACTCATCTGGCTTTCAAAATTGAAGCAACCACTCCGACAGGATTAGTAATTTATGGTTTCTATGAACCTGCCGAACGACAATTATACCGTATGCTCATAACAGTATCAGGTGTGGGCAATAATACGGCGATGCTGATGCTTTCCTCACTTGCCTACCAAAAAATTATTCAGGCCATACAGCAGGGCGAAATCAACGTATTGAAAGGGGTTAAAGGCATTGGCAACAAAACAGCACAGCGCATTATTGTTGAGTTACAGGATAAGATTGGGAAAGAATCAGTAGCAGCCGAATTTTTAGGAATAAAGCACAATACCCAAAAAGATGAGGCGTTAATTGGTCTGACCACGCTGGGGTTTGGAAAACAGGCCGCCGAAAAGGCTTTAAACACCATACTAAAAAATAATTCCAACCTCAGCGTTGAAAATTTAATCAAAGAGGCATTAAAAATTCTTTAAGGCAGTTTTTGTTACAAAAATCTACATATCTCCTGTCAGTTTTTGCTCTGGTTCTGATCTCTTTGACAGCTATCAACAGACCGGTACGCAACCACGAAAAACTGTTTGCTCCGCCTCTTTATCAGTATTTCATGCCTCAACCAGACACTAATGATCTGATTTATCCTTTCAAGGATCAGCCGGACATTATTACCGAGCAAAAACCTGAGTCCCCGCTCTTTTTGCACAACCCTTCCAATATAACTCCTGAAGTACAATACGATCCGGAAACAGGTGAATACACCATCATGCAAAAAATTGGCAGTTTCAACTACCGCACTCCTTATTCCATGCCCATGAGCGAATATCTCAAGTGGGATCAGGAAAGAGCAGTCCGACAATACTGGTTCGAACGTGCCAAACAAGCCGGAGGAGGAACTTCCAACACAGGTATTATTCCACAAATATTTATTGGCGGGCAGTTGTTTGAGCGGATTTTCGGTTCAGGCACCATCGACATTCGCCCACAAGGATCAGCAGAACTCACTTTCGGAGTGCTGGCCAACCGACGGGATGACCCTACACTGAATGTCAGACAGCGCAAGGTGGTCAACTTTGACTTTCAGCAACGTATCCAAATGAGCGTGCTGGCCAAAATAGGCGACAAAATTGAATTTCAGGCCAATTATAATACCGAAGCTACTTTTGATTTCGAAAACAAACTCAACCTGAAATACGAAGGGAAGGAAGACGAAATCATTCAACTCATCGAAGCCGGTAATGTAACACTGCCGCTCAATAGCGTTCTTATCACAGGAAGCCAGGCACTATTCGGAATTAAAACAAAATTGAAATTCGGGCGTACAACAGTTACCGCTGTTTACTCAGAACAGGAAAGCGAAACACAAAACATAACCGTACAGGGAGGTGCTCAAACCAACAATTTTCTGCTGAACTCCGATGAATATGAAGAAAACAAGCACTATCTTCTTGCCCAATATTTCAGAAACAATTACGACATTGCTCTTTCAGAATTACCACTGGTAAGATCCAACATCAACATCACCAAAATAGAGGTATGGGTAACCAATATCGGGGCTGCCGTTACGCAAAACCGTAACATTATTGCATTTCAGGATTTGGGAGAACCTGTCCCTTATAGTCCGTCGATTACCGGAAAGTCATTTGCTTATCCCGACAACATGCGATCAAACAACCTGATGGAAATGCTGATGCAATATGAGTCACAAGTAAGAGACATCAACACCGTAGCCTCTTTGATCAGCAGCCCGCCATTTTCATTCAGTTCAGGGATAGATGCAGTTAAAGTTGAAAGCGCCCGAAAGCTCAGTCCAAGCGAATTTTCATTCAACAGCAAAGTGGGTTTTATTTCTCTCAATACTACGCTGAACCCCGATCAGGTACTCGCAGTAGCTTTTCAATACAACGTTATCGGTGACTCAACAATTTATCAGGTTGGTGAATTTTCTGACGAAGGAATAGACTCCCCGAAAACACTCATTGTAAAGCTATTAAAAAGCAACACACTGAGCACTAAGGTTCCCGTCTGGAATCTGATGATGAAAAATGTTTACAACATTGGCGCATATCAGGTTCAAAACACCGATTTTTTTCTGAACATTTTATATTCAGGGAACGAAAATGCAGTACCGACAAGTTACCTGGTTGATGCCGGAAATGCCAGCGGAATTCCGCTTATCAGAGTATTAAATTTCGATAATCTCGATCCGCAGCAAAATCCACCCTTTGACGGAATTTTCGATTTTATCGACAATGCTGCCACTCAGGGTGGAACAATTCAGGCTTCCAACGGAAGAGTCTATTTCACAGTACTTGAACCATTTGGAAGTTACTTAAGGGAAAAAATCGGGAACAACAACATTGCCGATCAGTTTGCTTATGATTCGCTGTACACTTTAACAAAAAATGGTGCACAACAATACCCTGAAAAGAATAAATTTATCCTCGAAGGTTTTTATAAATCCTCATCCGGTTCTGAAATTTCGTTAAACGCCCTGAACGTTCCGCAGGGATCTGTCGTTGTAACAGCCGGTGGAGTTCCGTTGGTTGAAAATGTTGATTATACTGTCGATTACACCTTAGGCAGAGTAAGAATAATGAATGAAGGAGTGCTCAATTCGGGTACCCCTATCAACATTAGTATGGAAAGCCAGTCGTTTTTCAACGTACAAACCAAAAGGCTGATGGGAACCCATATTGATTACCGCATCAGCGAAGACTTTAATATTGGCGCTACCCTGTTAAATCTTACCGAACGGCCTTTGACCCAAAAAGTCAGCTACGGTAACGATCCGATTTCAAATACTATCTGGGGAATGGACGTTGCCTATCAAACCAATTCCCGTGTGATAACCAAAGTGATTGACAAACTGCCATTCTTAACAGCAAAAGAAGAATCAAGGGTAACCATCGATGGCGAATTTGCCCATTTTATCCCCGGACATGCCAAAGCTATCGGACGGACCGGCACATCCTACATTGATGATTTTGAAGCCAGTAAATCAACCATTGATCTTAAAAATATGGCTTACTGGCATCTGGCAAGTACCCCTCAAAAACAGGAAAATCCGGGACTATTCCCTGAAGCAGCACCAGGTACAGGACGTTCCTATGGTTATAATCGTGCCAAACTTGCCTGGTACATTATTGACCCCCTGTTTTACGACGAAACCGGAAGCTTGAGACCCGGAAACGTTGATCTCAACGAATTATCAAAAAACCTGGTCAGACAAGTACTCGAAACTGAAGTTTTCCCGAACAAGGATGTCCCCAACGGTGTCCCTACCAATATTCCGATACTCAACCTGGCTTTCTATCCGACAACAAGAGGTCCCTATAATTACGACGTTGAAGGAGAACCAGGGATATCGGCAGGGATGAATGCCGACGGCAGTCTGAAAGAGCCCGAAAGCCGCTGGGGAGGAATTATGCGTCGTATCGAATCCACCAACTTCGAAGCAACCAATGTGGAATATATCGAATTCTGGATGATGGACCCTTTTACCGATGACCAAACCAGTTCCGGCGCACTTTATTTCAATCTTGGAGATATTTCCGAAGATATCCTCCGCGACGGGCGTAAAGGGTTTGAGCATGGCCTTCCGCCTACAGAAGAAGTTGAAAATGTTGACACGACCATTTGGGGAAGAGTTCCGTCATTGCAGGCACTGGTTGATAACTTCAGTAATGTTGACGGATCAAGAGTATATCAGGATGTAGGATTGGACGGCCTAAGGGATGAAGATGAACAATCGTTTTATGAATCAGACTTCCTGCAAAAAATTGCAAATCAATTCGGAACAAGCTCTTTGGCCTATCGCGATGCACTCGCTGATCCTTCCTCCGACAATTATCACTATTTCAGGGGATCTGACTATGACAATGATGCTGATTTTGCAAGTATTCTTAACCGCTATAAACAATACAACGGCCCCGACGGAAATTCTCCAACCGATGAAATTAACCCGGAAGGTTATCCCACCTCAGCAACTTCAATACCGGATGCAGAAGACATCAACCGCGACAATACCCTGAGCGAATCTGAACGCTATTTCCAATACAAGGTTGAGATCAATCCAAATACCATGAATGTAGGGCAAAACTACATTTCAGATATCTATACTGCACAGGGAATAAGGCTGCCAAACGGTCAGATCGGTGAAGTAAAATGGTATCAGTTTAAAATACCTGTAAGTTCACCGGAAAAAATAGTTGGTGGAATCCAGGACTTTCAGTCTATCCGGTTTCTCAGGATGTTTATGAAAGGCTTTGACAGCCCTACAATTCTGCGTTTTGCCACGCTGGAACTGGTCAGGGGTGAATGGCGGAGATATCGTTACGACCTGCTTTCACCAGGTGAATATATCCCCAATGATATCCAAAGTGAAACCTCTTTTGATGTGCTCTCCATCAATATCGAGGAAAACGGAAAACGTAGCCCGGTACCCTATGTAATTCCTCCAGGAATAGAACGTGAAGTAAATCTTGGAACTACCAACCTTCAACAACTTAACGAACAGTCCATGGTTTTGCGAACCTGTAATCTGATGGATGGAGATGCCCGTGGCGCCTACAAAACAACAGATTTCGACTTTCGCGATTATGGCTTTATCGAAATGTTTGTCCACGCTGAAAAACTGCTCGATGAACAAGAACTCAACGACGGTGATCTGACACTTTTTGTAAGATTCGGTTCAGATTTAACCCAAAATTATTATGAATACGAAATACCACTGAAGTTTACCCCCTGGTTCACCTCCTTCACCGAACCCGATGTAATCTGGCCCGAGGAAAACAAATTAAAAATCGATCTGGAAAAACTTGTCAATTATAAGCTTGAACGCAATAAAGCCATGCGCCAGCAAGGTTCAGGGGTAATACAAACAATGCCTTATTATGTCTATGACGGACCAAACAAGGTAACCATCCTCGGAAGCCCAAGCCTGAGCAGCGTAAAAGCCATTATGATCGGAGTAAGGAATCCAAAACAAACAACCCTGACAGGTAACGATGACGGATTACCAAAATGTGCCGAAATCTGGGTTAATGAATTTCGTCTGACCGACTTCAACAACCAGGGTGGTTTTGCCGCAACTGCCCGTATCCGTACTGATTTGTCAGACTTTGGGAACCTATCCGTCAGTGGACTATACAGCACTCCGGGTTTTGGAAGTATCGAAAAGAAAACGAACGAAAGAGCCAAAGAATTTACCAAAAACTGGGATATGGCAACCAACCTGGAGCTTGGTAAATTTTTCCCCGAAACGTTTGGCCTGCGCATACCCATGCACTTCGATTTTTCAGAATCGCGGCTTGACCCGAAATACAACCTTCTTGACCCCGACATTCTGCTCAACGAAGACCTGAAAACATATAGCACCCGTGCTGAAAAAGATTCAATCCGCAAACTGAATCAGGATTATGTTATGCGCAAAAACATTAACTTTATTAATGTTCGTAAAATAAAAACCGGTGCTTCAACAAAAACCAGAATCTACGATATTGAAAATTGGGGGCTTACTTACTCCTACTCTGAAATTTCCGCCCGAAACGTTGACTTTGAATACGATATTCAGAAAAAATACCTCGCCGGAATCGGATACAACTTCAACAATAATCCAAAAAACTACAAACCTTTCTCAGGTATAAAATTTTTGAATTCAAAAGTTTTTTCACTGATCAAAGATTTTAACTTTTACCTGATGCCAAAACTTTTTTCGTTTCGCACAGACATGAACAGAGAATACAACAAGCGATTGCTGCGAAACAAAAGCCAGTATGCGGTAATTATCGAACCTACTTACCTTAAAAAATGGGATTGGACCAGAAATTACACACTGAACTGGGATTTTGCCACTTCACTTCGTCTCGATTACCGTGCTGATGTACTTTCTTACATTGACGAATTGCCGGGGAGCATCGAAAAAGATGACCCTGACTATGAAATAAAAAAAGATCAACGATGGGATCAGATTTCAAATCTTGGCACAAAAAGCAATTTTAATCATACCATCGGAATAAACTACACTATTCCAATCAATAAAGTACCCCTGCTCGATTGGGTGAATGCTACCGCCCGCTATCAGGCCAACTATCGCTGGCAGGCTTCACCAATTTCACTTCAGGAGAGACTGGGCAATCAGATCGAAAATTCCAATACCGTTCAGCTAAACGGAAACTTGTCACTCGACAGATTATATGACAAGATTCCCGGATTAAAAAATGTTAATCAACCTAAAAAGCCTGCAAGACCAGGGGGAATGCCACGTCCGGGAACACCAAAACCAGAAGAGAAACCCCTTGAGGACAGTACAGCAAAAGTCCGTCCTGATTACTTCAGAATTGCAGCAAATACCATTCTGAAAATCCTTACCGGTTTTAAAAGAGCTTCTTTGGCGTATTCGGAAGGAAACGGTATTTTCTTGCCTGGTTTTATTCCTCAGCCAGGTATTGTTGGTAATAACTGGGATTTGAATGCCCCCGGTTACGAATTTGTGCTCGGCAGCCAGCGCGATATCCGATTCGATGCAGTGGCCAATGGCTGGCTTACAACCGATACACTCCTCAATACCGCTTATGCCACTAAACATAACGAGCAAATCAATTTCAGGGGAACCATAGAACCATTTACCGATTTTAAAATTGAACTGACCGCCGACCGAACTTATAGTCTTAATCACCAGGAGTACTTTAAAGCAGATGCCTCAGGTACATTCAATTCGTTTTCACCTATTGAACAGGGAAGCTTCAGTATGTCATTCCTGGCATTAAAAACTGCCTGGGAAAAAGATAATGATAAAGATCAAAATCCAAACTTCGAGAAACTAAAAGAAAACCGGCTTGAAATTGCTAACAGACTGGCTGCCGAAAATCCAAACTGGAATAAAAATATAGTCGATTCAACAGGTTTCCCCGAAGGATATGGCCCATCACAGCAGGATGTACTTCTTTATAGTTTCTTGTCAGCTTATTCGGGTAAAAGTGCATCCTCGTACCAGTTGAACTTAATGCCCAAAATCCCGCAACTTAACTGGCGTTTGACATACAACGGGCTGGCAAGACTTGAATTTTTCAAAAAATTCTTGCGTAACTTTACCATTGCACACGGTTACAGAACCACCTACAGCATTAATTCATTTCAGTCAAACCTCCTGTACCAAAGCACTGACAATGCTGCTTCAGCAACGGATGTCAATAATAATTTTATCTCCAGATACCAGATCGCACAGGTGAGTATCGTTGAACAGTTCAACCCTTTGATCTCTTTTGATATGACATGGCTCAACAGCCTTATGACCAAATTTGAACTGAAGAAAGGAAGAAACCTCTCGCTGAGCTTCGTTAATAATCAATTAACCGAAGTAAGCACGGATGAAATTGTTATTGGCCTGGGTTATCGTTTCAAAGAAGTGCAGTTTGGTATCAGAACTACCACAGGCGGCACCGCCGGTACAAGGCAAAATGTCAAGAGTGATCTCAACATCAGGGCTGACTTTTCAATCCGATCCAACAAGACTCTCCTCAGACGAATTGATGAGGACATCAATCAGGTTTCTACCGGGCAAAAAGTAAACTCATTGAATATTTCAGCCGATTACACCGTGAATTCAAGACTTAACCTTAGACTATTCTATGACATGGTGCTCAACAATCCTTATGTTTCGTCGCAATACCGCAATTCAACCACCAATGCCGGTATCACCATGCGTTTCACACTGGCGCAGTAAGAAATAAAACACTCTCCTACACAGGATCAACATCCACAACTATACGAACAGCCTTAAACTTACTCTCAGCATTAAACAGATCAATGGCCTCTTTTAACTGCTGTTTGAGTTCCCTCATTTGTGGAGCACGCTCAAATTTGATCAGAATATTTTTCAAATAAAGTCCTTTGATCCTCGACACGATTGGAAATTCCGGCCCAATGACCCTGCGCCCCAATAGTTTTTTTAACTGATTGGCAAATTCTTCTGCGGCTGAGTTGACCATATTTTCATCTCTGTGCTGCAGTTGGATCTCAACCAATCTGTAATATGGAGGATACTTAAACTTGCGCCGTTCAGCCAGTTGATTTTTAACCATCAGATCATACCTGTTGGCCATCACATATCTGATAACTTCGTGTTCAGGTCTGTAAGACTGGATAATTACTTTCCCTCGTTTGAACTTACGACCTGCACGCCCGCTTACCTGTGCCATAAGCTGGAAACTCCTTTCAAACGACCGAAAATCAGGATAACTGATCAGATTGTCGGCATTAAGGATTCCAACGATGCTAACATTGTCAAAATCCAAACCTTTGGTTACCATTTGTGTCCCGACCAAAATATCAATTTTACGGTTTTCAAAGTCAGTGATGATTTTTTGGTAAGAAGATTTTGTCCTGGTAGTATCAAGATCCATTCTTACAATGTTCGCCTTAGGGAAAATCAGACCCAGTTCATCTTCTACTTTTTCGGTACCAAAACCACGCATGATAAGACCGGTGTGGCCACATTCGGAGCAACGTGAAGGCACCGGAATTGAATATCCGCAGTAATGACATTTTAACTGATTATTGTATTTATGATAAATCAGTGTAACATCACAATTTTTACATTTTGGCATCCATCCGCAGGATTCACACTCAATCCTCAGCGAAAAACCTCTCCTGTTTTGAAACAGAATTACCTGCTCCTTGTTTTTCAAAGCCTCCTCTATATGCTGAATAAGCATTGAGCTGAAATGCGATTTCATCGTCCTGCGTCGTGTTTCCATCCGAAGGTCAGCAACCAGTATCTCAGGCATTTCCATTCCGCCATACCTTTCACTCAGGGATACCATTCCATATTTTCCGATGGAAGCATTGTAATAACTTTCTACGGAGGGAGTTGCAGACCCAAGTAAAATTTTTGCCCCATGCATTCCGGCAAGCACAATGGCAGCGTCCCGTGCCAGATAACGCGGTGCAGGCTGATACTGCTTGTAGGAGCTGTCATGCTCTTCGTCAACAATAACCAGTCCGAGATGATTAAATGGTAAAAACAAAGCTGATCTCGCGCCCAGAATAATCTGATATTTTTCGATGTTTTCAGTCAGCGCGCTTTTTTCCAATACTCTGTTCCAAATTTCAACCCGTTCAAAATGATTGTACCTCGAGTGATAAACCCCGACACGATCACCAAAATACTTACGCATTCTGTTGATGATTTGAGTAGTAAGAGCTATTTCGGGCAAAAGAAAAAGCACCTGTTGACCCTTGCTGATCACCTCGTCAATTAACCGGATATAAATTTCGGTTTTCCCGCTCGAAGTTACTCCATGCAACAGGGTCACATTATTTTTTTCGAAAGATTTTTTGATCAATTCAATAGCTCTTTGCTGTTGCTCATTCAACTGAATATCGCTTACCAGCCTGGTTTGATCATAAGACTCAAGACGACTGCTTACTTTTTCGAAAAGTTCCAGCACACCTTTTTTTTCCAGTGCCGTCAGTTGTTGTGGTGAAGCCTGGGCAGCTTTCAAAAGGTCAGATTTTCTTATTGTAGCAGTGCCATCTTTGCAATCCGGAAACAGATGAAAAAAAGTCATCAGAATTTCAAGCTGTTTGTATGCTTTTTTTTCGAGCTCATCAAAGAGCTGCTTCATTCGGGTTTCATTTTGGAATTCTTCCGTAATCCTTACAAAAGTTTCCTTTTTAGGCTTATACTGATCCTTTATTTCTTCTTCTACCAACACCACCTTTTTTGCAATCAGGTTCTTTATCAAAGGAATTACTTTTTGAAATTCAACTATCCGCGATATTTCGGAAATGGTAACAGATTTCCTGATATCAACGGCTTCAGCTATAAGGTATTCTTTTTCGTTGAGTTGTGAAACATCTCCGTCAAAATCGGGATTTTGCACAATCCGGGTTTCACTGGCCAATTTGAGTGCCGACGGAAGAGCTGCATTCATCACTTCGCCCGGATGGCACATGTAATACTCTGCAATCCAGTCCCAAAACTGAAATTGAAGAGGATTAACCAACGGCAACGGATCAAGTATCCCCAAAATATATTTTGGTGTATATCCTGACGGTACATTTTCGTGAAGCAATCTGATAAGACCGGTGTACAGTTTGGACTTGCCAAACTGAACCACAACCCTTTTTCCCGGCTCCGCTTCAAGCCTTATGTCATTTGGCACACGATAGGTGTATGTGCCCGGAATCGGCAATGGCAACATTACATCAGCAAAAAGGGTAACATAGTCCATTTTTGATTTTTTCAAAGAAAGCAAAAATAACCAATTTCGAGTGGATTCTAACTCCTTCATGTTTTGATTTCCGGAAAAAATCAAGGGTAGAAAATAAAATCTTTATTCTTATTTATTTAATTATCAATATTCTAAGATAAATTAAAAAAATTTTATCAAAAAAACTTCAATTTTAAAAATATATTCTACTGCGTAATCAATTACCTTGTTTACCAGATGGCGAATTTATTCAATATTTCCGAAGCATCCAACATAGCCGTGCACAGTTTATCCCTGATTGCACTCAGTAATAAGCCGTTAAACACAGGAATGATAGCTGAAATGTTGAAACTTTCGTGTAACCACATTGCCAAAGTGCTGCAAATCTTCACCAAATTGGGAATTGTTTTATCAGACAGAGGCCCAAAAGGCCGAATTGTTTTGTTAATTCCTCCGGAACAACTTTCTCTGTTTGCGATTTACGAGATGATTGACGGAAAATTTGAAGCCGATCATTGCCGCAATCAACCTATTGACTGCCCTTTTGAGGAATGTGTTTACGGAAATGAACGTCAGCGGCTTTTCGATGAATTTAAAAAATATTACTCTGCTCGCAAACTTTCTGACATTCAACTTAAGCTAAACTAAATGAAGAGAAAGATTATCAGTATTGATGAAGAAAAATGCAACAAGTGTGGACTTTGTATTCCAAACTGTCATGAAGGTGCACTGCAAATTATTGACGGAAAAGCACGTCTGGTCAGTGATTTGTTTTGCGATGGACATGGTGCCTGCGTGGGTAACTGCCCGTAAGGTGCGATATCAATTGAGGAACGTGAAGCCGAGCCTTACAATGAAATTCTGGTATGAAAGAAAGGGTAAAGAAAGGAAAAAACACTGTGCTGGCACATCTGCAGCACCTCAGGGAGCACGATGCCGAAGATCTACTCAGCGAAGCAATTGCTTCCATCAAAAACAATAAAATTGACCTTGACATTACCAGGCAGAAACCTGTTTTAAACCAGAATGAAATACATCAGGCAATAATGGCTGCAAGTTTTAACATTAACCCTGAAAATCGAGAAAAATCAGTTGAATCATTTCCCGAAATCAGATCTGAATTAAGTCATTGGCCTGTGCAGCTTCACCTGCTCAATCCCATGTCGCCGTTTCTTAAAAATTCTGATTTGGTGCTTGCA
>ERZ795053.1710-NODE-1710-length-27515-cov-17.756664_pt1 | contig 27515 bp, 17 predicted proteins | sample MGYA00375137_ERZ795053 | MGnify/ENA primary metagenome ERZ795053 (study PRJEB30182, sample SAMN05720284) | activated sludge metagenome | isolation source: Anaerobic digester | place: Hong Kong | collected 2014-12-17 ...
ATGACCACTCCGTTGGTGTCCAGGAGAAAGGATGCCGGGATACCGGTCACATTGTATGCAGCCGCTGCACTGGAATTCCATTTTTGTAACTGACTGACATGTGAGGGCCAGTTCAGTTTATCTGAACGGATGGCCTGCATCCATGCATCCCGGTTGTCATCGAGCGATACAGAATACACTGTAAATCCCTTGTCTTTATATTGCTCATAGAGGGCAACCAGATTCGGGTTTTCCTTTCTGCATGGAGCGCACCAGCTGGCCCAGAAATCCAGTAGTACATACTTACCCCGAAGAGAAGATAACTGTATCGGTTTGCCGTCAGGATCGGGCAGGTTCAGGTCAGTGGCCGTTTTACCAAGGAAACTATTGGCTGCTTCCTCATCCATGATCTGCTGGTACCGGTTCACCTTGCTGGTCAGTTCTCTGACATACACATTGCTGGTATCGCCGGTTGCAATGATGGGCGCTGCTTTTTCCTTAATGATCTCGAACTGTCTGTCATACAAAAGATTCTCCAGGGCTACGATCTTATTGGTGAGCTCTTTTGTAGTATCTGCAAAGTTGGCAACATAGGCGTAGAATGAATCGATCATGGCATCTTTCCGGTCATTCATGACAGCGGTCAGTGAATCACCCAATACGGCCGATTGTGATAAGACATTATTGCTGAAGTCTATGATCTCCATATTCTTGTTTCTTAGTTCATCTATGAAACCATTCAGCACCAGCGTGGCAGTGGAACCTTCAAACAGAGGTTTGGGGTCGTTGGTGGAGCCACTTATGTGTAGCTTTTCATCATATATGTTTAACAATAGGTAATACCTTGGGTTGTTTTCCATTTTGATACGACAAATGCTTCTTTCACGCAGGTGGCCGCTGAAGATAAAGTTTCCGTCAGGGTCTGCGGTCACCGTATCTATAGCAGTGAAGGCAGGTGTGCCGTTCATGTTCGGGAAGGTCATGGTTTCCAGCAGCAGAGTGGCATTTTCAAGACCACCGATGGAGCCTTCCACCGTAAATGTCTTGCCTCCGTTATTGGTGCAAGATGTAATGCCGGCAGTCATTAACCATATGGCTGCACTTAGGATGAATAAGGTCTGTTTTTTCATGCTTCCAGTTTTTTTTGCAGCAGGGCGGTGGCAACCTTTGGATCTGCCTTTCCCTTGCTTCTTTTCATGACCTCACCCATAAAGAGCCCGATCAGTCCTTTTTTTCCATTGCGGTACTCGGCCACTTTATCAGGGAATGCCTTCAGGGCCTCATCTACCAGCTGTTCTATGAATGCTTCATCAGTTTCCTGTATCAGGTTCAGTTTTTGTGCCAGTGCATCAGGCGCAGTGTCAGGCTCTTCCACCCATACCGGCAGAAGTTGTTGTGCTGCCGCACTGAAACTCAGTTTTCCCTCATCTATGAGTGCAAGCAGGGCGGCCAGCTGAGCCGGGGCAACAGGAAAATCATCCATATCTCGGGCACCTGCATTCAGCCATTCCCGCACAGGGCCGAGTATCCAGTTGGCGGCTGCTTTGTAACGTGTAGTATGCTGGATCAGGGCTTCAAAGTAAGTAACGACACTCTTTTCAGCTGTAAGCAGGGCCGCATCATAGGTGCTTAATCCCAGTTCCTGCTCATATCTTTTCTGCAGCTCTTTGGGCAGTGCCGGCATACCTGACCTGATCTCTTCTACCATAGCTGCATGTATGCGTAGTGGCGGCAGATCTGGTTCCGGAAAATAACGATAATCATGAGCCGCCTCTTTACTTCGCATGGAGAAAGTGGTGCCCGCAGCTGCGTCAAAACTTCTGGTTTCCTGAGAGATGGTTTCGCCATTCTCTATGGCTGCTATCTGCCGTTCTATCTCATGGTCAATAGCCCGCTTCACGTTTCTGATAGAGTTCATGTTTTTGACCTCCACCTTCACACCAAATTCACTTGCTCCCTTTTTTCGAACGCTGATATTGGCATCACAGCGCAGGCTGCCTTCTTCCATATTGCCATCGCAGATGGCCAGGTAGCGCACCAGTTTGCGTATCTCCGTCAGGTACTCATAGGCTTCTTCACCTGAACGCAGGTCGGGTTCACTGACGATCTCTATCAAAGGGGTACCTGCCCGGTTCAGGTCGATCAGGGTGAAATAAGGATCCAGTTCGTGGATGCTTTTTCCGGCATCCTCTTCCATATGTATGCGGGTGATGCCGATGCGCTTTTCTTTCCCGGATTCTCCTATTTCCACATACCCTTCGGTACAGATGGGCGTCTGGTCCTGGGTGATCTGGTATCCTTTGGGAAGATCCGCATAGAAATAATTCTTGCGGGCGAACAGGTTATGCTCGCGGATCTTACAATGCGTGGCCAGACCCATCGTGATGGCCAGTTCAGCGGTTCGCTTGTTGAATACCGGCAAAGTGCCGGGATGCCCCAGGGTCACTACACTGACATGGGTATTCGGATCGCCTCCGTATTCCGCAATATCAGACGAATAGGCCTTGGTCTTTGTGAGCAGCTGGGCGTGCACCTCCAGACCGATCACCGCTTCATAAGATTCCTTGTTCATAGAGCGGGGCAAAGATACGCAGAAGCAGCGCCGATGAACAATTTGGCGGTCTGTTGTTACTTTTATCAGTTTTCAAGATCATGAGTACCCGTCTGCTTCTGTTGTTTTTTTCGGTTTTTTTCCTGCTGGCCGGCCGGCAAAGTCCGGTATTGGGGCAGGCCGGCAATATTGCTACAGAAGCCCAAAATGGCAGCTACCAATTATTTTCGCTCACAGACCTCGGCATCTTCAGGCAGGCCCGATTCCAGTCTGTAGTCAATCTGTCTGCAGGATCTTCTACCTGGGCCTATGTGGAAGCTGATGGCAATTATACACCTAACTGGAGGCCCTATTTTTCCGGGCTGACCCTGGCAGGCTATGACCAGACCATCGCACCCATCGGGGGTACGGCAAGTGCTACCTACAATTCAGGCTATGGTAGTTTCTGGGGCGACGATGGCTTGATGCCGGCTGTCACATCAGGCAACTACTATACATTCAATATTACAGAGTACAGCAAGCCTGGCGATACGGTCAATGAATACATGGGGGTGCTGGAAACTTCCTATGATCCGGTTTCCTTTACCTCACTTACCCAGTCTCCGGTTTCAGGCATTGACCGATCTACCTATGTGACCATCACAGTGTCCCTCAGCGATATGCCATCGGCCGGAGAATACCTGTATCTGCGGTATGCACCCACCTACAATTTCACCGGCAGTAATTTCCTTGATATGTATGTAAGCGGATTGACTGCATCTGCCACCATTCCCTGTCAGGATCAGGATTCCATCTATTATTATGTGTATTCCAGTAACCGTACCAAACCCCAAATAGCCACAGAGGTAACTGCCCACGGGCAGGTAGCGCATGACATGCTGACCCTCAACCTGATCAATAACGGAGGACCGAATTATTTCTATACTATTCTTCCTGTTAACTCCTGTGATATTTTGCCGGTAACCTGGCTGGATTTTACAGCTGAAGCTTATGAGCAAACTGTTGGCCTGAACTGGTGGACCTCATCAGAATCCAACAGCGATCATTTCAAAGTGCAAAGAAGTACCGACGGTTCTGACTGGGAGGATATCGGGCAGGTGCTGGCCGCAGGACAAAGTTTTCAAACAATACCGTATTCCTATACAGATGATGCTCCCTTGTCAGGCAGGGCCTATTACCGGTTGCTGCAGGTTGACCAGGATGGAACATCAGATGCCAGTGAGATCAGACAGGTCTTTTTCCAAATACAAGATCAGATACACATATTCCCCAATCCTTCGTCAGGAACATTCCATATCAGCATGCAAGGAATGCAGGGTGAACAGGCTTATTGTCTGATCACAGATATGGCCGGAAAAACTGTGCATGCAGAACGCTTCTTCCCCGACGGAATGATGACCAATAAGACCCTGAACACCGGTTTGCCTGATGGCGTATATCAGGTGATCATCACCGCAGGACAGCTGGATATCTGCAGGCAACAACTGGTCATTCAGCGCTGAGCTTTGCAGATGCAGCTTCCAGCGCTGCTTCTATTCCGGAAGGATCTTTACCACCGGCAGTTGCAAAATGTGGTTGTCCGCCGCCACCGCCCTGAATGAACTTACCCAGTTCCTTCACCAGCTGCCCGGCATGTAGTCCTCTTGAATTCACCACCTCATCGCTGATCATGACCGCCAGCTGTGCTTTATCGGCGATCTCAGCGCCCAGCACTGCGAACAGATTGGGTTCTTCGTTGCGCAGATCGTATGCGAGTTTTTTTAACAGTTCTGCGTTGGCCACAGATACCTTTCCAATGATACAGCGAATTTCATTTTTCGTAAAGGCCTGTTTTTGCAAACGGTTCTTTTCTGACTGAAGAGCCTGCAGCTGAAACTGCTCGATCTCTTTTTTCAGTTGCTGTTGTTCTTCCAGCAATTGTTCCACACCTTTGGCCGGATCCTTGGCATGTAGCAATTCACCGATCCTGTTGACAGTTTCGATGTGGTTATTGGCATACTGCATGGACGCATGCCCGGTAATAGCTTCTATCCGTCTGATGCCGGCGGCAACAGCAGACTCAGAAACGATCTTGAACAGCCCGATCTGGCCGGTGGCCTGCACGTGAATACCGCCACACAATTCACGGCTGTACCCAGGGTCAAAAGTGATGACCCGCACATGATCGCCGTACTTTTCGCCGAATAACATCATGGCACCGAGCATACGGGCTTCATCCAGTGGTACGGAACGGCGTTCATCCAGAGGTACATTCTCCAGGATCTTTTCATTGACCATGCTTTCTACCTCTGCGATCTCTTCTTCGGTCATTTTGGCAAAATGTGAGAAGTCAAAACGCAGGCGGTCCGGCCCTACATAGCTTCCTTTCTGTTGTACATGATCACCCAGAATTCTTCTCAGCGCTGCGTGTAGCAGGTGGGTGGCACTGTGATTGCGGGCAGTTTCAGACCTCCTGCCTGCATCTATCTCGGCATGAACAACACCACCCGGAGCTGCAGGAAGCTTATTGGTGAAGTGAATGATCAGGTCATTTTCTTTTCTGGTATCCAGCACCTGTAAAGTTTCGCCGCCAATATTCAGTATTCCGGTATCACCTGTTTGTCCGCCGCTTTCTGCATAAAAAGGTGTCTTGTCAAGAACGATCTGATAGAGTTTCTTTTGTTGTTGTTTAACCTCCCTCATTCGGAGTATCTGTGCATCTCCGGAAGTGCTGTCATATCCGGTAAACTGCACGTCTTTTCCATCATGAACAATGGTCCAGTCGCTGGTTTCAGAAGTACCTGCCTTTCGGCTGCGTTCCTTTTGTTCGGTCAGTGCAGTTTCAAAGCCAGCTTCATCCACCAGCAATCCTTCTTCTCTGGCAAGTAAGGCTGTCAGGTCATCCGGAAAGCCGAAGGTGTCATACAGTTCGAATACCACCTGACCGGGAATGGTCTTTTCGCCTGCTGCCTGCAGATCGTTCACGACATCATGAAGTTTTTTCAGACCATTCTCCAGGGTTCGGAGGAAGGTGGTCTCTTCTTCCTGAATGACACGTTCTACCAAAGCCAGCTGGCTTTTTAGTTCAGGAAAAGCATCAGCCATTTGTTCGGCAAGTACAGGTACCAGTGTATGAAAGAAAGGGTCGCGGAGATCCAGAAACGAATAACCATAGCGAACAGCCCGGCGCAGGATCCTGCGCACCACATAGCCGGCCTTATTGTTGGAGGGAAGTTGTCCATCGGCTATACAGAAAGCAACTGCACGGATATGATCTGCTATGACACGGAAAGCAATATCCGTTTTTTCATCGGCACCATATTTTTTGTTGCAAAGTGTTTCCGTATGTCTGATGACAGGCTGGAAAATATCGGTATCGTAATTGGACTGTTTGCCCTGCAGGGTACGCACCAGACGTTCAAATCCCATACCGGTGTCCACATGTCTGGCAGGCAGGTTGACAAGAGATCTGTCGGCCTTCCGGTTGAACTGCATGAAGACCAGATTCCAAACCTCTATCACTTCCGGGTGGCTGGCATTTACCAGTTCTCTGCCGTCCTGCGCTTTTCTGTCCTGTTCTGTTCTCACATCTACATGGATCTCTGAACAAGGGCCGCAGGGTCCGGTATCGCCCATCTCCCAGAAGTTATCTTTCTTGTTTCCTTTTAATATGCGGTCTTCTGAAATGTGTTTTTTCCATTCATCATAGGCTTCCTGGTCGAAAGCCAGGCCTTCGCTGTCATCGCCTTCGAATACGGTCACATACAAACGGTCTTTGTCTATTCCCATTCTGTCGGTCAGGAATTCCCAGGCCCAGGCTATACTGTCAGCCTTGAAGTAATCGCCAAAGCTCCAGTTGCCCAGCATCTCGAACATGGTGTGGTGATAAGTATCCACACCTACTTCTTCCAGGTCATTGTGTTTGCCTGACACCCGTAAGCATTTCTGTGTATCAGCCACCCGTGTTTCAGAAGCTTCCCGGTTACCCAGAAAGAGGTCTTTGAACTGATTCATCCCGGCATTGGTGAACATGAGGGTAGGGTCATCCTTCACCACGATGGGTGCGGAAGGGACGATCTTATGTCCCTTCTCTTCAAAGAATTTCAGAAACTCTTGTCTGATGTTGGCCGCTGTCTGCATGTCTGAATCCAATAATGCTTGTCGTTTGACGTTGAAATTGCTTACTTTCGTAACCCCGTTTCCAACCGGGAACAGGGCGTACAAAGGTAAGGATTTCAAGCCTTAGGATGAAGAAGACCAAGTACTACTACAACCCGAACAGCCTTCGCTTTGAGAAGCTGGAGATCAGTCGCCTGCGGGTGGCTCTGACCATTTTCGGGTGGGTATGTACAGCCCTGGTTTTTGCCGGGATCATCGTCTGGATCGCTTTCACCTGGTTCGATTCGCCCAAGGAGCGCTACCTCAAGAAGCAGATCGCCGAAATGGAATTCGAGTATGAGCTGATGACAGACAAGCTTGACACCATGGCCATCATCCTGAATGAGCTTCAGTACCGCGATGATAACATCTACAGGACCATCTTCGAAGCCGATCCGGTTTCACGTAACGAAAGGTTGGTGGGGATTGGCGGTTCCGAAAGATTTGGCCGAATGAGCAATCTGGATAATGCCGAACTGGTAAAAAGCACCGCACTGAAACTGGAACTTATCAAACGACGGATGGTCGTACAGAGCAAGAGCTATGATGAGCTGAGTGACATGGTTCGCGATAAGGAGAAACTGCTGGCTCATACACCTGCCATTCAGCCGGTTTCCAACAAAGACCTGGAGCGCATCTCTTCCGGGTTCGGATACCGCATCCATCCTGTTTACAAATTTGCCAAGATGCATGAAGGCCTTGACTTCACAGCACCCCGTGGCACAGATGTATTTGCTACTGCCGATGGTGTGGTGGAAACTGCCAATATCTCTTCCCGTGGATATGGCAATGAGATCGTGATCAACCACGGTTATGGTTATAAATCCAGATATGCCCACCTGAACGGCTTTGCTGTAAAGCAGGGGCAGAAGGTCAAAAGGGGTGAACTAATTGGCTATGTAGGCAATACAGGTCTCAGTACCGCACCACATCTTCATTATGAAGTGGAAAAGGATGGCATCAAGGTCAACCCGATCAACTTCTTCTATAACGACCTGACCCCTGAACAGTACCTCCGGGTCATAGATCTGGCCAATCAGTACAATCAGTCTTACGATTGACATGCCTGCCTGTAGTATTTGATTACCTTTAGCATCATGCCTTACAAAGAGAAAGAGATCGAGAAGCGTTACTGGACCATCGGTGAGGTGGCAGATGAGCTTCAGGTTTCAGCTTCCCTGCTTCGATTCTGGGAAAGCGAGATCGGCATTATTCAGCCGAAGAAGAACAGAAAAGGCGACAGGTTCTATTCCAGAAAAGACATCGATACCCTCAGGCTTATTTACCATCTGGTTAAAGAAAAAGGATATACCCTGAAAGGTGCCCGCCAGCAACTACTGCACAGTAAAGATGGTGAAGAGGCGAAATTTGAAGCCATTGAATCACTGAAGAAGATCAGGGAATTTCTGGTTCAGATCCGCGATCAGCTCTGATCAGAACCGGAAGGTAGGGATGACCGCATTCATTCGCACCCCTAAACTGAAGAACCATTCCTGGTCTTTGATGGGCTGAGTGCCGGTGCTGCTTCTGTAAACCACCCTTGCATCAATAAAAGTGTTATGCCAGAATTGCCATGATAGTGTGGTCTCATTGTACAAAGTGGTGGTACGAAAGCCCTGTAAAAGGTCGTTGCCATAGTCCTGAACATGGCTGTCATTGTTGAGAAAGATGTCAGCCCCATAGTTCATGCCCGCACTGTCTGCGCCGCTTACTGCGGTGAAGAAAACATTACTCAGATTCCATTGTGCAAGTGGCTGGTAGTTGACGGTGAAGAGGTGTTCTGCAAAATTGGCACCAAGCGGGTGCGCAATGGCCTGTGCATAGTGGGTATAACTGCTGCCATTGTCATTGCTGTAAGAATACATATATGGTCTTACCAGATTCATCTCGTACTGAAGATCCAGAAAATCCAGACCAAATGCATTGATGTATTGTAAACCTGTTTGCAATGCATATTTGTTTCCCCACCATCCGGTTGCTTTGGTAAGGTCAAAGAAACGCAGTTCATCCAGAACGAACTGGCCGTAGAAGGCGTATTGTTGCAGAAAGGTCCATTTCCACAACAGCCCCAATAAAACGTTGTCAGGACTACCCAAACCCCATTCCACTGAACGATAGAATATGAGCGGGTTGGCATAGTTCAGGTCAAATCCGGTGGGGTATCCGAGGCTGTCGTTGCGTTGAAAGACCACCGTTTCAAAGATGCCAAGATCCAGGTTGGGCAGTACTTCCACATTGAGCTGGTGCAGCGAAGCATACTTTTTGCGCCAGCGGTTGTCAGGTAATTTAGGCTGGTTCATGTTGATGAGAGACAGGAAATTTGCCTGGTATCGAATGCGCCAGAACTGGGTTTGCAGCCGAACATAAAATGGCTCTCTGGCATTGTCACTCCATACCAGTGACCGCACCCCGTCGCCCACGAACATCTTATCCTGCCCGACCTGTAAAGACAAATGTTCGAACAACTGCACATCCATGTGCCCGCGTGAAACAGGAAAGTCAAAGCCCTGCGCCTTAAAGGGTTTTGACCAGCCCAGCGACGGAACCACCTTTTGCACATTTAGGTTTGCCGCATCGGTTACATACCCCGGATAAGTGGCCTGATTATCGGTGGCAAACACGTAAAAGCCCACACGGTCATCAATACCGGCACGTACTTCCAGACCTCTGGTGTTTTCAAAGACCAGCTTACCTGAATCACTTGTTCCCCCGAAACTATTGTAGATGACAGGATTCAGATTCACAAAGTAGTGATCGCCTTCTGTTTGGAAGAAATTTGCACTTTCCTTAAAAAAGATCCCCAACAGAGGCTTATTTCTACCTGTCTGAAAACCCTCCAGAAACTCAGATGCATCATCCCGCAGCCAGAATGTATTGAACACATCCCGGCTATCATATGATTCCAGGGTGTTGGTGGGCTTGCCATAATTTTTTTGCATCCAGGAGCTGATGTCCTTCCTGCCATAAGGCCGCATGGAAGTGTGAAGGTCCAGTGAAGTATCCAGAATGGCATAGCGCCGCAACAACCTGTCGCCGTATCCATTCAACGGAATATTGGTATTTTGTGCCTGCAGATCACAGGCAGCCAACACCGCTACCAGAAAAAGAAATAAAATGAACCGGCCAGCTGGCATGTATTTTGGATTATACCACGCATAGTTAAGAAAAAACCCCCGATGAGAAAACAGTTATTGTGGATAGTATTTCTGCCGTTGACCACCCTGGCACAGCATCTGGGTTTCAACGGAGCGGGTTTCTTTGAAAATTCCAACGAGGAGGTCATACGCTACATGCAGTCCTGGACCGGAGATTTCACTATTCGGGTACCGGGGGGTGCCATCAGTAAGTTTCATGATCCGTATAATGTCAGACAGGGGTGGGGAATGACCGATGAAAGCGTTCAGAGCTGGTTTGCCCGCGATGGTTTTGACGAAGACGGAAATGGACTGGACAAGTGGTTGAGGAAGACAGGTGAACAGCCTGATCACAGTTATCTGGATGATCTCATAGCCCTGCAGAAAAAGTTTCCGAAAATGCGTGTGCTGTATGTGCTGAATGTATTGAACAGCACACCTGAAGCCAATATGCAGGCTATCAGATACCTGGTGCAAAATGGGGTGCGGGTTACCGGTGTGGAGGCAGGCAACGAGATCTATGGCAAGTACAGCAGTTTTGACGAGTATGCCAGAGATTTCCAACCCATTTTTGATATGCTGGACCGTGAGTTTCCTGATATCAGTAAAGGATTGGTGGCAGGAGCCAATGTTCAACGTAAACAGTTACAGCAGTGGAATGATGCACTCGCTGCCTACCGGGGCGATTATGATGCGGTCATACTGCACTACTATTATACCGCCCGCGAACTGGGCTCTGCTTATGATCAGCTGGAAAAAGTAAAGTACACTCCGGGAAAATACTATCCTGCACTTGATCAGGCTTTTCAGGCGGCAAAGTTGGCAATGACGAAGGAAGATATGATCGGCCGTGGAATACAGTATGCCAAAGAACAATTCCCCGGCAAAAAGATCTGGATCACAGAATGGAATACCAAACCATCAGATAAACTGAATAATACATTGCTCAATGCAGGGTGGCAATACGAAGAACTGCTTCGTCACCGTTCTGATGTGGAATACCTGCTGGTACATAATGGAGCTGGTCCTGACAAATACGCCATGATGTCTCGCAGACAAAGCAAATATGATTCACAACCTGAATACATGATTCGCAGAGCTGCGTTTTACAGCTTTCAACTGGCTCTGGAAGCAGCTTATTCCAAGCCTCTGGAACGAGGTAAGAATACTTATATAAATGGCGGACAGCGCAGCCAGTACTGGTTCAGCAACCTGGAAAAGGATACCTGGGAACCAGCCATAGTGTGGAATAAAGACCAGTTCAAAGACGTGCAGATCCATTTTGTGCATGCACCTTACTTGTACAGCGCCGCCGGTGTGGCAGGTTATATGTCTAAGGGCAGTACCCCCTCTTATGAGATAGATGGTATCAGCACCATGCCTTTTACGGGTTCGATACCTGCATACAGTTACGGATATATTGAATGGATACCGAGATAGCGATTGTAACATTTTTGCAGGACTGAACGTCATACCTGTACCTGCTGATGATCGCTGTTTTCAAAACCGGAAAATATGGCGATGCAATTTAAAGACATCCAGCACCTTTACCTCCGCGGAGGGTTTGGTGCAACGCCTTCCCAGATCGCTTACCGCACAGGTAAGGAAAGAACAGATCTGGTTGAAGAACTGTTTGCAGCTTCCCGTTCTTACAGGGGGCTGAACCACCTGGAGGATCCTGTCAAAGGAAAGAAGGTAGGTAACCTGCGTATCCTGTTCATGCTGTTGCGTTCTCAGGATCAGATGCGTGAACTGAATCTGGAATGGATCAGACTCATGGCCGGAACGAATGCAGCTCTTCGCGAGAAGATGACCTTCTTCTGGCATGATCATTTTGCAACCAGTACACCGCTTGCCTGGCTCATGCAGGTGCAGAACAATACCCTGCGCAAGCATGCATTGGGAAATTTCCGTACCATGCTGCACGCCATTTCAAAAGATCCTGCCATGATCGTGTACCTGAACAATCAGCAGAATAAAAAAGATCACCCCAATGAGAATTTTGCCAGAGAGGTGATGGAGCTGTTTTCTCTTGGTATCGGTCATTATACAGAACAGGATGTCAAGGAAGCAGCACGGGCATTTACCGGTTGGACGGTCAATAAAAAAGGTGAGTATGAATTTGACGAGAAAGAACATGATGACGGAGAAAAGACCGTGCTGGGAAGAACTGGTAACTGGAATGGAAATGACATCATTGATATGCTGCTGGAAAACAGGCAAACAGCCCGGTATGTTTGTGAAAAGATCTATCGGTTCTTTATCGGAGAACAGGTTGACAGAAGCTGGCTCGATGAGTTAAGTGATCAGTTCTATAACAGTAACTATGATATCAGCAAGCTCATGCGTTCCATTTTTCTCGATGATCGGTTTTACAGCCGGGATGTACAGGGTTCGCTGATCGCTTCTCCGGTTGAATTGATCGTTCGCTACAAACGCCTTATCAGCCTCGAGACCAAAAATGACAACGACACCCTGAAACTACAGAAAGTATTAGGGCAGGTGTTGTTCTTTCCGCCGAACGTTGCAGGTTGGCCGGGTGGCAGGAACTGGATAGACGCCAGTTCACTGCGCCTGCGTATGGACCTGCCCCGAACCATCATGGAAGGCGGTGAATTTGACCTGCGCCCGAAACCTGACTTTGAAGATGCTCCTATTGCTGAAGGCCAGAGTAAGACAGATAAGAAAGCCAGTGTGCGCAGCGACTGGAATACGCTGCTCAGGTATTTCCGCAAGACCAAACGGGAGGAGCTGACAAAGAAAGTACTCGATACTTTCATCCAGTCTGACTACGATGAAAGACTTGTTGCACTCATTGATAAGTGGGTCGATCATTCTTCAGCCGATAAGCAGATCATCAGTACCTGTGCTGCGGTCTTCTCCATTCCTGAATTTCAACTGATCTGATATGCGTACATACCTGTCAAGAAGAGATTTTCTCAGAAACACCAGCCTGGCCAGTGCCTCGCTGTTCATTCCACGGTTCCTGCGTGCCAGTGGCACCATGTCTTTTGCCGATGCGGGGAAACCTAAGATCCTGGTTGTGATACAGCTGTCCGGAGGAAACGACGGACTCAATACCGTGGTGCCGTTCCGAAATGACATCTATTATGAAAAACGTCCGGTCATCGGACTGAATCCCGATGAACTCATCAAGATAGCTGATGATACAGGCTTACATCCGGCCTTATCCGGTTTGGCTGATCTGTACCATAATGGAGATGCAGTCATCATCAACAGTGTGGGTTACCCCAACCCCAATAGATCGCATTTTCGCAGCATGGATATCTGGCAGAGTGGCAGTGACCCAAACCAGTACCTGCATACAGGCTGGCTGGGCAGGGTATTGGATGCTACCTGTACGAACGATTGTGTACCACCTCATTTTGCCGTAGAGGTGGATGACAGCCTGAGTCTGGCATTGAAAGGAGAGACCATCAGCGGGTTTGCAGTCCGGGATCCCAGAACACTCAAAAAAACCGGAGTCAATCCTTTTATTGATGAACTGGCAGAAGGTTACACCGGTGAAGGCGATATTCACGATCAGGTCGTTTACCTGCACAAAGTACTCAGTGATGCTTATGAAAGCACCGGCTACCTCCAGGAGCAGGCGAAGATCTATTCTTCCCAGACAGAGTATCCGCTTACCGATCTGGGAAAACAACTCAAAGCAGTGGCTGAACTGATCATAAGCGGAAGTGAAACCAGGATCTACTATGTATCATTGTCCGGATTTGACACCCATGCCGGCCAACGCGGTCAGCAGGACAGGCAACTTCGGGTCTATTCAGATGCTCTGAGGGCCTTCTGCCAGGATCTGAAGTCTAATCATGTTTTCCAGGATACACTTGTTCTTACATTCAGCGAATTTGGAAGACGGGTGGAACAGAATGCAAGCAACGGAACCGATCACGGAACTGCCAATAATGTGTTCGTGGTGGGCGGAGGTTTGAGAAAAGCAGGCATTGTGAACGAATTGCCTGATCTGACAGATCTGGATGACGGCGACCTGAAGTATCAGACGGATTTTCGAAGCATCTATGCTACCATTCTGGACAGGTGGCTGATGGCAGATGCAGGGAATATTCTGGGTGGCGATTTCGGATATATTGACTTTTTGTAATAAGATTGGGAAAACTGCGTATTAATGGATAAAATTGTTAGGTGGACCGTATCCTGAAACATTTCCCTGATCTGGACAAGCGCCAGATATCCCAGTTTAGGCAATTGGGTCCCTTGTACAGTTACTGGAACCAGAAGGTCAATGTTGTTTCCAGACAGGACATTGATAACCTCTATGAGCACCATGTTCTGCATTCTCTCTCTGTAGCCAGGTTCATACAATTCCAGCCGGGCAGCAAGGTGCTGGACCTGGGTACCGGCGGCGGTTTTCCGGGCATTCCGCTGGCCATCATGTTTCCTGAAGTTCATTTTCACCTGATTGACTCCATTGACAAGAAGGTGAAAGTGGCAGAAGCAGTTGCCAAAGCCATCGGTCTGCGCAACGTGACCACAGAACAGGTACGGGCCGAAGACCACAAAGCGCAGTACGACTTTGTGGTGAGCAGGGCAGTGGCAGACCTGATGATCATTTATGGCTGGGTCATTAACCGCATCAGACGAGGCAGTAGTTTTAACGATGTGCCCAATGGCCTCCTTTGTCTCAAAGGAGGTAATCTGGACATGGAGATGGCTCCATTTAAAGACCTGATATATAAATTTCCTGTAAAGGATTTCTTCAATGAAGTTTGGTTTGCTGATAAGTATCTGCTCTACCTGCCAATGGAATGATGAAGGTCTTAGTTGTCTCACTCATGACAGCCATTTGCTGTATTTCAGCTATGCAGGCCCAGATTCCGGATGCTGCGGAGCGCACAGGTCAGGGTGTCCCGTCTGCAATGCATCACATCTGGCTTTCTGATACTGCCGGACAACAGATCTATTACGGGCAATTGCTTCATGCATCTGACTCAGGTGTGGTTGTGACAGACAGAAGAGGATATGGAACGGATACCCTCTTCTATGCCTATGAACACCTGGGTCTGATAAGGTGCAGAAAAAGTTCTTCCTTTTTCTACAAGGCCCTGGCAGGGGCGGGTATCGGTATGCTTACCGGGGTAGCTGTTGGATATCTTTCTTCTCAGGATGATAACCCCGGAGACCTGCTGGATCTGTCAGGCTTGCTGCCTTTCATGTATGGAGTAGTAGGCTTTGAGGTGGGTGGTCTGATAGGTTTCCTGACCGGGTTTTACAAAGCAAGATGGCTTCCGGAAGGACGTGCAGTGCTCACCAGTGAAGAACTGAAACAACTGCAGGAATACCAGACCAGATACTGGAGCCGTTAAGTTGCACGTAACATTTCTGGCCTAATAGTTTGGATCTGCTGTTGCGGGGTCACCACTTATGCTGTATTTTCATGCCCCCTTATGCCATTCTTGGTACTCATATGGTTCAGCAGCCTGTTCGCTTTCTCTGACAGCGATAGTCCTGTATTTACAGATCCTGTTGCCAAAGAAGCAGATAATATGGTGCTGAAGCATTTTCCTGATACGGCTGCAGCACGGCACTTTCTGCTGGGCAGGTTCGATCCGGCTAAGCATCCTGATTTTATTCGGCTAACAGAACAGGATGCCATCAAGGATTTTTATTTACAGAAAGAAACTGCAGCTGCTTTCCGGAAGATGCAGGCCGCAGCAGCCGATGATGGCATATCTCTGAAGATCGTAAGTGGAGGAAGAACCTTTCAGGACCAGAAAAATATCTGGGAATGGAAATGGAAAGAACAAAAGAAAGCAGGCAGAAAAGACAGCCTTGACATTGCCACTCGTATCCTGGAATACAGCCTGATGCCGGGTACCAGCAGGCATCACTGGGGGACGGACATTGATATAAACAATATCAATAATTCATACTTTCAAACCAGTCGTGGAATGAAGGTCTATGAATGGCTTACTACCCATGCCGGCGAATACGGATTCTGCCAGGTGTATGCAGATGAATCAGGAAGACCCGGATGTGCGATTGAAAAATGGCACTGGAGTTATCTGCCACTGGCTGAAACCTACCTACAGATCTACAATAGTGTGATCACCTACCAGGACCTGGATCAGTTCAGCGGAAGCGGGCAGGCAGATGACCTCGAGGTTATCAGCAGGTATGTGAACGGAATTTCAACTGCATGCAGGAAATAAACAAGATCAGTCCGGATGCACTGCTGGAAATGGTCAGGGAACCATGGTCGCCTGTGATCATTGCAGGGCTGAACGGACAGGAACTGAAAATTGCCAGGTTTCGCGGCGAATTCGTCTGGCATTTGCATGAACATGAAGATGAGGCGTTTATGGTTATAGAAGGCGCTTTTGACATGCACTTTCGCAATAAAGTGGTCCACCTGGAAAAAGGTGAGATCATCGTGGTACCTAAAGGAACAGAACATAAACCGGTGGCCGAACAGGATGCTGTGGTACTCCTTTTTGAGCCCATTGGCACCATTAATACAGGTAATACCGGCGGTCCGTTTACCAGGGAGGCAGAACCGGTACCCTGAATTTTTTTCTGATCATTGCTTTTGTTGTTACAACTGGGTATATTTGGGAAAACCTAAAGAATGCCCTATGCAGGTGCCAGCCCTCCACCTGGTTGTTAAATTGCTCGGGGCATCCCTGTGTTTCCTGCTCCTCAGCAGGTCAGAAATCATACTTGCCCAGGAAGCTGACAGTGCTGCTGCGAACGATAAGAAACTCCATTTTGGTTCCGGTATCACCATGTCTGCTCAGTTCTATCACATGGATGGAGCCACCGCCCGTCAGCAACCTTTTATGTATGCTATCAGCGGAACACCCTCACTGAGCTACGGCAATGTGGCGGTACCTTTCACTTTACTGTACAGCAATCAGGTACTGAGTTTTCAGCAACCATTTAACCGGTTTGGCATCAGTCCGAGGTTTGACTGGGGTACCATTTACCTGGGCTCTTCCTCCATGCGTTTTTCCAATTACACCCTGGCCGGTCAGCGCTTTGATGGGGCAGGCGCAGATCTGCAACTGGGCATTCTGCGCATTGGTGCCATGTATGGAAGGTTTAGCAGAGAAGTAAGACCGGATGATGCAGTAGATGATCCGGAAACCTTCATTAACGAAGCAGCTACCGCCAGTTTTCTGAGAACAGGCTATGCTGCCAAGTTCGGCCTCGGAACCAGAGAGAGCTATGTGGACTTTGTTTATTTAAATGCCGCAGATCAGCAACCGGCTGAGTACGATTACAGTGAATGGGAAATGCACCCGGCTCAGAATGTTGTACTCGGAATCAGATCGGTCATCAATGCAAAGGGTTTGGTGGTCATCACCAACGACTGGGCAGCGAGTGCCTATACCCGCGATCAGTTTGCTGACAGTATTGAAATTGAAGACGCCTTTATTCGCTCGGTCACTAAAAATCTGCTCACCCCGAATCAAAGTACCCAGCTCCGGTTTGCCGGCGAGTCAGCCATCACGCTGAAAACCAAATACGTTTCGCCCGGCCTGTTGTATAAGCGAATTGAACTGGATTACAAGACCATGGGAGCTTACTATTTTCTGAATGATATAGAGCAGTATCAGGCTAATCTCAGTTTCCGTTTTCTGCAAAACAAGCTAACAGGTAGCGGTTCATTTGGTCAACAACATGATAACCTCCAGGATCACCACCTGTCCACATCCAGACGAAATATAGGTGCGCTGAGTCTCAACTATACACCATCGGCCGTTTGGGGAGTATCCGGCAGTTTTTCCAACTTCGGCATCACCACCAATCCACTTCCTACCAGCCTGGCAGATACTACCCGCCTCAAGCAGGTAAGTAATACTTTCAGCCTTGTTCCTAGGTACCAGCTGCTGAAAGGTAAACACAATCACCTGTTCACCCTGGTTTCTTCTTATTCAGCACTCAATAACCTCGGAGATCCTATCGGCGAGGCTGCAGAGACCACTTCCCTGACCAACAGTCTGAGTTATTCGTGGACCTGGGTGCCTTATAGTTTCCAGGCAGGATGTACGCCAACTTTCATCCGAACCACTACTATACTGGGAGAGTATCAGGCTACGGGTGTTTCTCTGCAGGCATCAAAGGCATTCCTGGCCGGAAAGGTCAGCAGTGGAATACAGACCGGTGTTTTTGCCAACTCATTCAACCAGGTTTCCAACGGACGAACGGTTACCGCCGGGATCCAGGGTTCGGTCAACTGGCCGAAGTGGCCCGGGGCATCTCTTGGATTACAGTATATGAATAATCAAAGTGCGGATGAAACCGTACTGGCATCTTTCCGTGAATTGTACGCCAATATCAGTATCAACTACAATTTCTGATCATGAAAAAGGTATTGTTTTTTATCGGTTTGCTGAATATCGCTATGCTGCATGCCCAAAGCGATGTGACCGTTACACTGGTGATCGCACCACCCTATAGTCCCTACTTGTCAGACTACACGGAATTTGGCGGGCAGAATATTCTCCAGCTGACCAATACCACTTCTGCTACCCTTCAGCTGAAACTGGTGGGTCAGATAGAAGGACTGGATAACGGTATTCAGGTTTCTACTGATGTTGGCTACCAGCCGGTTGCTCCTGTAACACTGGCTCCGTTTCAGACGCTGTTCGTTACCGGTGCTACCCAGTCTATGGATTTTCTGGATGCCAACCACATCACCACCAACCTGACATCCGATCAGGAATATAGCCTGTTTACCAGCGGGATCCTGCCCGAAGGCATGTACACCATCTGTATCAGAGCACTGGATTATAACACCGGCACACCCCTGTCTGCAGATGCACCTTCAGGATGTACAACCATAACCATTGCCTATCCAACACCTCCCATTCTGATCAACCCGATCTGCAGTACTGCCATTAATATGAACCTCCCGGTTTTCACCTGGACACCGGTCATTTCATCCGGTTCATTTTTCTTTTATGATCTGTATGTAATGGAATTGCTGGAAGGTCAGATACCCGAAGATGCCATGTACCTGGCTATTGAAACAGGCCTGGGTAATCCGGTGGTCATTCACAACCTGGCTACTACTACGTATAACTATAAGCCGTTTGATGTGCCGCTGGTTGCCGGTAAGACCTACATATGGTGTGTAGTGGCCAGAGATGCGAACAACCTGATCCAGATCGTCAACGATGGCAGAAGTGAGGTTTGCATGTTCACCTATGAAGAACCTTATGTACCGCCTTTGGTTGAAGAAGTGGAACAAGACCTGCTAACCGAAACGATCTTTAGTCTCAACAATTCTTCTGTAACCGGTCAGCTCATGTACCGCTTCTATGGCAACGAAGAGTTTGGCATGCCGCCTGCACCTGTTTACAATCCTACCCTGACAGTTTATGATATTCCGAAATCTGCTGAAGAGCTGGCGCTGATGCAACCGCAGAATGACAATGCCGATGGCAATTCCGGAAATGGTTACCAGATGTCAGGAACAGGTCTGTTCGATGATTTTTTTGTTTCTGAAGTATCCACCGCACTTGGCCTGATAGGGGGCAAGATCGATATTGATCCAGGTGTGAAATACCTGTATCAGAATACACTGAACAGCGGTGGCGCAGCACCTTTGCGAAATACATCTGTGTCCATTTACCTGGAGTATGTAGCCGTGGTCAGAAATATAGCAGGTGAGGAATATTATTTCCCGGTCATTCCCGGCGCTGAGCTATACTTCAATGCAACGGCTGTGAATGCGCATGGAAACCCCATCGATCCGCAGCTGGCATACGCAGCAGATCAGGCTGGTCTGAATGTGGATGACGCCATGGCCCTGAGACCGCTTGGTTCTGAATTGCTGGGTACTGCTACCACCGATGAGAACGGCAACTTTACCTTCAATTTTGATATGACCGAAAACACCGGCCTGTTACAGGCCGGTCCGCTCACATTGCTCACCTGGTATTTCAATCCGCCCGAAATACCCAATGAAGAACATGAATGGGTCAATCCGCTGGATGAAGTAAGCAATCCGTGGGATGCATTGCTGAACCCGGTTGATGAACTGATGAATGATCCTTATGACGCCCTGTTCGGGGGCAATATGTTCATGCAGGACAATGGCGGATGGAATGCATCCGGTTCAGGTACGGAGGGATTTACAACAGATTTTAATTTTGGAAATACGTTTAACAACCTGTTCAATTCCAACGGGCTGAATCAGAATTTTAATCAGAATTTCAACCAATTCGGTCCCGGCCCAGCTCCGTTTGATCCACCTGTTCTCTCTGCCTGGGATCTGCTGACTTACCAGAATTATACGGTAACAAACCTGTTCAAGGTGCTCCGCATCAAAGTGAATGACCCCAAGTATGTATCTCCTGATGTTTTGATATTCGTGCAGCCCGGAGATCATGTGACCCTTCCCCCCGTCACCACATTTGTGAATTCTTATGATGCACATATCACGTTCATTGCAGGTGGTAAGGAAAGTGATGATCCGTTGCTGGCGCCTGGCGTACCTATGAGCAATGTCAATGTGCGCATAGGCCACCTGAAATCCTGGTGGGACACCCGACCCAATAACTTCCCTGTTGGCGAAGGAATGGATATTAATCCTGATGAATTCTTCTCTGTGGACCCGGGTACACCTTATTTCTACAGCTGGAATCAGGATGAAGACAAGCCCGGTCAGCTTCGGCTTACAAGTGAACTGCCTACAACCGCTTCAGGCAAGGCCATTTTCTCCAGACTGGTTGGCAATATCAACTATACCAACAGTGTATTCTATTTTGAGGCGCAGAATGCTCTGACCGGTACCTATAACTATACCGGCAGCTGGGGAAGCTTCTGGAAAACTGTTTATCTGCCGCCAACGATGAATGAAGCCGTTCACTCCTGGAATTTCAGACCAGACACGATAGAAAAGGAAGTAAAACTGGAACCTCTGGATCCGGAATTGCTGCTGCGCACTGTAACCGTTTCAAATATTGAGACCGCACCGCTGGAGGGAGTAGATGTCTATATGCTGGAGTACAACAAAGCAGGCTCCACCTATACATACACCGGGTTTGATCTGGGAGAAACGGATGCAGAAGGGTACCAGCGTTTTACCAACATAGATATGATCTATGGACCCAGTGGTCTGGAGAATCCGTACAGACGGGTCATGCTGAACAAATGGGGCTATGCCATCAAATACCTGCCCGTTAATGTAAGCACACCCACGGCTGACTACCACTATCTGCAACCGGCAAAGAAAGGACAACGCCTCGATCTGGGCGAAGTGGTCATGACCGGTAACGCAGGTGTCTATGGATATGTGAAAGATGATCTGGATAAACCTGTGGCTGCTTTGGTCAGGATCGGCGATGGCCCCTGGTATATGACCGGTATGACCATGGATGATACCAACTATGACAGCCCGGTTATAAGCAGTGTGCCCGTTGAACATCCACCGGTGTATTTCAGTTTGCCGTTGGGTGATCTGTATTCTTCTATAGACTTTTTCAACTCCGGCGATTACATGACCAGCGATGATATCCTGTCTGATATCCAGGTGGTGGATCTTTCAGGTATGGGAACACAGTACAACGACGGAGGCTTTCAGATAGTTGATCAGATGCCGGAGTTCGGATGGGCAGACAACGGCATACTGGATAATATGCTCGACATGAAGTCTAAGTTCACCATCAATACGGGTGGAACAGGAAGCAATACACGGGTCATCATAGTACCGATGTCTGATCAGTACATGGCTGATACTTTTTATGTGAATGTGCCGGCCAATGTTTCAGATCATAACCTCGGAACATTTGTCGTATTTGAAAAAGCTCACCGTGTAAAAGTGCAGGTGAAAGGTGATAACGGAAATGGCCTGTTTGGTCCTTTACCGCTGATAGGTGCTTCTGTTGAAGTGGGCGACTACGGCGGGGTAACAGGACAGGATGGATTTGCATGGTTCCGGTTCACTACACCTGACAGCTATTTCAGAATGTATATGCAGGCTAATGGGTATGTGCCTTTTGAAAACTATGAGTATATACCTATTTCTAAATCGTATCAGATAAAAACCTATACCCTGGAGCAGGGTATGACCGTTACAGGTCAGGTAATCAATGCAGTAACCGGTGCAGGAATAGAAAACGCACGTGTATTTGTTCCAACCGGCACCACCCTGTACGGACTTACTGATGTAGAGACCTATACAGATGCCAACGGATTCTATACCCTGCAGGGAGTGCCCAGAGAGGTCATCGATATCCATGCCGCAGTGAGCAGTTCTGATCCATCGTATATAGGTAACACCTATCATGTCTATTTCCCCGGCCCTGCCATTTCTCATGCCAATATTGCACTACAGCCAATTGGTAGTATGGACCTGGGTAATCTGTATGGTTTCCCGATAGAGATCGACTCATACCTGGCGCAGATGAACGGACATGCCATTATCAGTGGTGCATTTGTAGATGTGCCTTCCAATGCCAATTTCTCTATGCTGGATGAAAACACCCGGATCAGATTCGTCAACATCGAGGTGGCACCTGATGGCCCGCCCGGTGCCGGAGGTTTACCCACTGCCGTAGCGGTGGCCGGTGAGGTGAATACACTGGAACTGGTTACAAGGGTAAGGGTACATGAAGCCTTTGTTGCTGATATGTTCAGCCATAAAACAGGATGGTTCCCTACCATCGCTGTACAACCGGCTGATGAAGGAGAAGGCACTATCAAAGGAAAGGTCAATATGGACCTCGAATCCTTTAAGTTCTCTTATGACTATTCCGGTTCCTTCTATCTGGGTGAAACTTCATCTTCTGCAACGGTCAATGCTTTCCTGGCAGATCCTGCTGCCTCTCCTGAAAGAAGCTATTATCTGATGAACCTGAAATACGGGGTGCCCACAGATATCAGTTTCACCATCCACGATTTTGATGCAAAAGCCGACAGAACCAGGAGTAAACTTTCCAATGATTCCGTACTGATTGCCACCCTGCTGTATCCTGATCTGCCCCTGGCCGGCGATGTGGAAGTGGATGCCGGTACCATCAGTGTTACACCTACATCTATTGTGATAGGTAATCCGGGTGAAGAGATCTCTTTCGGCCTGGAAGACTGGACCGTTGAAAGCGATGGCGGCTGGTCTTACAGCATCCCACTGGGTGGTATCGTTATGCCATCGGCCAGCATTCAGACACAACTGGTTGATATACCTATCAGCAACCTGATCCTGAGGCCCACTGAACTCATCATGGAAGCAGGCAACGTAAACCTGGATGACCTGATGGTGGGAGGTAATGTGACCAAACTCTATCAGTACACCGGATCTGAAGCAGTATTCAATTTCGATCCTGCCTGCAGCTGGGACCTCGGTCCGCACTGGCGCTTCAGTCTCTATGGTGAAAACGACGGGCCCTCCAGCTATATCAAAGGCTTGCCGGGCTTTGTAAGTACCCAGCACATCGACTTCGGTTCATTTACCCTGTACAGTAACAATAGTACCTACATTCAGCCCATTACCCAGGTGCTGCCGTTCCATAACATTTCTACTATCAGCATACAAAATATCAGCAGCGGGGTGGACGGACTGGAAATTGCCGGTGCTTTCTTCCTGGATATTCCTGATATGACCACCCCTACCATCATCCTGGAATACACCAAACCTTCTTATGCCATTGTGCGGAAGGTGAAGTCTCTGGATATCGGATTACAGAATCCGGGTAAGGTCTATTTTGACGGATACCTGGGTACTGAATATTATACCATTTCCGACAATTATTTTGAAGCCAATGGTGAACTGATCTTTGAAGATGATAACCTCAACGACAACAACAAGATCGAACTGAAAGGAAAACTGGTCAAGGATCTGACAGGCACGGTGCTGAGCATTCCTAAACTGCAGAACAACAATACCGATGCGGCCTATCAGTATATCCAGATGGACGGAGGTTACCAGAGCAAACTGAAAGTGCTGCAGGGCGAACAGAAAGTTGTAGGTGGCGCATGGAACACTATGTGGTTCGAAGCTGACCTGGTTGGTGTGGAAGGTATGGGGAATGATAAGACCCTGAAATACCTGGTGAGTGGTGCAGTGGAAGCTGACTCCGATCCATCCAACAAACTGGAGATCGAAGACATTCAGACGCCTTTTGGCGGATTGACTCTGGTGTTCGACTGGCAGAAAGGTTCCTTCCTCGGATCACTGACCATCTCTGTTCCCATCGTGATCTACAGCTTCCAGCTGAACAGCGGCCTGTTCGAATTGTATGTGGATGGTACCGGATTCTATTTTGATGTAATAGGCAATGTGAGCCTGCCGGGTCTGGAATGGCTGGATGTGAATGTGGGTTGTCTTACCGGTTATTACGAAGAGCTGCCTGATGCAGTAATTGATCGCCATGCCAATATCATGTATCTGGCAGATGTACCTGATTATCTGATCAACGATGGAATTGGCGGTATTTATTTCAATGCGAATGTTGCTCCTTCCATAGCTAACTGGAGTGCCAGTATCGACCTGCTTGTATTCGCAGTGGGTATGGGTGTGAATGCCGGAGCAGATATGAATTTTCTGCTCAACTTCGGCCCTACTACGGTCATGATGCTGGAAGCTGCAGCTTATGCAAAAGCATGGGCAGGGGTGGACGTGCTGATATGCTCACTGTGTATCGGTGCTATGGCACAGTTCATTGTTGATGGTACTTTACAGCTTACTCCTACAGTGGAAGCCGATCTGGGAGCATGCGCTTCGTTTACCATGTTTGGCGATTTCTGCGGGTATTCGATGGAAGAGACCATCGGGTGCGATGTGGAGTACTCCACCAGTTCCGGGTTTGATTTTGATATGCAGTGGTCGCCGTGCGGCGGAACAGCCAATAAACTGAATACATCCTGTGATTTTTAAAATATGATCATGAAGAAGATTATAGGACTGCTCATACTCCTGCCGATGGTTTTCCAGGTGCAGGCCCAGGCGGTCAGGTGCGGGGTCAGCCCGAAAGGTGTGGTGTTGCATTACGAAGGTCCGATGCCACAAGAGAAGATCGAACTGTTCAGGAACGGAACTGCTGTGGGTACCATTAAATTGAACAAAGGCGGACTGAGTGGTAAGCTGGAAGAAGCTGAAACTTTCTGGGAAGTTTATCCGCATGTACAGGATAGCCTTGTGCCAAAGATCGAAGCATCCATTCAGAAGTCTGAGAATACCGAAACGATCTACCTGGGGTATTATCTTACAGTAAGACAAGCCTGCGGACTGGCCGTTGTAGATGCCGGCGGACGTGCAACCGATACTTATACAGCCAAAGCCGGCGAGCGGGAGATCACCACCGTATGGGACCGAAGAGATTCAACCTTTATGGAGCCTGCGCTGTCACCCTTGAAGTATCAGTCTTATCTCAGTGACATCGAAACAGGATGGCTGGTCAATCCCGATAACAGGTTGTATTTCGCCAGGATTTACAGACGAAATACAGACAGTGCCTATTATCGCCTGGTTCCTGATGCTAAGTACCGCTATTCTAATCTGGGTGATTCACTGCTGGTGATCGCGGCAGATACTTCTCTGCCATACTTATCCTATTTCAGTTATATCGCTGTAGGATATGATTTCTATACCAACCCGTCAGCCCGTTCTGCACCATTGATGGCAGATAATCTGGACGGCAGTACCAGACCCGTTTTACTCGGTTTCACGGCAAAGGAAGAGAACGGTCAGGTGGACCTGAAGTGGAAGGTAAAGAACAGCAGCAGGGTGAAATCCATATTGTTGTTCAGAAGCAGTTATTCAGATTCAGCCTTTGCGCTGATCACGCAATTGTCGCCGGCAGATACCATATACCGCGATATTTCTGTCAACCCAATGGAACCGGTTTACTACAGGCTTGTTCTGTATGATCTGAAAGGCCTGATCACTGATGCACCGGTCATACCGATGGTGAGCCATGAGAAACCTGATGTATTACCACCGGCTATGGTTAGCATCTCACTGATGGAAGACCAGCCTATGATCAAGTGGTCTGAATGCGATCCGGGCGCCAGAGGGTTTTACGTCTATCGTACAGATGTGGTAGGTCATGAGCCCGCAAAGGTTTCAGGTTTCATTCCAAAAGGAGAAGAACCCTATACCTGGATCGATACCACCTCCTGGCTGAAACCCGGCAGATCATACCACTATTCAGTTGTTGCCGAAAGCAGAGGTTATGTTCCCAGCGATTATTCATCATTCGTAAGCGCAGATATTCCTGATCATACTCCTCCTGCTGTACCGGTAGGAGTTGTTGCCAGAAAAATGGAAGATGGTTCAGCACTGATAGTCTGGAACACGCATGGTCGTCAGGCAGGAGATCCGATGGCATTTTTTGTTTATCGCTCATCTACAGAAGAAGGACCTTTCATACAGCTCAATGAAGAACCGGTTTTTGGCGAGAACAGCTTTACTGACCACCCCGGTATGGCCAATGATACTGTATATTATACAGTTACATCGCTTTCTCCCGATGGGAAAGAAAGCCCGCAGTCTGTACCGGTAAGGGTGTTGTTGCGATCTCCCGACTGGGGTGTGCGTTATATACTAGGCAAGCGCAGCGGCGACGCCATCATCATCAGCTGGCCGGTAGGAGAGCCCGGATTAGCCGGTTTTGAACTGTACCGAAGCGAAGACCGGAAAGATCCTGTCATGCTTACCAGACTTCCTGCAGAGACAGGCACCTTCACAGATAAAGACCTGGCAAAAGGCAAGATATATGCTTACCGGCTTGTTTCGATCGATGCCAACGGTAAGAAAAGCCAGCCCAGCGAATGGGTGGTAATGGAGCCTTAGTGCTTGTAGTGGCGGTGCACCGGATCTTTCCTGAGCAGGATCATCACCCAGTATAACACCAGCAGCGCAATGCCGTAAACAATGGTCATGGCCCAGGTCTCGGCGTTCTGACCCGGATGGATGATGGGGTCTATGATCGAGTTGTACAGCATATCCGGATTGGCAAACACATCCCAGGAATTGAATCGTTCATACCTGCCCAGGTAGATACCGAAACCAGACATGAATGCTACCAGTGCCAATATTCCAATACGCATGAATCCCGGAAAAAAGTACAGCAGTATGGCCTCCAGTTTTCTCAGAGATTTATAAAAGAAGAACAGCCCTGTGGCTGAGCAACTTGCCAGCAGCAGGGTGTCATACCACAACGGCATGCCGGTATTCTGCCTGATGTGAAACAGATCGGTAAGAATGTATGGTGCGTTGGGAAGAAAAAGAATACCCAGTATGGTAACTAAGATGGCAGGAATCTGATGACGGTAGAACAACAGTTTTCTGGCTTGCACCAGAATGGCCCATGGAAGAAAAGCAAGAAAAAGATTCCAGCCTAAAAAAGCAAAGGTCTTATCTCCGGTGTACAGGATGCGTACCGTGATCAGCGCAATGTTGAGCCCGATCATCAGCATCACGGCAAGCTGGAACCGGTTGTTTTCTGAAATACGAAGTCGAGGCATGTGGAGTATTATACTTGTTGGATGTGTTATAGTGGTTGAACGTTGCAGCGACAACCTTGTTTCGCATATTAAAGAATGTTAACATAAAATGACAATGGGAAGCAGTCAGCAGTCAGCAGTCAGCAGTCAGCAGTCAGCAGTCAGCAGTCAGCAGTCAATTTGGTCATACAAATTAGAACTATTCCGTCAATAGCTATCGGGACGTGTCAACTGGCACATCAGCAAATCGGCACATCGGCCAATCGGCTAATCAACTAATT
>ERZ795053.1711-NODE-1711-length-27496-cov-9.777887_pt1 | contig 27496 bp, 23 predicted proteins | sample MGYA00375137_ERZ795053 | MGnify/ENA primary metagenome ERZ795053 (study PRJEB30182, sample SAMN05720284) | activated sludge metagenome | isolation source: Anaerobic digester | place: Hong Kong | collected 2014-12-17 ...
TCCTACCCGGGCAGCGAGATTACCATTGAGGAAACCCTGGAACCGGAGGAAAACTACAGCCGGTATGTCGTTTCTTACCGATCAGATGGTTACAAAATCTATGCATTGATGACCATACCGGAAGGAGCAAAGCCGGACACAGGCTGGCCGGTCATTGTCTTCAATCACGGATACGTCAGGCCCTCATGGTACAGTACCACCGGGAATTACACGCCGTACATGGATATGCTGGCCAACAACGGTTACATCGTGTTCAAGTCCGATTATCGCGGACACGGCCGTTCTGAAGGCAAAGAGGCGGTCGGCGGCGGCTACGGCCTGCCCGACTACACGGCCGACGTGCTTAATGCGGTGGCCTCCCTGAAAGCGTACCCGGATGCTGACCCCAATCGTATCGGCATGTGGGGGCATTCGATGGGCGGGCAAATTACCCTGCGTGCGATGGTGGTGTCTGACGATATCAAAGCGGGTGTGATTTGGGCCGGTGTGGTTCCCCCTTATCCCGATATAATCGCCCGCTGGGATTTCACCAGAAACCCCGATTTTTTCCCCGAGATGGCCGATTCCCAAACTGCAACGCCGTCCCCCGGCAGATGGTTGCAGACTTTCAGTGATTGGGTGGATGCGTTCACCACAAAATATGGCAATCCTGACGAGAATCCGACCTTTTGGGCGTCGATTTCTCCGAACAGCTATCTCGCGGATCTCTCTGGACCCATTCAGCTTCATCACAGCACGGCCGACGACATGGTGCCGCTAGCCTGGTCTGAGATGCTGGTGGAAGAACTTCAGGCTGTCGGCATCTCGTCCTATGAATTCTTTACTTACCCGGATGATAACCATAATATTGTTGTAAATTATGGCACGGCCATGCAGCGCACCGTTGATTTTTTCGATAGATACGTGAAGGGACAATTGGAGAATGACAATGACTGAATGGACAAATGATGAACTGAACAAGATTGGAACGGCCGAAGAATTGCAAATCGCCGGGCTGAAAGCCGATGGCACGCTGCGCCAGCCGGTGATCATCTGGGTTGTTCGTGTGGAGGATGAATTGTATGTGCGCTCGGTAAACGGCCGTTCTTCCTCATGGTTTCGCGGTGTTACAGACCAGTACGGAGGCCGCATTTGGGCCGAGGGCGTGGAAAAAGACGTCGCCTTCATCGAAGAAACTGATGACAGCGTCAACGATAAAATAGATGAAGCCTACCTCACCAAATACAAACGCTACCCGCAATGGGTCGCCCCGATGGTAACGCCAGCGGTAAAGGCCGCTACCATCAAACTGGCCCCGCGCTAAACAAAACAAGGAGACTGGAAATGGAATACGTAAAACTTGGCCATACTGGATTGGATGTCTCGCCCATTTGCCTGGGCTGTATGAGCTTCGGCACGGCCGAAAACTGGGTGCACAACACCTGGGCGCTGAACGAAGAGAACAGCCGCGCCATCATCAAACGGGCGCTGGATTTAGGCGTCAATTTCTTCGATACGGCTAACGTGTATGCCTACGGTGTCAGCGAAGAAATTCTTGGCCGGGCATTAATGGATTTTGCCAACCGGGATGAAGTTGTGATTGCTACCAAGGTATTCTCGCAAATGCACCAGGGGCCGAATGGCGGCGGCCTTTCCCGCAAGCATATTATGAGTCAGGTGGACCAAAGCCTCAAACGTCTCGGCACGGATTACATAGACCTCTACATCATCCACCGCTGGGACTACAATACACCCATCGCAGAAACAATGGCAGCCCTGCACGACATTGTCAGAGCGGGCAAAGCACGCTACATCGGCGCGTCTGCCATGTATGCGTTTCAGTTTCATAAGGCGCTGCACTTGGCCGAAAAGAACGGCTGGACGCGCTTTGTTTCCATGCAAAACCATTACAACCTCATCTACCGCGAAGAAGAACGGGAAATGATGCCGCTTTGTGCCGAGGAGAAGATTGCCGTCACGCCCTACAGCCCGCTGGCGTCGGGCAGATTGGCCCGCGCCTGGTCCGAAAGCACGCAGCGCCTGGAAACGGACCCCATTGCCAGACAGAAATATGACGCAACGGCCGTTGCCGACAAACAAGTGGTAGATCGTGTGGCTGAAGTAGCCGCTAATCATGGTGTGCCAATGGCCCACATTGCGCTGGCCTGGCTGCGGCATAAAAGTCCTGTCGTCGCGCCAATCATCGGGGCGACAAAGATCCAGCACCTGGAAAGCGCCATCGAATCATTGAAGGTTGTCTTAACAACCGAAGAAGTTGGGTTTTTGGAAGAACCTTATCTGCCCCATGCCCTTGTGGGTTTAATTCCATACAACAGCCAGTAGAAATACTGTTTTGTCGTTGACTCTGTTCGCCTGACGGTTGACGGCCGTTTGCGCTGCCTCCTGCCTCCTGCGACCCCGCGTTTCCGCTCCGAACCTTCCCCCAAAAATTGCGGCCAATCCTGCCGGCCGGCATCCGCCTCGCCGCTGCCGATGACTTGCTTGACAACGGCCGTACTTGCGATTATCATATCAGATAACATTATCATACATGATAATGTTTGCATCATTAATAACGAAAAGAGGCATGATGAAAAAAGCTGATTTGATTTTGCATCCGGTGCGCTTTCGTATTTTGCAGACTTTGCCCGGAGAAACGTTGACCACCCAGGAGATTGCCGAGCGTCTGGCCGACGTGCCCAAATCGTCACTGTATCGGCATCTGAAGCTGCTGCTGGAAGGCGAGATGATTGTCGTGGCGGAAGCCCGGCTGGTGAACGGCATTCAGGAAAAGACGTATCAGTTGGCGCAACGGCCGTATCTCGGCCCAGACGATATGGCCGATCTCAACGCCGCCGAACACGTACAGTACTTCACCACCTACATCATGAACGTGCTGCGCGAGTTCGCCAATTATGCGGAAACCGCCGGGAAAACCGGCAGCCTGGATCTGCTGGCCGACCGGGTGGGATACTCGGAAGCCGTGTTTTACGCGGCCCCGGCGGAAATGGACACGCTGGAAGCAGATATTAACGCGGCCTTTGCCAAAATTGGCGAAAATGGGCCGGGAAACGGCCGTGTCAAACGCAAATTCGCTTTTATCAGCCATCCTCTTACCTAAAAAAGGAGCGGTACAAACATGACAGGTTGGGATTGGGTACAACAAAATCTGGCGCTGCTGCTGCCACTGATCGTTTTGCAATTGGTCTTGATCGTCGTTGCGCTGGTTGACCTGGCGCGCCGGTCTGGCACGCGTGGCCCGAAGTGGGTCTGGGTTCTGGTCATTGTTTTCCTCAATTTAATCGGCCCCATCGCCTACTTTTTAGTCGGGCGGAATGAAGATTAGGGTCGGCGAGGGCAAACGTGTAGAAAGTTGACGAGGCTTCTATGAACAAAGCAGCAATTGTATGTGAGAACTTAAGCAAGCAGTACGGCGACGTCCAGGCCCTCGCCGGCCTGAATCTGACCGTGGCTGCCGGGTCGGTGTTTGGCTTTTTAGGGCGCAACGGGGCCGGCAAAACGACGACCATTCGCCTGCTGACCGGCCTGGCGCGTCCGACGGTGGGCACAGCCTGGATACAAGGGGTAGAGACCACGCGCACCGACAGCACGGCGCGCATGACCTTTGGTTATCTGCCCCAGGATCCTGCTTTTTATAACTGGATGACGCCTCTGGAATACCTGGATTACGTCGGCCGGATTTTTGGGCTGGACACCCAGACGCGCCAGCGGCGCATCGGGGAGGTATTGTCCCTGGTGGATCTGGAGGAAGCGGCTAAACGGCGCATTGGCGGGTTTTCTGGCGGGATGGGGCAGCGTTTGGGCATCGCCCAGGCGCTGCTGCACCAGCCGCCGGTGCTTTTTCTGGACGAGCCGACAAGTGCATTGGATCCGGCTGGGCGCTATGAGGTGCTGGAGCTGATCCACCGGCTGCGTGGCGAGGTGACAGTGTTTTTGTCCAGCCACATCCTGGGCGACGTGGAGCGGGTGTGCGACACGGTGGGTATCATCCACAAGGGCGAACTGCTGCTGGTGGCGGACCGGGATGAACTGTTATCGCGTTATGCCGCGAACATTATCGCGCTGACGCTGGATCGCGCCTGCCTGGCGCTACGGCCGTCGCTGGTCAGCGCCTTGGAGCAGGCGGATTGGGTAACGGCCGTTACCCCCGATACCGTCGATGAAACGGCCGTGCGTGTCACCGTCGCCAATCCGGAACAGGCCAAACAGCAAATTTTGCCGCTGGTTCTGGCCCAAGGCGCGGTGCTGACGCGGTATGAATGGCTACGGCCGTCGCTGGAAGAAGTCTTTTTGCAAATGAGCGCATGATGGGATGTGATGGTGAACGGGTGCGGGGTGAGCGGGTGAATTTGTTGCCTTCACACCCCATCACCCAATCACCCCATCACCTGCTCATCTTTACACGGTGAACTATGTTAATTTTCGCTTACACAATTTCCGTGATTCTGATGATTTCCCTGCCCCTGGCGGCGGCCGTGTGGTGGCGGCGGCGAGTGGCAGTGCCCTGGTATCTGTTTCTGGTGGGCGCTGCGGCCATTATCCTTTCCCAGGTGTACCATATTCCGCTCAACAACTGGCTGACCGACCTGGGCGTCATTGGTCCGGTGAAGGCTGGCGCGCCGAAATTGCTGCAAACGGCCGTGATCCTGGGCCTTTCCGCCGGGTTGTGTGAAGGTCTGGCCCGGGCAGCGGCGTTTGGCTTGCTCCGCTATTTCCACAAAGCGCAGCATTGGGCCGACAGCGTGATGGTGGGCCTGGGGCATGGCGGCGTCGAGTCGATGCTGATTGGCGGCGTGATGGTTGCGGCGTCGGTCTCTTCGCTGCTGGCGCTGCAACATACCGACCTGGGCACGCTCAACCAGACGCCAGACCAACTGGCAGCTCTTGAATGGCAGATGAGCCTCTTCCTGGCTTCGCCACTGTCGGCGGTGATTCCGCTGGCGGAGCGCATCGTGGCGATGGGCTTGCATGTGGTGGTGTCTGTGCTGGTGTGGCGGGCGTTTGCCCGGCGTAACCCGCTCTATTTTGTGGCCGGCGTCGGATATCATGCGTTGCTTGATTCGACGGTGGTGTATCTGGTGGCGTTGTCTTTGCCCGGCTGGCAGATGGAATTGGTGCTGGCTCTGGTGGCCGCGCCGGGTGTGGTCTGGCTGTGGTGGAGCCGGGATAAAGCGCAATTGGCCCTGCCGCATCCGGTAACGGCCGTGCGCCAGGAATGGCATTCTTTTTTCATCGCCACCCGCAAAGAGTTGATCCAGCAGTGGCGCACCAAGCGTGTGCTGGTCGTGTGCGTGGTCTTTCTGGTGTTTGGCTTGTTGTCGCCCCTGGCGGCCAAGTTTACGCCGCAAATGCTGACGCTGGTAAAAGGCGCGGAACAGTTCGCCAATCTGATTCCCCAGCCCACCATCAACGACGCGATGACGCAGTACATTAAAAACATCACCCAGTTTGGCTTCATCATTGCCATTTTGGTGGGCATGGGCGCGGTGGCCAGCGAAAAAGAGCGCGGCACAGCGGCGCTGATTCTCAGCAAACCGATGTCGCGTTGGGCGTTCTTAATCAGTAAATTTGTGGCCCAGGCGCTGCTTTATGCTGTGGCCTTTTTGCTGGCGGCGCTGGCGGCTTACTATTACACCCTCGTTTTGTTTGGGCCGCTCGATCTGAGGGCTTTCCTGCTGGGCAGTGCCCTGTTGTGGGTCTGGCTGCTCTGTTACGCAGCGGTGACGCTGCTGGGCAGCACGATTGGCAACTCGGTTGGCTCGGGCGCGGGCCTGGCTTTTGTCGGCGCGGTGGTGCTGCTGTTGTTGGGCGCTGTGCCGATTGTCGGCTCGGTGGCGCCATCGGGTCTGGTTGGCTGGGCCAGCCAGATGGGCCTGCCCGACGCCGTGACCGCCAACGCCGGCGCTTTGGCGGGCAGCATCACCTTGATCGTGATTCTGCTTATTGCTTCGCTGGCCGTCTTTGAGGAACAGGAAGTTTAACGGCCGTTACCAATCCCAAACAAAAAAACGCCTGCGCGGCACACTCTGGCCGCGCAGGCGTTCGTTTTTTAGGGCGAAGGCGCGATTATCCGGCCTGCAGTTCTGCCCAGCGATTGTAGGATTCGATCTCCCACTGCCGGTTGACGGCCAATTGCACGGCTAAGCCGGCTCCGGCCAGCAGCAAGAACAACAGGGTCCAGATCAACGAGCCGGTGGCCATCACTTTGACTGGATTTTGGGCCAGGCTTAACAACTGGACGTTTTCGACACCGACCACCAGGGTGGCAATGGTTGCGGCTGCGCCGCCAACGGCCGTGGCGGTGATGATCACATATTTTGCCAGATTAAACCGCAGGGTCACGACGATCAGAACGATAGCCAGCACCATGCCCAGCAGCCAGGCGATCAGGTTCAGGCTGTCGCTAAAGATGCCGATAATTGCCAGTCCCAGGCCATACCCCAACGACCCGGCGATAACGGCCACGGCAAAAATATAAAAGAGATAGGACAGCACGGCAAATAAAATAGCCACGACAAACCCTACTACCCAACTGGTAACCGTGGCTAAAAACGCTTGCCCGAACAACAACTGCACGCTTTGCGCCCCGAGGCCAAAGCCAAAAAAGAAGCCCCAGATCGGCAGCAGCGCCAGAAACAGCCGGTAGCCGCCAAAACAAATCAGCGTGCCAAACAGCAAGGCAATGAGCGTGGCGCACAACAATTCAAAGGTCATCGATTTTCTCCTTATTTCCCAACTGATGCAGATTTTTGATAAAGTGGCTTAATCCAATTATGAGAACACCGACGGCCGTTTCCCGTTACAGCCAATTTTGCCAAATGGCCCAAAAAATCCCACTGAGGATGGGCTATAGGATCAGGGCAGGGTGCGTTCGTGCGGCCACTGGCGGGCAATATTTTGTTTCATCTTTTCCAGGTAAGCCTGCTCCAGGTCGATGCCGGCGTAGTTGGCCAGTTTGAGGGTGTAGGCCAGCAGATCGGCCAGTTCGTTGCGCAGGCTGACGCGGTGGCGGTTGAGGGCTTCTTGATGGGCTTCGGCGGGGGAACGGCCGTCTGCTTCCAACCGCTTGCCGTCACCCCACACGTTCACCAGTTCGCTGGCCAGTTCCCCAGCTTCTTCCACCAGCAAAATATAGTTGAAAAAGAGGTCCGGATCGAAGCCTTTGCTGGCGTCTAGCTGGCGGTGGAACTGCTGGTAGGCCGGCAAACCGCCGCCATTTAGCAAGGTCTGGCGCGCTTTGCTGCCCGGTGAAGGGGCCGGCTGTTGGGCCAGGGCGGCGCGGATCACTGTTTCCACGTGGGCCAGGTCTTCTTCGCGGGCCAAAAAGTCCAGGTTGTTGGTGTCGATGGTAAGCACGGGGATGTCTTGCAGGTTGGACAGCCAGGCTTCATAGGCGGCCGTCAGTTCGCGGATGTAGTTGGGGTCCATGTTGCGCTCGTAGGGCCGGTCGCGCAAGGTGATGCGGCGCATGAGCAGTTCATGGTCGGCGTGCAGGTAAACGATAAGGCCGGGTTTGGGGATTTTTTCACCGAGGGCGGCGTGGACACGGCCGTACATCGCCAGCTCGTCGTCCTTCAAATTGAGCCAGGCGAATAATTCATCTTTAGCAAACGTGTAGTCGGAGATGAGCATGCCCGTGCGCAGGGCTTCGGGCACTGCCTGATGCTGCTGGTGATACCGGCTGAGCAAGAAAAATATCTGAGTCTGGAAAGCATACCGCTCCCGGTCGCCGTAAAACTCGGCCAGGAACGGGTTCTCTTCAAAAACTTCCAGTAAAATGGCGGCGTTGAAGCGCGGTTGCAGCAGGCGCGCCAGGGTGGTCTTGCCCACGCCGATGACGCCCTCGATGGCAATGTAGTTGGAGTTCATGTGTTCAGTCCTCGGTCAGGCTCATGAAACCTAAAAAATTTGGGTCATTGGGATTTCGCGGGGGTTGGTGTGGAGCGTGCTGCGTGTAGTCTCTCTGGTTACGGTTCGCGCCGCACGCTTCACTGAGCGTCAGCTCCCTGAATCCCTAAAGAGCCCAATCTTACTCACAATTTCAGCTTATAGTCCCAGACGCGCGATTTCTGCCTGGAGCATTTCGACCTGATGGGGCTTATCGGCGTCCATGGCCATTTCGGCGTAGGGTAGGTTGATCGTTTTTAGGGGCATGCCCAGGACGCGCAGCCCTTCGGCCTCAATTTCTTTTGGCCCCAGGCGACGGAACAAAAACTTCAGCAGCAGGCCAATGCCCACCACGCGGGCGATTTGCCAGGCGTGTTTGCGGGCGTTGGAGAGGGCAGTAAACAATTCTTCGTTGTGGTCGATGACGGCCGGATTCATAATACCCAAATCGCCGCCGGCAATTTCTATGCCCTTGAGCTTGACAAACGTGCGGTTGGAGTGCGGAAACCGTTTTTCCATGGTTTCCCGGGTGACGTATGTGTAGTAGACGCTTGCGTCTAGTGGTTGGCACATCTCTACCAATGTATCGACCATGCTGCTGGTTAGCAGGGGGATGTCGGCCGAAGTGCCCAGCACGGCTTTGACGTCGGGCTGGTGTTCGCGCACCCAATTCACCCCGGCCACGATGTTGCTAACCAGGCTGCCCTGGTCGGGCAGATGATGGACCGGGCGTTGGAAGCTCATGCCCATGTCGCTGCCCAGGCCCACAACCACGACGTTATCCACGTATTGAGATCCCTGAACGGCGTCGACTACTCGCTCCAGCATCGTCCGGCTGCCCATAGGCAGCAGTGCTTTGGGTTTTCCGGCGGTGATGGCGTACATGGGTTCTTCCGGCGTCGCCAATCCTCCGGCGATAATGATGCAGTCCATTGGAAATCCTCCTTGAGGGTCAAGTGGGTGGCTGGTTTGTTGGCTGGTTAGATGATGACGGGCTGGCTAGCCAACGATTCAACCAACCAACTATCTTACAAAGCGTGTACGGCCGGTTTCATCTTTAGCTGTTGGAGCATGTCGCTGAGTTCGGCGTGGGAAAGCGGGCGATTTTTGCCGGCTACGGCCGTTAACGCGGCTTCCATCATGTTCGTGCCAAAGGAACGGCCGTCTAACTGCGGCGTCGTCGTCACCACGTGGGTCACACCGCGCTCGCGGAAAAGCTCCAAATCTTTTAGCGTCGTCGTATTGGTGACGATGATTTTGCCCTGCAAATTGGGCGGCATGTGGCGGCGAATGTAGTGGCAGTCGCCGGCGATGACGTCGGCCCACTCGTAATACTTGGTAAATTTCGGCACGATTTCGTCTTGCTTTTCGCCGGTGGGATAAAGCATTTTCAGCGGCAGGCGGGTGGCGATGGGCACCAAAAATTTGGCCAGCAGGTGCAGCTGTTTCAAGGTATGCACGGGTATGCTGATGCCCAGGGCAAACATCAGATCGCCGCACACCACTTCGTAGTCATGCTCGAAGAAGTCTAGCGTCATCCCGTACCGATCCACGCCCACCGTAATCAGCACGCGGCCGGAGGCCATCTGCGGCCCCAACTCGTCGATGAGCGCCTGGACGACCATGTGTTCCAGGGTGTTTTTCAGGCCGCTGCCATCGACGACGGGGGTTTGATGCACGTTTTTGACCAGTTTTTGGGCGTCATGAATGGGGTAGCGTTTTTCGCCCATCTGGACCCACAAATCGATGCCTCCGACGCCAAAGGCGTCTACCTGTCCGTCTAATTCGGTAAAACGCGCGATGGCTTTCTCGACGTCGCCGTCGGTTCCCTCGCGTTCGATGATCACTTTTTCACCAAACAGCTCGATTTCTACCTGTTTGTTGCGTTCTGAGCTGCCTAAACTAACACTTACCGCCCGTTTCATGCGCTTCTCCCTTTCCCACTCAGGCAGCGGACAGGCGTTGGCGGCCTTGTCTGGTCGAGATGGGCTTGCTCTGATCCATTATTTATTGGCCGCTCTCTTTCAAAGACAGCGGGATAAACTCTTGATAGCGTGGGTTGATGGGGGTGACGATGGCGGGGCCGGTAACGGCCGTTATCCCATCTGCCCGCGCGCCATACCGGCTGTTTTCCACCCACTGTTCGGTTGTATCGGCCGGAATCTGGACCACGAGCTGGGTCTCCCAAACCTCGCCCTCGGCCAGACTGGCCACGCTCCAGGTAAATGCCTCGCCGGTTTGCGTATAGGGCAGCGTGGCCGTGATAAAGTTGGTTCCGGTGGGCAGCGTGTCGGCCAGGATCGCATTGGTGATGGGAACGATGGAATTGCTCTGGGTGAGGGTCAGGGTGTAGGTGAGGATGTCGCCGGCGGCAACGGCCGTGGCCGATGCCTGCTTGAGCAGGTGAAGCTGCGGGGTCTGGGCGGCGGTCAGGGCGGCCCAGGCGTCGATTCGCCCCCAGCCGTAGGTATTGTTAGGTATCTGGCTGCCGGGCACGCCGCCGCAGGTCTGGGTGGTGGTGCGGGGAACGGCCGTGCCCGTAATCAGCGCCTCGATTTGATCCACCTGACCGGCCAGGTCTGGCCGCGCCGACAGCAGCAAAGCCACCAGCCCGGCCACGTGCGGCCCGGCCATACTCGTGCCGCTGAGCGACGTATAGCCCGTGCCGGGAATGCTGGAGCGCACACTCACGCCCGGCGCAGAAATGTCGGGTTTGGGCCGGCCGCTGCCGTCTACCGTCACCGGGCCGCGGCTGCTGGAGGAGGCAATGTTGTCGTTAATGTCGGTCGAGCCGACGGTGAACGAGGCATCATAAATGGCCGCCGGCGTGTTGATCGAGCTGCAGCTGCTGCCATCGTTGCCGGCCGAATGAACCGTTACAATGCCTGCGGCCCGCACGTTGTTCACCACGGTCAACAGCACGTTGGGGTCTGTGCAGCCTTCACTGACGGGGCAGCCCCAGGAGTTGTTGATAACGTCCGGGGCTTGGGTAGTGTCCGGATTTTGGCCGTTGAGATCGGTGGGGGCGATGAACCATTGGTAACATTCCGCGTAGGTGGCGGGGGTGCCGACTCCGGAATTCATGTTGCGGCAGCCGATCCATTTAGCGCCGGGGGCCATGCCGATCTGGTTGCTGCCGCCATCATCGCCGACCATGGTGCCCATGGTGTGCGTGCCGTGGTAATGGTCATCGCAGGGGAAGGGCGAGTCTGCGCCGCAGCTGCTGCCGCTGACGTGGATGGCGTCGTGCCAATTGTAGTTGTGGTTGGCGATAGCGCCGTTCCAACCCCGGTAATGGTTTTTAAGCGCCGGATGATCCCAATCGTAGCCGGTGTCTTGCCCGCCAATCACGATGCCTTGCCCGGTGTACCCGGCGGCCCAGACGGCGGGTGCGTTGACTTTGTTGATATTCCACTCGATGGCGTCGATACCGGTGATGTCTTCCAGGGTGAGAGGGGCGGGGTCTACGCCGCGTACGGCCGGGTTGGCGTATAGATGGGCGACGTCTGGCCGCCGGGCCAGGCTTTGGATGAGGGCTTCGTCGCCGCGCACCCAGATCATGTTGGCAATCCAAAAGGGCTGATAGGCAGTCTGGGCTTCGTCGAGGCTTTTGAGGAGGGCGGGTTGGGTTTGGGCGGCAACGGCTGTTAACCGTTCATACACATACTGCCCCTTTGCCGCTTTGGTCGGCAGGTTCGCCGCGCCGCTCAGATCGGCCTGGGTGGTGAGGTATACCAGAAATTCGGTCTCGCCCTGGTCTTTGGCCGTTTCCAGCACCCAGGGGTCTACTTTACTCACCCATACGGCAGCCCGGGTTGCCTGAGGCGTTTCGGCTAAGACGAGCAGCAGAAAAATGATTCCTAAGGCGACGGTTGAAATCCGCCGGATGTTGTGATGATGTGGCGCCATAGCCTTCCCCTTTTCTGTCTACAGTGTGAAGATTATGGCTGGCATTGTAGCGAGGCGCGGCAGGATGTGCAATAAAAAGCAGCGACCTGCCAGATGCTGATCTGGCAGGTCGCCCCAAAACGCTTCAGGGGAGAACTCAATCGTTGTCGTCGTCGTTTGCCTCGTGGGATTCGCCGCTGAAGCTGCTGGCGCTGCCGCCGGTCGAGGCGGTCAGGCCGCGGATGAGCGTTTGTTTTTCGGCATCGGTCAGCCGGGCTTCCGGATGAGTGAGCAGGAACATGGGCATAGGCATGCTGCCTTCCTGGATCGATTCGGCAATTTCGTGGGTCTCTTGCCGGCGGCTGCCCCATTCGGAGAAGTTAAGAACCTGCCGCCCTTCATCGGTGTGGCGCTGCGTGAGCCAGGAAATGGGGGCAATATTGCTGTACCAGGGCCAGACAGTTTCGTTGCTGTGGCAGGCAAAGCAGGCGCGTTCGGCCAGGGCGCGGGTTTCCGGGCTGTCCCAGTTGGGTTCTTGTAATACGGGGGGATTGGTGTGATTACGGCCGTATGGCACCAGTTGGATGAGCAAAAATCCACCCACCAGGACACCAACGACGATTAAGGCAATGCGTTTCATATCGATTTTCTCCTGTAATGGCGCCGCGTAACGGCACGTTCTGATTGGTTGTAGGCTCCGGCCCACACCCGGTTGCCAGCCTCGCCGGCAACCCTGTCATTTATAGCGTTGATGGGCAACGCCTGATTTAAATATAGCCTAAATTGGCTTAAATCCACCTTAAATCTCCAGCCTGGAAAATAGAAAATGGTCCAATCCGGACGATTGGACCATTTTGCCATGGGTGAATGGCATGATTGATTGAATTTTCCGCTTCCGTTACGATTGGCCGGTTCCCTGGCCGCGCCCCTGACCCCGATTTTGGCCCTGGCCGCCTTGACCATTGCTGCCTTGCCCCTGACCACCCTGGCCCTGACCACCCTGGCCGTTGCCTGGCGTGTTCTGCAAGAGTGCGGCTAATTCCTCTGGCGAGAGCAGCTGCGCTGTATACGTTTCTCCGGTCTGGCGAGTGTACTGCGCCGCAAATGAGCTGAGGTGGTTGGCTGAGCCGTCCAGCAGATTCTGGTAAATCTGGAGGATGGTCGCCTGGGTTGTTGCCCCAATTTCGGCTTGCAGATCCAGAATGTCGGTCTCTTCGATGAGTCCGCCAACCAGAACGGCGTCGGCGACGGATTGGCTGCCCTGGCTGACGAGTTGGTTGTACAGCGCTTGCAGGTCGGGGTTAGCAAATTCGCCCACGCCCAGTCCGGCGGCCGGATCGTCCAGGTTGTACTGCGTCAGCACGGCCAGCACGGTGTCGGTGTGCATCTGTTCGCTGCTGGCGATGTTGCTGAAGACGGGCAGGCCCCACATCTCGTAGAGGGTCACGTAAACGTCGTGGGCCAGTTTTTCTTCCTCGCGCATATACAGCAGCCCGTCGATTTCGGCGTCGGTCAGGTCGCCAACGGCCGTTAGCACCAGTGCGCTGTTAAGGCCGGTGCCGGCATTCCCATTGCCACGGCTGACGCTGCCCATATCGGCGGAAACGGCCGTTTCCGCCACGGCCGTTTCCGCTTCGGCTATCGTTTCCACAGCTACGGCCGCCGCAGGTTGGGCGACCGGCGCCGTCGCCGTGTTACCCTCGCTGATGCCGCTTTCTGCCGGCAGCGAAAGCGTGGCCGGATTGTTTGTAGCGCAAGCGCTGAGAATAGTGAAGAGAGCGATGACCAGAACGGCCGTTACCCAGGTTGTTTGTTTTGTCATGAAAACCTCCATCATTGTTTCCAGGTATGGCCCAAATTTAATCCCCGGATGTGTAGAACCCATGAAGAAAGCGTGGAATTGGGATGAAGGCGGCCGTCTAAACCCATCGCCTTTTAGACAAAGCCTCTCAGCCTGCTTACAATGGGGGTGTCATTTGTAGTCGCCCGAATTTTGCCAGGCCAAAATCTGGGCAAAGGAAGGAGTGATGGCCGATTTTATATCTGGTATCTGGGCGCGGATCAGCGAAATGTTCGATCCGGCCACCGCGGGGACCTGGCTGGCCGACGCCCTGGCCAACCTGATCGTGGGGCTGATTGTCTTTGGTATCTATTTGCTCTTGTGGCTGGTGGTGCGCTGGCTGGTGCGGCCCGCCTTGAACCGCGCCAATCTGGACGAAACGGCCAGCGTCTTTATCATGACGTTGTTAAAATATGGCCTTCTGGCGATTGGGACCATCAACGCTTTGAACGCCGCCGGGATCAATACCACAGCGTTTTTGGCTTCGTTAGGGATTGCCGGGTTAACGATAGGCTTTGCCGCCCGCGATGCGTTTTCTAACCTTATCTCGGGCTTCCTGATTTTTCTCGACCGGCCGTTTGTCATTGGCGACCTGGTGGAAATTGATAACAATTACGGCCGTGTGGAACAAATCACCCTCCGCTCAACCCGCATCATCACCAGCGACGGTAAGATGTTGGCCGTCCCCAATTCCGACATCATCAACAAAATTGTGGCTTCCTACACCAATTTCCCCCACCTGCGTCTGGACATTCCGGTGACCATCGGCGTAACCGAAAGCGTGGACCGCGTGCGCCAGGTTTTGCTGGATATCGTGCGCGATGACCCCGACTTTTTGGCCGATCCGCCGCCGCGGGTGGTGGTCACGCAGTTGAACGACTACAACGTGGCGCTGGAACTGCAAGCCTGGATTAAGGACGAGCGCGCCCACGTGCCAATGCGTTCCGCTCTGCGCGAAAAGGTGTTTGACACCCTGACGGCCGCCGGGGTGGACATGCCGTTTGAGACGCTGCAGATCACGCCGCTCAAAGTGCGTTTGCTTGGCGAGGGATAAATCATCCGGAGACTTCATGAGCGACATACCCACCACGAATGAAAATCCGCAGATGGCGCAGATTTTGATCCGTGTTCATCCGCGTTCATCCGTGTCCTAATTTTAATGGAGACCAAGTGACGATGGCCGATAGTGCGCCTGCTTTCATATTCGCTGCCACCCCCCAACTGCGCTCGGAGAATCTGCGCCTGAATCTGGAGGATTTGCGCCGCCAGCTTACGCTGCGCCTGGCGATTCTGGTCCTGGCGGTGGCGCAGCTTCTGGTGTTGTTTTATGAATCGCCGGTGGATTTTCCGCTGCACATGCTGTTATTCTGGTTCACCATTTCGGTCGTTGGGGTGCTGGTGTTGTGGCTGCGCGGCGATCACCCGACGTGGGCGCGGCGGTTGTTGGTGTGGGGGGTAACGGCCGTTCTCCTGCTGGCGATGGTGTTGTTTCCCATGCCCTGGATTCCCTATGCGGGCTTATTGCTGGTCTTTGCCAACTCGATGCTGGTGCGCAACAGCGAATTGGGTACGGCCGTGGCCGTTGGCGGGCTGGCGGTTTACCTCTCTTACACCGGATGGCGCGCTTACGACCTGGCCCCATTCCTGAGCCTGCTGGTCGTGGCCGCAGCCATTGCCGTACTGGCCGTCCGCACGCTGTACACCACCCTGGATTGGGTCTGGCAGATGAACGAGCAGAGCAAATCCCTCCTGGCGACCACGCGCAGCCAGCAGGCCGAACTCCGGTCGATGGTCAAATCGCTGCGCATAGTCAACGAAATCCGCGAGCGCACCGAGCACGAACTGATGGTGGCCCACAAGGAGGCCCAACAGGCGCGCCAGCTCAAAGAGCAGTTTGCCGCCAACATTAGCCACGAGCTGCGCACGCCATTGAGCATCATCCTGGGCTTCAGCGAGGTGATGTATCTTTCGCCGGAGGTGTATGGCTCAGAAGGATTGCCGCCGCCGCTGATGCGCGACGTGTACCAAATTTACCGCAACAGCCGCCACCTGCTGGAGATGATCGACGACATTTTGGACCTGTCTCGTTTTGAAATGGTGGGCTTCACCCTTAAAAAGGAGCCGACGGACCTGGCGGCGCTGCTGCATGAAGCGGCGGCTATCGTGGGTAATCTGTTTGAGAAGTCGGATGCGGTGGTTTTGCGGGTGGAGGCAGCGCCTGATTTGCCGGTGGTGTCGATTGACCAGACGCGCATTCGCCAGGTACTGCTCAATTTATTGAACAACGCCCACCGCTTCACCACGTCTGGCAGCGTGACGCTAACGGCCGTTGCCGAAGCCGACCATCTCCTGGTCCGCGTGCAGGATACCGGCCCCGGCATCCCCGCCGATAAACTGGCCGACATTTTCACCGAGTTTTACCAGTTGGATTATTCGCTCAGCCGCAGCCACGGCGGCGCGGGATTGGGGCTGGCCATCTGCCAGCGTTTTGTGGAAGCCCACGACGGCCGTATCTGGGTGGAAAGCAGCGAAGGCGTCGGCTCGACCTTTTTCTTTACCCTGCCGCTGGACCCGCTGGCGGAACCGTCCGGTCACCTGTACCGCACCCGGCCGCTAGAAGCGCAGTCTACAGAAATACGGCCGTGCCTGCTGTTGGTAGAGCCGGATGCGCAGGTGCGCAGTCTGGTGAGCCGCCACCTGGACGCTTACGAAATCGTGCCCGTGCCGGATCCGGCGGACCTGGCAGCGCTGGCCGCCCAACAGCATCCCCTGGCCGTGCTGGTGAACGTGCAGCCCGGCCAGCAGCCGGATCCGGCTCTGATCGCAGGCCTGACCGTGCCCGTCATCGAATGTTCCTTGCCCAGCCAGGCCTGGATGGCAACCACGCTGGGGGCGCACGCCTGCCTGACCAAACCGATAGACTTTCGCCAGCTATTGGCCGAAATTGAACGGCTTGGCGCCATCCAGGATGTGCTGGTGATTGATGACAATCCGGGCGTATGCCAGTTGGTGGAGCGAAGTCTGAAGACGGGGGACGGCCGTTTCACCGTGCGCATTGCCTACGAAGGCCGCACCGGCTTGCAGGCGATGTCCCAATCGCCGCCCGACCTGGTGATTTTGGACCTGATGATGCCTGAAGTGGATGGCTTTGAAGTGCTGAAGACGATGCAATCTACGCCGGAGTTAACGGCCGTACCGGTCATTTTGCTCACGGCCACCAGTTACATCGAGGACACCCTGGCCCAATACGGCAGCCAGGTCAAAATCACCCAGGCTGCCCTCTGGCATCCAGCCGAGACCTTGCGTTTTCTCCGATCGGCCCTGGCCGGTCTGAAACCAACGCCCATCATAGAACCTGTATGAGTCAAAACGAACCATTTCCGAATCCAACCGAGCCGCCCGAAGCGTTTGTCGAGCAGGTGAAACAGGCCCTGGAGCACCTGTATGACTTCACGTTTTTGCAGCGGTTGCCCCTGGCGGCGGCTTTTGCGCCGGCCCGCCCCCTGGCGAATCAGACATTGGGCCATCACCTGCGGCGCGAATTGATCACAGCCATTGAGGCCATCAGTCCCGGCCCGCGCTCCGCCTCTCAGGTGTCCGACGCGCGCCTTTATAATCTGCTGCAGCTGCGGTACATCGAAGGCATTACGGTGCAGGATGCGGCCAACAGGCTGGGCCTGTCGGCGCGGCAGGCCCACCGGTCGCTGCGCCGCGGCGAAGAGAGCGTGGCCGCGATTTTGTGGTCGCGCCGCCGGGGCGACGCGCAGGCCGCGCCCGTTGCCGAAGGGGAGATGGCGTTGTCGTCCGCGCGCGAATTGTCGTCGGTAGCCGCGGAGATCTCGTTGTTGGAGACGCACCTGGAGCCGCTGGATGTGCGCGGGCTGCTGCGAGAAGCGTTGAAGTCGGTGACGCCGTTGGCCGAGCAGCATGGCCTGGCCTTTGTGGTGCAGATGCCCGACGAGCCGGTGGTGGTGTCGGTGGATACGGCCGTTGCCCGGCAGATTTTTGCCAGCCTGTTCAGCCGTATTTTGCGGGCCGCCGGGCAGGAGCCGCCGGCGCTGCGCCTGAACGTGCGCCAGGATCAGGTGACGCTGACTCTGAGCTACGTACCGGCGCGGTCTGGCGGCGCGCCGATTGTCGATGAGGTGATCGATCAGCTGGCGACCCGATTGGGCTGGGTGGTGCGGCCGGAGTTGGGGGTAAACGGCCGTCAGGCCATCGTCATCAACTTCACTGGCTACAACGCCCTCATCTTGGTAGTGGACGATAACGAAGGTCTGGTGGAACTGCTGGATCGTTACCTCACCGGCCACGACTGCCGCGTTGTCACCTCCACCAGCGGTCCGGAAGGGTTAAAGCTGGCCCAGGAACTTTTGCCGGATGCCATCATCCTGGACGTAATGATGCCGGGCGCGAGCGGCTGGGAAATATTGCAGACATTGCGCAGCCAGCCGCCAACTGCCACCATTCCCATCATCGTCTGCTCCGTCTTCAACGACCCCGAATTGGCCTACTCTCTGGGCGCCACCCGCTTCCATTCCAAGCCCATAACCCGCGACACAATTCTGGCCACCCTCCGGGAACTCGAAATTGTACGCTAGGATTTTAGTCCTGGTGCTCATATCATCTAAAAGCTTTTTGGGCTAGCCGCCTCGTGGCGCCCTCATGTCCAACCAGCTACCAGGCCACCAGACTACTCGACTACCCGACTATTGACTATCTGACTTCCTATTCCCCCATATTCGTACAACTTGCCCAACGCATGGCATAGGTTTGTCGCACATATGTCACAATCCGCCTTGAAATTTGTCTGATTCCTCAGTATATTGCTGGATACCGACCCCAAAACTCTTAGCCTCGGGGTTGGTGAATATTGTTCATGTCTATCGAATGAGGAGAAAGCAGATATGAAGAAGACCCATTATTTACCCGTAGTTTTGTTAATTTTGTTGGGATTGTTCCTGGCGGCCTGTGGCAGTGGCGCGACCGAAGAAGCGTCTGAGCAGCCGGCCGCGACAACGGCCTCGGAAACGGCCGTGGAGGCTGCCCCAACCGAAGCCCCGGCAGATACCACTGCCGAAGGCAACGACATGGTGGAAGTCTTTTCCTGGTGGACCGGCGGTGGGGAAGCAGCCGGTCTGGAAGCGATGATTAAAGTCTTCCAGGAAAAATACCCGAATATCGAGTTTGTAAATGCGGCCGTAGCCGGCGGCGCCGGCACCAACGCCCGCGCGGTATTGGCCACTCGCCTCCAGGCTGGCGACGCCCCTGACAGTTGGCAAGGCCACGCCGGGCAGGAGCTCATCGGCACCTACGTGGCTGCTGGTCAATTAGAGCCCGTGAATTTCCTCTACGAACAAAACGGCTGGCTCGACGTCATGCCCGAAACGCTCATCCCCCTGATCTCGCAGGATGGCAACATCTATTCCGTGCCAGTCAACATCCACCGCGCAAACGTCCTCTGGGCCAATCCCACCATCTTGGCTGACAATGGCATTGAAATGCCGACAACGCTTGACGACTGGTTCGCCGCTATGGACACTTTGCAGGCCAATGGCATGGATGCCCCGCTGGCCATGGGCGAGCAGTGGACGGCCATGCACCTGTTTGAAACCATCATGCTCGCCTCCCTCGGTCCGGATGCCTACAACGCTTTGTGGGATGGCTCTGGCGACTGGAGCAGCCCCGAAGTGGCCCAGGCCCTGGCGAATTACGAAAAAGCCCTCAGCTACACCAACAGCGATGCCTCTGCCTTGAGCTGGCAGGACGCCGGGCAGTTGGTGATCGATGGTGACGCGGCCTTTAACGTGATGGGCGACTGGCAAGAAGGCTTCTTCCGCGAATTAGGCAAAGAACCTCAGGTTGATTACGTCTGGGCGCCGGTGCCGGGAACGGCCGGTAACTTCCAGTTCCTGTCCGACAGCTTCGTCTTGCCGGTGGGCGCGCCTCATCGTGAAGCGGCCATTGACTGGCTGACGGTCGCTGGTTCCAAAGAGGGCCAGGATGCTTTCAACCCGGTCAAAGGCTCCATTCCGGCCCGCAGCGACGGTGACCGTGCCCTGTATGGCGAATACCTGCAATCGGCGATGGACGATTGGGCCAGCAATACCGTGGTCGGCAGTCTGACGCACGGTGTGGTGGCCAACGATAGCTGGAAATCGGAAATTGACACGGCGCTGGGTCTTTACCTGGCGGGCGGCGATGTGGCCACCTTGCAGTCGGCTCTTGTAGCTGCGGCCGGCGCTTCGAACCAGCAGGCGCTGGATTCTGCTCCGGCGGAAGAAACGATGGCCGACGTATCTGGCCCGGTGGAAGTCTTCTCCTGGTGGACCGGTGGTGGGGAAGCAGCCGGTCTGGAAGCCATGATCAAGGTCTTTGCTGAAAAATATCCCAATGTTGAATTCCAGAACGCGGCCGTAGCCGGCGGCGCCGGCACCAACGCCCGCGCGGTGTTGGCCACCCGTCTCCAGGCTGGCGATGCCCCTGATAGTTGGCAAGGCCACGCCGGGCAAGAACTCATCGGCACCTATGTGGCCGCCGGTCAGTTGGAGCCCGTGAATTTCCTCTACGAACAAAATGGCTGGCTCGACGTCATGCCCGAAACGCTTATCCCCTTGATCTCGCAGGATGGCAACATCTACTCCGTGCCAGTGAATATCCACCGCGCCAATGTGCTGTGGGCCAACCCCACCGTTCTGGCGGATAACAGCATTGAAATGCCCACCACCCTGGATGAATGGTTCGCGGCGATGGACACCTTGCAGGCCAATGGCATGGATGCCCCGCTGGCCATGGGCGAGCAGTGGACGGCCATGCACCTGTTTGAAACGATTCTTCTGGCTTCGCTCGGCCCGGATGGGTACAACGCATTGTGGGATGGCAGCGGCGATTGGGGCAGTCCTGAGGTGACGCAAGCGCTGGACAATTTCGCCAAAGCGCTAAGCTACACCAACAGCGATGCCTCCGCCCTGAGCTGGCAAGACGCCGGGCAAATTGTACTGGACGGCGACGCGGCCTTTAACGTGATGGGCGACTGGCAAGAAGGTTTTTACCGCGAACTTGGTTCCGTGCCGCAGGAAGGCTATACCTGGGCGCCGGTGCCGGGGACAGGCGGTAACTTCCAGTTCCTGTCCGACAGCTTCGTCTTGCCGGTAGGTGCGCCGCATCGCGATGCCGCTATTGCCTGGCTGACGGTTGCCGGTTCGAAAGAAGGTCAGGATGCTTTCAACCCGGTCAAAGGCTCCATTCCTGCCCGCAGCGACGGCGACCGGGCCCTGTATGGCGAATACCTGCAATCGGCGATGGATGATTGGGCCAGCAACACGGTGGTCGGCAGTCTGACACACGGTGTGGTAGCCAACGACAGCTGGAAATCGGAAATTGACACGGCCCTGGGCCTGTTCCTGGGTACCGGCGACGTGGCCGGTTTCCAGACGGCGCTGGTGGATGCCTGCGCCAGCTCTGGTCCCTGCCAATAACTTGAAGTAGATTCTTATGGGGCGGGTACAGGGTTGTGCCTGTACTCGCCTCTTTTTTTGAAGGGTTGCCTTATGGCTCGTAAGAAGCTCGACAAAGATACGATTTTGGCGATGATTCTCGTCGCACCATCCATCCTGGCGGTGCTGATCTTCGTTTATGGATTTATCGCCTGGTCGGTGCGGGTGTCGTTTAGTAACTGGGTGGGGTTGCTGCCTAATTATGAGTTTATCGGCCTGGGAAATTATATCGGCTTGCTGCAAGACCCGCGATTTCACATTGACATTCGTAATACGGTGGTGTTTACTGTTTTGTTTGTTGGCGGTTGTTTGTTTTTGGGCGTTGGCCTGGCGATTTTGCTTGATCAGGGATTGCGCGGCGAATCGTTTTTTCGCAGCCTCTTCCTTTTTCCAATGGCCATTTCGTTTATCGTGACGGGGGTGGTGTGGCGCTGGCTGATGAACCCGGCGATGGGTTCGCGCATGAGCGGCCTGAACCTGTTGTTTGATGCGGTAGGCCTTGATTTTTTGGTGAACAAGTGGCATACCACGCCTCAGTGGGGCATCGCCGCCATCGCGATTCCGGCGATATGGCAGATGTCTGGTTATACGATGGCGCTGTATTTGGGCGGCTTACGGGCGATTCCGGAGTCGCTGCGTGAGGCTGCGCGGGTGGATGGCGCTTCGGAGATTTACATTTACCGGCGCATCATTTTGCCGCTGTTGTGGCCGGTTACGTTGAGCGCCATGATCATTCTGGGGCACATTTCGCTGAAAGTGTTTGATTTGATCATTGCTGTGGCCGGAAAGCAAGTGTCGTTGGACGTGCCGGCGGTGTACATGTGGACGACGACGTTTGATGGGCAGTTTTACGGCCGTGGCGCGTCCATCGGTATTTTGCTGCTGTTGAGTGTGGCGGTGTTGGTCATTCCTTACCTTTACCAATCATTGCGGGAGGAGTCTACGTCATGAGGGCCCGTGTTGCCGATAAACCCCGTCGGGCGCCAACGCGCGCCTGGCTGTACATTTTGCTGCTGTTCATGTCGCTCTTTTACCTGCTGCCGATGTATGTCATGCTGGTCACCGGTTTCAAAAGTTTTGATGAAGTCAGTCTCAAGACGATGTGGAATTTACCGTCCGGCCTGGCTTTCGACAATTTTGTGGCCGCTTATGAGCAGTTGGCGCCGCATCTGTGGAATAGTTTGCGCCTGGTCATTCCCACGGCCGCGATCTCGGCGATGTTGGGTTCGATCAATGGGTTCGTTTTAACGCGCTGGCGCTTTCCCGGGGCGGACATTGTGTTTCCGCTGCTGCTGTTTGGCATGTTCATCCCGTACCAGAGCATTCTGATTCCGCTGGTGCAATTTATGCGGACGACGGGGTTGTATGGGAGCATTCCCGGCCTGGCGCTGACGCATATCATTTATGGCATCCCGATTACCACGCTGACCTTCCGCAGTTATTACATTACTGTGCCGAAGGAGATGGTGGAGGCGGCGCGTATTGATGGGGCCGGGCTGCTGGAGACGTACTATCACATCTTTTTGCCGGTGTCGGCTCCTGCCTTTGTGGTGGTGCTGATCTGGCAGTTTACGGCCGCCTGGAATGATTTCCTGTTCGCCGTGGTGCTGACCAATCCGGAAAACTGGCCGATTACGGTGGCGTTGAACAATCTGGCGGGCAGCCAGATCATTGCCTGGAACGTGCAGATGGCCGCTTCGTTGGTGGCGGCGATTCCGACGCTGATCATTTACATTTTCCTGGGGCGTTACTTCTTGCGCGGCTTGATGTCGGGGGCGTTGAAGGGGTAGGAGAAGAAGGAAGGACGCGGATGAACGCGGCTGCCATGGATTTTTATCCAGGCAGCCGCGTTTTTTATTTGGGGAGGTGGATGGTGAAGGTGCTGCCCTGGCCGGGGGTGGAGTCGAGGGTGAGACGGCCGTTATGCCCCACCACAATCTCCTTCGCAATCGTCAGCCCTAAGCCCAGCCCCTGCGGAAAACGGCGCTGGCGGCTGCTGCGATAAAACGGCTCAAAAATGTGCGCCTGCTCATCGGGGTCGATGCCCGGTCCGGTATCCTGAACCTGAAGCCACACGGCCGTTTCCGTTTCTCCGGCCGTCACCGCCACCCGGCCGCCGGCCGGCGTGTATTTAATGGCGTTACTGACCAGATTACCCACTGCCTGCGCGATCCGGTCCGGGTCGATGGCGATGGGCGGCAGCGTGTCAGGAATCTCGCTGTGCCATTCCAGGCTCTTTTCCTGGGCGGCGGCGCGCCAGGGCAGCAGCAGCGGCGGCAGCCATTCGCCCAGGCGGATCGCCTGGCGGTGGAGGGTGATGTTGCCCAAAATCTGGCCGTGCAGCCGGGCCAGGTCATCGAGCAGCGGCTCCATGTGGCTGATGGTATTGTCCATGCCTTCCAGGAATTCGGCGCGCAGGGCCGGATCATCGCCGGCGCCTTCGCGCAAAACGTTGACGGCCGCTTTCAGCGCGCCTAACGGCCGTCCCAATTCATGCACCAGATTAGCCAGCAGGCGCTGGCGCGTATCTTCCAATTCCCGTAGGCGCGCTGCCAGCAGGTTGACAGATCGGGCCATTTCTTTGGTTTCGCGGGTGCCGGTTTCCGGGATGGCGTCGGTGCGACGGCCGTTGGCAATGTCGGTAACGGCCGTGGCCACCGCGCCGATCGGTTTCTCCAGGCGGAGCGCCAGCAGCAGCCCAATCAGCATGCTGACCAGCAGCCCCGCGCCCATCACCAGCAGCACAAACCGGGCCACCGGTGAAAAGCTGTTGGCGACGCTTTGCAGCGTGTCCGACACCTGGACAATGCCGATCAACTGGTTGTTCACGTCGACCACCGGCACAAAAATGGTGGCCGATTGTTCATCCAGGGAGTAGGTGATGACGACCTGGGAGCGCCCGGCTGTCAGGGAATTGATGTCGGGGGTTGGTTCGGGGTCCGCCGCGTCGTTCGGGCCCTCTGCCAGAGGAACGCCGGAAGGAGCCAGTAAGGTGATATCGCTGTTGAGCTGGTTTTGCAGTTGGGTGAGGAAGGCTGCGGCCTGTGCGTCGTCGCGCCAGATGTCGGGACGGCCGTTGGTCATGGCGCCAATGATTACCGCCTGCTGGGTCAGGTTGCTGGACAGATCTTGCAGCAGCACCTGGGTTTCCAGCAGGTAGATCAGCACCACGCCGATCAACGGCATAATCAGCAAAACCGGCAAAATGTGGCTGAGAATAAAACGGCCGCGTAGTGACATAGCGATTAGAGAGTGGAGACTGGAGAATTTTCGGGCTTCAGTCTTGCCATATTGCAGCCTTACAAGCTGTCCACGTTTAAGCTGTCCACTTCGTAAGGAACCAGTTTATACCCCACGCCGCGCACGGTAAGCAGGCGCTGCGGGTTTTGCGGGTCGGGTTCGATTTTTTCTCGCAGCCAGCGCACATGGACGTAGACGACCTGCGGTTCGCCCATGAATTCTGCCCCCCAGACCCGGTTTAACAGGTCATCCACGGAAATGACGTAACCGGCTTCCAGGGCCAGGGTGTGCAGCAGGGCAAATTCGCGCGCCGGTAAGGAGAGCGCTTTGCCGGCGACGTGGACGGTGTGGGCGGCCGGATCGATGATCAGATCGCCGACGGCAATGGGTTCAGGCCGGCTGCTCGTCTCGGTGGCGCTGCCCGTGCGGCGCAGCACGGATTTTACGTGGGCCAGCAGCACGTCCATGTTGAAGGGCTTGGTGATATAGCCGTCGGCCCCTAATTCCAGTCCTAAAATCGTGTCCAGTTCGCGCCGCCGCGCCGTCACAAAGATGACGGGCACGTTGTCGATTTCTTGTTGCAGTTGGCGCAAAGCATCTAAACCGTCCATGCCGGGTAAGCCAATGTCCAATAAAACCAGATCGGGCCGGTCGCGCCGGGCCAGGCCAAGCGCGTCTTCGGCGCTAACGGCCGTGCTGGCGCGATAGCCGGATTGTTCTAATTTGAAGCTGATGCTGCGGCGCATCAGCGCATCATCGTCTACCACCAGGATGTGCTTAGCCATTTATTCCCACCACAAGAAAGGTGGAAACATTCTAGCAGAATTGGCGGTTAGCCGCTATTTCTGGCGAGCGTCCGGGATGGTCCGGTTTGTCTGTACTGCGCGCCGGGCCACTTTTATCTGGGTGAGATGGGCTCTACGGCCGTTGCCGGAACCCAGCCCTCCACCTGTCCGCCGGGCAGGGAGACCTGCGCCCAGTCACCACGCCGGTCGCTGATTTCCACTTCCGCGCCGCTGTGCAGGTCAAAATTCACGGTGGCGTTGACGTCCGGCTCGGCGCTGACGCTGACCGATTCCGCGATGACGACGCCGGGGGTACGGCCGTTCTCCCCTTCAATCCACATCCGGCTGCCCAATGCACCCACAGCCAGGACTACCAGCAGACCGGCCAGCACCAGGCTGGCGCGCAGCACGTCACGGAGACGGCCGTTCCGGCTCTGGTAATACAGGAACCACAGCAAGCCAAACAGCAGCCACGCGCCCAGCGCCAGCAGCGCCATCTCGTTGACGGTGAGCACGGTGCGGGTAGCGGCGGCGAAATTATCCAGCGGGCTGCCGCTTTCCGGGGCAAATTGGTCGGTGGCCTGGGCGCGGGCCAGGGCCAGATTGGCCTGAATGTCGGCGTCGCGCGGGTCTAGCTGCGCGGCGCGGCGGTAGTTGAGGATGGCCCGCCCCACGTCGCCCTGGCGAAAGTAGGCGTTGCCCAGGTTGTAGTAGACGGCGCTGTCGGCCGCGCCCTGGGCGATGAGTTGTTCGTAGGCCTGGGCGGCTTCGGCGTAACGGCCGTTCACATACAGCGAATTCGCCACGCCCATATCGCCATTCTGCGCCAGCAACGGCCGTGCCGCTAGCAGCCCTAAAATCAGCGCCAGCGAAAGAAAAATTGTGGTGGTGATGAGTGGTTTTTTCATGATCAATGCCTTGGGAGGATAGAGACTGGAGACTGGAAGTCTCTCGGAGCCTTGGTCTCCAGTCTCTAGTCTCCGATCTCCTCTTCCAACTTGCCAATCAGCCCGGCCGCGTCCGTCCACAGGTTGGCGTCGGTTTGGGCGGTGGGGGCGAAACGGCCGTATTCGCAGCGGTCGAGGAACGTTTGCACCTCGGCCAGCAGGCCATCGCCGGCGCCGCGGTCGCGCAGGATTTGGAGCAGGTCGCGGCGGGTCAGGCCGGCGACGCTGCGGTTGAGTTTGGCGGCCAGATAGTCGTGGAAGATTTGCAGGGCGGCGGCGTGGACTTCCTGTCCGGTTTTCTGCGCCGCTTGCAGCGCCTGATTGGCCTGTTTGGCAGCCTGCTGGCTGCGGATTTTGTCGCTGTTTTGCGCTTTGTACGCCTGCCGCCGCCGGTAGGCCACCGGCACGGCCACCAGCGCCAGCGGAATCAGCCACAGCAGCCAGAAGCCCGGCTGACCGATCAGGGCGGTGGTGGCCGCTTTTTCCGGGGCCAGTTTCAGGCCGCGAATGTCGTTGGCAAAGTCCGGCGCGACCGGCGCGAGTGCGGTTGCATCCGCCACCGGGCTGCTGCCCACAACGGCCGGGTTGGCGTTGCCCTCGGCCACGTTGATGACGATGGGGTCGGTGGTGAGGGTGGTGTAAACGGCCGTTTCCGGGTCGAAATAGCTGTAGCTGACCGCCGGAATGGTCAGTTCGCCCGCCTGCGTGGGGATGAGCAGCCGCTCGAAGACCTTCTGCCCGCTGATTTTGCCATTTTGTTTTTGCGTGTTCAGCGTGGCCTGCTGGTCAAAGGCGCGCCATTCCGGGCCTTCCGTCCAGACTGGGTCGCCGGCGGTGTTCAGGTTGCCCTCGCCGTCCAAAATCAGTTGCAGCGTCACCGGCTCGTTGACGCGCGTTTCAGTGGTATCCACTTTGGCGTTCAGCGTGAATTTGCCGACCGCGCCCTTAAAATCTGCTGGCGCGCCCTGCGGCCAGGGCTGCACGTCCACCGTCACCGGGCGAGTTTGCAGAGTCTGGCTGCCTTCAAACAGGCTGCCGGGAATGGTCAGCGTGGTTGGTTCGATGGTTACTTGCCCGGCGGCGGTGGGAGCCAGCGTGGTCTGCACTTCGCTGACGCGGTAGGTGCGATTGGCCGCCTGCACGGTGTAATCAGTTTGCTGCGGGTTGTCGTCGGTCCAGAAGCCGCTGAACGATGGCGGGGCGTAGTTCGGGTCGCGGAACAGATTTACCGCCTGGTAAAAGCGGAAACTATAGGTGAGTGTCTCGCCCTGGTAAGGGTTCGCATTGTCCACCACCGCTTCGACGAACAGATCCTGGCCGTTTAGCTCGGTGGGCGCTGCCACGTCGCCGGCGGGCGCGGGCGCGGGCTGGGCGAAGCCGCTGCCGGGCTGCGCTGCGCCGCTGCCCTGGGTC